>ERZ1292625.1672-Hain-H41-01um-R1-1672-length-24719-cov-12_pt1 | contig 24719 bp, 29 predicted proteins | sample MGYA00564400_ERZ1292625 | MGnify/ENA primary metagenome ERZ1292625 (study PRJEB36523, sample SAMEA6512639) | groundwater metagenome | collected 2019-01-08 | study: AquaDiva: Metagenomics assemblies of 32 groundwater samples | reverse complement strand
AGGTTGAGCGACTGCTGACGATGCCGAGTTTACAAAAACCGGAAGGGTTACGGGATCGGACGGTCATGGAGGTGTTGTTTTCGACCGGGCTACGGGTTAGTGAAATGGCTAAGTTGGATCGGGACAAGATCGATTTGAAACAGCGCGAGTTTGGCATTATCGGCAAAGGCCGCCGGCCGCGGGTGGTCTTTCTGACCCAACGGGCGGCAGATTGGCTGGCTCGGTATCTCCATAGCCGTGAGGATGCCAACAAACCGTTGTGGATTAGAATCGCGGGGAAAAAATCTGATCCGACAACTGGCGGCGAAAAGATGCGCCTGACGGTGCGGTCGATCCAGCGGATTGTTGAGAAATATCGGTTGTTGGCCGGCCTGCCGATCAAGGTTAGCCCGCATGTTTTGCGCCATTCCTTTGCCACCTCTTTATTGCAAAATGGAGCTGATTTGCGGAGTGTTCAAGAGATGTTGGGTCACAAGAACGTTTCGACCACGCAGATATATACCCACGTCACCAATCCGCAGTTAAAACAAGTCCACGACAAATTTTTAAAATAGCTATTTCTTTTCCTCTGCTTCGGATTCGGAGACGGTGGCAACGGCGGCGACAAGATCACCAGCTTTGGCAAAGCGCATCAGGATAACTCCCTGGGTCGAGCGCTGTAATTGAGGAATATTTCTGATGGGGAGTTTGATCGCCTGACCTTCCTTGGTGGTAATCAGTAACTCGACATCCCTTTCGGTTATCGAGAGGGCGTTAGCGATTGGTCCGGTCTTGTCGGTGGTCTCGGCCACTTTGACCCCCTGACCCCCCCTCTTTTGGGTCGGGTATTGAGTCAGCGGAGTTCTTTTGCCCATGCCCTTTTCGGTGACGATGAGAAGATCGGTAAAGATTTTTTTCTTTTTGTCTGCCAAGATTGTTTTGGGGTCAAAGCTCTTCATGGCCACGACGTAGTCCCCTGTCGCCAAGAGAATTCCACGGACTCCCATAGTATCGCGGCCGGTGGGACGGACGTCGCTTTCCGGGAATCTGATTGATTTACCCTGTTTGGTAACGAGCAGAATGTGATCGGTGCCGGAAGTCCGGTTGACCCAGACCAGCTTATCCCCCGCTTCGAGTTTAAGGGCGATGAGGCCGTTGTTTTTGATATTTTGATAATCCCCTATTTTGGTTCTTTTGACGGTACCGTCTTTGGTGGTGAAGAAAAGGAAGGATTTACTCAGCGAAATCTCTTTACTAACCGGTAGTAGCGACTGGATGGTTTCGTCGGTATCGATATTGATGAGGTTGATGATGGCCTGGCCCTTACTAATCCGACTCCCTTCCGGCAACTCCCAGGTCTTTAAGGAGAAGACCTTGCCTTTGCTGGTAAAAACGAGCAGCGAATCATGGGTATTGGCGGCGGTTAGGAGGGAAACTTCGTCGGTGTCTTTGATGGTCATACCGGCGACACCCTTGCCCCCCCGTCGCTGGCTTCTGAAGGTGTCGATGGGCATGCGTTTGATGTAACCGGTTTTGGTGAGGGTGATAATCGTTTCTTCGTTGGCGATCAGGTCCTCCTCGGAGAATTCGCCGACGGCATTTTTGTAGACTTTTGTTCTTCGGGCGTCACCATAGATTTCGGCCAAAGCCTTAAGTTCGTCCTTAATTATTTGAAGCACTCTCTTGGGGTCCTTGAGGACAGCGATAAGGAACTTGACTTTCTTCATCAATTCGTCATATTCGCTTTGGAGTTTTTCCCGCTCGAGATGGGCCAGCTTTTTCAACTGCATTTCGAGAATGGCCAACGATTGAAGTTCAGAAAAACCAAATTTGCTAATGAGGTTGGACTTGGCAACCTCGGTACTTTCACTTTCCTTGATGGTTTTGATGATTTCGTCAATGACGTCAAGGGCTTTGAGTAAACCTTCGAGAATATGGGCACGGGCTTTGGCGTCTTTTAGTTCAAACTGACTTCGGCGAACAATAACAAGTTGACGGTGTTGACAATATTCGACCAGCATCTGTTTGAGATTCATCAGATGTGGAATTCCCTCAGAACTGAGGGCGACCATGTTTCCCGGGTAACTGCTCTGGAGTTCAGTGTGCTGGTAGAGATTGTTCAAGACACTCTTTGGTTTGGCGTCGCGCTTGAGTTCGACGACGACGGTCATGCCCTTGCGGTCGGATTCGTCGCGGAGGTCGGAAATGCCGTCGAGTTTTTTCTTTTTGACCAGGTCGGCGATATGAGCGACGAGTTTGGCTTTGTTTACTTGATAAGGTAACTCACTGATGAGGATTTGGAAACGGCCATTCTTTTTCTCAACGATTTCGGCTATTCCCCGATTGACGATATTGCCCTTGCCGGTGAGATAAAGTTTTTTAATTTCGTTTTGGTCAAAAATTTGACCGGCTGTTGGGAAGTCGGGGCCTTTGATATGAGTGACCAGTTCCTCTATTTCGATGTTGGTTTCCAGTTTGCCAACCAGTTTCTTGCTGTCGACTGATTCCAACTCACCCTCGTTTACTGTTTCGGTTTCAGAAATTTCACTTTTATCAATTAAAGTGGCAATGGCGGCCACCACCTCGTTTAAGTTGTGGGGTGGGATTTTGGTAGCCATGCCGACGGCGATACCGTCGGAACCCATGAGGAGAAGGTTGGGAAGCTTGGCCGGTAATACAGTTGGTTCCTGTTGACTGCCGTCGAAGTTGTCAATAAAATCGACAGTTTTTTTGTCAATGTCTTCGAGAAGAGGTTCGGCAATTTTTGAAAGGCGACACTCCGTGTAGCGCATTGCTGCTGGCATATCTCCATCAACCGAGCCGAAGTTGCCCTGTCCATCGATTAAAGGATAGCGCAAGGAAAAATCCTGAGCCAAACGGACCATGGATTGGTAGACAGCTTGGTCGCCGTGGGGATGGTATTTTCCCAGGACTTCTCCGACGACGCGGGCGCTCTTTTTGTAGGCGCTTTTGTAGGCCAGGCCCATCTCCTTCATGGCAAAAAGAATGCGCCGGTGGACGGGTTTGAGGCCATCGCGAACATCGGGCAGGGCGCGGGCGACGATAACGGACATGGCGTAGTCCAGATAGGATCGTTCCATTTCCTCGATAATCTTGACTGGTTTGATCAAGCCATAACTAGTTTCTTGGGTTTCCCATGATTGACCAAGTTCGGACTCTTCGGTGGTTTCGACTGGTAGTTTCTTTTCTGCGTTGTCCATATTTATTTATTGTATTGTCCCGTGGAAATACACGGGACCTTCGCTTACGCTACGGCTTTCTCGATTGGAGGAGCAATGTCCTTTTTGCGACTTAATTTGGAACCGATATCTAGAACATTGTCAACGGCTTTGCCGCCGAAGGCTTTCTCGGCAACGGCGGTTTCTTCATCACCGGGAAGAAGCAACTTGGTGTTGACCTTGAGAATATCGGAGACAGCCAGGAAGATCAAGTCGACGGCCTCGCTCTTTTTGACGGCGGCCATGGCTATTAGAAGTTCGGCCTTGCGATTTTTGATGACTTCTTCCTGTTCTACGGTTTCGATTTGGCCGATGAAGGTTTTTTTGGCAAACTCGAAAACTTTGTAATCGTTCTTGACGATTTGCTCCGGCGTTAAGGAACCAATATTGCTTTTGGCCTTGAAAATTTCCAGGGTTAGGGCGTCAACGTCGGTAATGCCGCCGATTTTGACAAGATTGGTTACCGCCTGGCGGTCTTTGTCGGTAGTCGTTCCCGATTTGCCGCCGACGGTGTCGGAAAGGATGGCGCAAAGCATCAGTTTAGCTAAAGTGGGTTCGATGACGAAACCGTATTGCTTGAATTTCAGGTAGACGATGGTGTTGGTTGAACCAATGGGCAGGGCCGTAATCTTGATGGCGTGGTTCAAATTAATATTGAACTTATGGTGATCGATGATGGCGGTAATCTGATCTTGGGGTAAGTTCTCTAAACGTTGATCGACCTCGTTGTGGTCAACTAAAACGATTTTGTCTTCCGGTTTGATAGCGGCGGCGGTAATTAACTTCGGGGCCTGATGGCCGAATTTGCTCAGGACAAACTCGGTCTCGGGGTTGATCGGATCGGCGATGACGGGGGTGGGGTTGATGTCTCCCCTTAATTGGCGAAACTCGGCCACGGCGATGGCGGAAACGGTGGCGTCTAAATCGGGTTTTTTGTGACCAATGATGTAGGTGATCATATGTCGAGGTTGGCTAATTTGGAATGGGTTTGGATAAATTTCTTGCGCGGGGCGACCTCTTCCCCCATTAGGATTGAGAAGACCTCGTCGGCGCGGGCGGCGTCGTTAATCTTAATTTGTTTGAGGGTTCGGGTGGCGGGGTTCATGGTCGTATCCCAAAGCTGCTTCGGGTTCATTTCTCCAAGACCTTTATAGCGTTGGAGGCCGATCTTATCTCGAATAGTTTTTTCAAGCGAGGCCAGATAATGGTCCTTGTCCTCGTCGGTGTAAACGTATTTTTCGATTTTGCCGTGGGTGATTTTGTACAGCGGCGGCATAGCCTGGTAAATGTATCCCCCATCAATGGTAGGGCGTAGGTGTCGGAAGAAGAAAGTCAGGAGTAGTGTACTGATGTGGGCGCCGTCGACGTCGGCGTCAGTCATGATAATAATGCGATGATAACGGAGTTTGGCGGGATTAATGGTCTCCCCTATTCCAATACCAAGGGCAATAATGAGGTCTTTGAGTTCCTCGAACTCGACGATCTTATCCAGGCGCGCCCGTTCGGTATTAAGAATTTTTCCTCCAAGGGGCAAAATGGCTTGATGAGCCCGGTCTCTTCCCTGCTTGGCGGATCCACCGGCCGAAGGTCCCTCAACGATAAAAAGTTCACTATCGGCGGGGTCCTTGCTTTGGCAATCGGCTAGTTTACCGGGCAGGGTCATACCTTCCAGAGCACCTTTGCGGACGATAGCGTCACGGGCGGCGCGGGCGGCCAGTCTGGCTCTGGCGGCGAGGAGAACCTTGGCGATGATGGTTTTGGCTGTTTGAGGATGTTCCTCAAAGTAGGTTTCGAGAGCCGGTTTGACGATTTGGTAAACGGCAGACTGGACCTCGGGGTTATTGATTTTGGTTTTGGTCTGGCTTTCAAACTGGATTTCGGAACTGGTCATTTTGATCCAGACAATGGCGCTAAGGCCCTCTTTCAAGTCGTCGGGGGTGAGGCTGTCGACCTTGCTTCCCTTACCCTCCATGAGGTTATTCTTGGTGATGTAATCTTTGACAACTTTAGTGAGGGCGGTTCGAAAACCAGTCAGATGGGTGCCGCCGTCGTGGGTGTTGATGGTGTTGGCGTAACTCTCTAAGTTCTCCGAGAAGGTGTCGGTGTACTGCATGACGACCTCGACGCCGATAGGATAAGCATTGTCGGTAGCGGTGCCGATCATATGAATAGCTTCGTGGAGGGGTTTCTTCAGGCGGTTAGTGTGGGCCAGAAGCGAACGAATGCCGGACTCGAAGTAGAAGTTGGTGTGTTTGCCTGATTTTTCTTCCCAAAGATGCATGAAAACACCGGCGACGAGGTAGGCGCGCTCGCGGACGAGTTTTTTGATGAAGGTGTAGTCAAATTCGGTCGTTTTCTTGAAAATAGCGGCATCCGGTTTGAAGACGGTGAAGGTGCCGGAAATATTGTCGAGGAATGACTGTTGGTAGGCTGGAATAATTTTGGCGGCGGCTTCGCGGCTGATTTCTTTGACGGGATGATCGGGTTTACCGATTTTGTAGCTTTGGTTGAAGAACTTGTGGTCGCGTTTGACAATAACTTGCATGTAGTTCGAGAGAGCGTTGACCGCTGAAGCGCCGACCCCATGAAGACCACCCGAAGCCTGGTAGGCGGAGTTGGAAAACTTACCGCCGGCGTGGAGTTTGGTCATGGCCAGTTCGAGGGCGGAAACTCCCGAGGGGTGCATGTCGGTAGGGATACCGCGGCCGTTGTCGGCAACGGAAACCAGGCCGCTGGTGTGGAGGAAAACGGAAATGTCCTTGGCATAACCGCCAATGGCTTCGTCAAGGGAGTTGTCAAAAATCTCGATGATGAGATGATGGAGACCTCTTTCATCGGTACTGCCGATGTACATGCCGGGGCGTTTTCGGACCGGTTCCAGGCCTTCGAGGACGGTAATGTCTTTGGCGGTGTAGTTAGTAGCGTTTGGCATAATAGCGGGTTCATTTTAGGCTATAGCAGCCTCTCTAGCAAGTGCTTATCGGGAGGGTGTTGAATAACTCCACCGTGTCATCCCGACCGAGCGTACACGCGAGTGGAGGGATCCCTCGACTACGCTCGGGATGACAATAAGGAAGATGTTATTCAACAGTCTCTATCGGATAATTTTTGCCGCTGTCAGGAGAAAGTGGTCAAAAACTAATTTGGGGTTGATATTTCGGGTTAAATCGTTTCTGGCGGTCAGGGCCAGGGAGATAATTTTAATCCTTTTTCTGGTTGGCAGGCGGCGGTTGGCCTGCCGAAGCGAGGCGATGATCTGGTCCAGTTTTTCCAGCGGATTGGCGCTAATAAGTTTGTCTGACAGGCTAAGAACGGCGGCCGGTGAAGCGGTGAGGCCGGCAATTAATTGTTTGAGCAGGGTCTGGTTGGTTGTCGGTTTGGTCGTGGACGCGAGACGAATCAACTGGCAGCGGGAGCTAACGGTGGGCAGAAGTAGATGGTGGTTGTGAGTGGTAATAATGAACTGCTCTTCAGGCTTGCTTTCTTCCAGAGTTTTCAAGAGGGCGCTCTGGCCGGCAGGGGTGATCAGGTGGCCCGAGCGGATAAGGAAGACGGCCCGGCTTTTTTGGGCCGGGGTGAATTTGGCGCGGTCGATCAGAAACTTAATTGCCGGTAAACCGATGGCGTCATTTTCGGGAACAACTTCGCTCGTCAGATTACTAAGATAGTATTTGTCGGCGAGGTAGCTTTCGATAAGATCAGGATTGTCGGATTCAATAATAAGTGGCATCATAGCTGGCTATATTGTACATTTAAGATATGGATCAGACTGCCCCGCCTGTTTCCGGGACGAAAGATTTAATTTCGGTTTTGGCCGAAATGGGTCAATTGACCGCCGATCAGGTAGCGAAGGCACGGGTGGAATTGGCCAGCAGCGACAAAAAGCAGTTGGAGATTGTTGCCGGTCTGGGGGTGACCGACGAAGAGGCGTTGTCAAAGGCGCAAGCGGCAGTTCTCGCCCTCCCCTATTTTGATCAGCCGGCCCTAGTTTTGTCGCCGGAACTGCTCAATCTGGTGCCTGGAACTCTGGCGGAAACCTATCGGGTGATCCCCTTCGCGGTCGATAAGGTGAGCAATACTTTATCGGTCATCATGGAGAATCCCGAAGACCTGACGGCGATTGACTTTTTGGAAAAGCGGACCGGAATGCGGGTGGCGGTTTGGATGACTTCGCCAGCCCGTTTGCGCTTACTGATTGACCAAAATTACGCCCAGAGCCTGATTGGCGAGGTCAGCGAAGTCTTGAAAAAAGGCGAAGCGGAGGAAGAGGAGGCGGGGGTAGTCACGGCCGAAACGATGGCCCAGATCATCAAAGAACCGAAGATCGTCGAGATAGTCAAAAAAGTATTGGAGTACGCGATCAAGAACCGGGCCAGCGACATTCACATCGAACCCCTGGAAAATATTACTCGGATTCGTTACCGAATTGACGGCATTTTGGAAGAAAAACTCCGGCTGGACCGACAGTACCACGCGGCGCTGGTTTCTCGGATCAAGATCCTCTCTAATATGAAGATTGATGAGAAGCGCCTGCCCCAGGACGGTCGGTTTACTTTTCGAACCGAAGACGGCGAGGTGGACCTGCGGATTTCTTCCCTCCCGACTTCCCATGGGGAGAAAATAGTGATGCGGTTATTGCAGAAAAATTTGAAGATTCCGACGCTGCAGGAGCTGGGACTGCGGGGAAAAGCCTTAAAAAACCTGGAGGAAGCGATCATTATTCCCCACGGGATTGTCCTGATTACCGGGCCGACGGGTTCGGGGAAGACGACGACGCTTTATTCGCTCATCAGCAAGATCAATACCCCCAAAGTCAATATCATTACCCTGGAGGACCCGATCGAGTATCAGATGGCCGGGGTGAATCAGGTCCAGATCAATCCCCAGGCGGGCCTGACTTTCGCTTCGGGTCTGCGCTCTTTCTTGCGTCAGGATCCGAACATTATCATGGTCGGCGAGATCCGGGACGAGGAAACGGCGGCGCTGGCAATCCAGGCTTCCCTGACTGGTCACCTGGTTTTCTCGACGGTTCATACCAATTCGGCCGCCGGCGCCCTGCCGCGGCTGATCGATATGAAAGCGGAACCGTTTCTTCTTGCCAGTTCGATGACGTCCATTGTCGCCCAACGCGTTTTGCGCAAAATCTGCTCTGACTGCAAGGAGTCGTACACACCGGAGGCGGCGGTGGTAGCCGATATCAAAGAGGTCCTGGGTAATTCCTTTAAGGGGGGTGAGATTGTTCTCTACCGGGGCAAGGGCTGTGACAGATGCGGTCAGACCGGGTACTTGGGTCGGATCGGTGTTTTCGAGGTTTTGCCGGTTTCGGGCCGGATTGCCAAGTTGATCATGGAACAGGCCAGCGCCGCGGCGATCGAGGCTCAGGCGGTCAGCGAGGGGATGATGCTGATGAAGCAGGACGGCTACTTGAAAACGCTGGAGGGAATTACGACAATTGAAGAAGTTATCAGAGTGGCGCAAACTTAATGGCGGAAATTAGTGACCTGTTAAAAATTGTCCTGACCTCCGGCTCGTCGGACTTGCATCTGGTCGTCGGTTCGCCGCCGGCCCTGCGGACTCACGGGCGGCTGTCGTTTGTGCCCAATGAACCGGTTTTGGACGGGCCAACAGCAACTCGTTTAGTGACGGCGACGATGAACCCGACCCTGAAGGAACGGTTTTTGAAAGAAAAAGAGATCGACTATTCTTACGAGATTCCCGGGGTCGCCCGTTACCGGGTCAATGCCTACACCCAAAAAGGGACGACGGCAGCCGCGTTTCGTTTGATCCCGGCGATTATCCCTTCGGTGGATTCGTTGAATCTGCCGCCGATTTGCCATACCTTCGCTGGCCTGCATCAGGGTTTTATCCTGGTGACCGGACCGACCGGCCAGGGGAAGAGTTCGACCCTGGCGGCGATTCTTGAGGAGATCAATGCCAACCGGGCCGAGCACATCGTCACCGTCGAGGATCCGGTCGAGTTTGTCTACCAAAACAAAAAATCGCTGGTGTCTCAGCGGGAGTTGGGCGGCGATACCGAATCTTTCGCCCGAGCCCTGAGATCGGTGCTCCGCGAGGACCCGAACGTCGTTCTGGTCGGCGAAATGCGAGATTTGGAGACGATGAAGGCGGCAATGACGACGGCGGAGACCGGCCACTTGGTTTTCGCTACCCTGCACACCAATAGCGCCTCGCAGACCATCGACCGGATTGTCGATTCTTTTCCCGAAGAACAGCAGGAGCAGGTCAAGGCCCAGCTCGCCACTTCGCTCGAGGCGGTTTTTTCTCAGAGATTGGTCCCGTCCAAAGATGGCAAGCGGGTGGTGGCGGTCGAGGTAATGGTGTCTACCCCGGCGGTCAAGAGCAATATCCGCGAAGGCAAAACCCACCAGATCGATAACATTATTCAGACGAGCCAGGAGATGGGGATGATCCTCCTCGAAACTAGCTTGGCCAATTTGGTCAACAAGGGCGTGGTCGACAAAGATGTGGCCTACAAGTATGCCAACCATCCGACGGTTTTGGCACGGTTGATTGGAGAATTGAAATGAAGCGCTTCAACTATCGGGTGATTGATGAGAACAACAAGCAGGTGGCCGGGATGGTCGAGGCGAACAATCTGGCCCAGGCGGCGGCAATTTTGCGGGGTAAGAAGCTGACCATCGTCGGCTTGCACGAGCTCCGGGCGAGCCTTTTTGACGAGCTTCTGGTCTCGATGGGCAAGCCGAAATTCGAGGATGTGACAAACTTTACCCGCCAGTTTTCGACCATGATCGCTTCCGGTTTGCCCCTGATCGAAGCCTTGCGGATTTTAGAGGAGCAAAGTCAGCCGCAGATGGCCAAGGTCGTCGACCATTTGCTTAACGAGATCGAAGGCGGGTCTTCGCTTGGGAGCGCCATGGCAAAGGAAGCGGGTGTTTTTAACGCGGTTTACATCGCCTTGATCAAGGCCGGCGAGTCGGCCGGGGTTTTGGACCAGATCATGAAAAAAATGGCCGACACTTTGGATAAACAGCGGGAATTCCAAAATAAAACCAGGGGCGCCCTGGTCTATCCGGCAATCGTTTTCGCCGGCATGGTGGTGGTGACGGTAATCATGATGATTTTCGTCATCCCCAAACTGACCCAGATGTACGACGACTTCGGGGCCGAGTTGCCCCTGCCGACAAAAATACTGATCGGCGTTTCCAACTTCATGGTTAATTTTTGGTATGTCTTTTTCGGATTTATTTTCGTCATTTTTCTGGTTTTTCGCCGCTGGTCGAAAACGCCCTTTGGTTCGCTGATCCTTGAGCAGCTGGTTTTCAAGATTCCGGTCTGGGGGCCGTTAAAAAAAGACATTATCCTGGCTGAGTTTGCTCGGACCATGGGTATGCTGACGTCGGCGGCGATACCGATTCTGGACGGTTTGCGGATCGTGGCGGATACTTTGGATAGTCAGATTTACGCGAATGGCGTCGTCCGGGCGGCGGTCAAGGTCGAAAAGGGACTAACCCTGGCCGACGCGATTGCCAGTTCTTCCGACTTTCCCCCTATCCTGGCTCGGATGATCGCCGTCGGGGAACAGACCGGCAAAGTGGATGAGATCCTGGCCAAACTGGCTGACTTTTACGAATCGCAATCGGAGCTGAAAATCAAGGCCTTGACGACGGCGATCGAACCGATCATCATGGTAATAATGGGAGTTGGCGTCGGTTTTTTGGTGATGGCAGTGATCATGCCCATTTACCAGTTGACCAACCAGTTCTAAAACATTTGACAATTGACAAGCGACAACTTACATTAAAGTAAGACCTAACTATTATAGAATTAGAAAAATGGAAAAAATGAAGAAACTGCCCCAGGGTCTGTCTATTAGCAGGCAGGGTTTCACCCTTATCGAGTTACTGGTTGTTATCGGCGTTTTGGGAATTCTGGCCACCGGTCTCTTGGCGGCGGTTGACCCGTTCGAGCAGTTGAAAAAAGCTCGGGACGCCAATTACCGAAATGCGGCCATCGAGACGCTTAACGCTTTTACCCGTTATTACGCCACCCACGGCTTCTTTCCCTGGAACGTACCGACCGGGGTGACGGTTCCGATCGGCTGCGAGTCGACCTCGACTTCCGATGGCGCCTACTATCTGATTCCGGCCAACAGCATCGGTGGAACGGCAGTGGTCGACGCCCGGAGTACTTTAGCCAGTTGCATTACTAATAGTCTGATTGCCGATGGCGAGCTGAAGACGTCTTATTCCAGCGGACTCCAGACTTCGCTTTGGCTAAGCTCGGGTTCAAAGACCCAAATCAGGGTTTGCTTCGCCCCGGAGGGCAAGGCCCTGCGGCGGGATGCGTCTACGAGTTACCTGATGGATGATTCAGGGGCAGTGGAAACAATTGCAGCGGCGACCGGGACACCGCCAACATGCCCGGACTCGACGGCGACCAACGATCTGTGCATGCAGTGCTTCCAGTAAAGTTTGGTGTATAGTTAGGGCATGCTTGGTTTGACACTGTTTATTTTTATTTTGGGGCTTGTTTTCGGCAGTTTTTTGAACGTCGTGATTTACCGGACGACCCACGGCACCTCTCCCCTAGCGGGTCGAAGCCAGTGTCCGAAGTGCAAGAAGACGATTTCCTGGAAGCATAATATCCCGTTGATTTCTTTTTTCATCCTGCACGGGCGCTGTGCCAACTGTAAGACGAAAATCAGCTGGCAGTACCCGGTGGTTGAGCTTCTTACCGGCTTGCTCTTTGTCTGGTGGTTTTTTATCGGCCGCAGCTTTTTCCTTTTGGTAGATCAACCCTGGACCCTGCTGCAGCCGGCTTTTTGGCTAGCGGTGGGCATGATTTTGTTGGTTATTTTCGTCGCCGACTGGCGTTTCGGCCTGATCCCCGATAGCGCCAACTTGGCCTTGTTTGTACTGGCGCTTGGCTACCGGCTGTCGCTGGTGAGCTTTGGGCTGATGGAAAGCCCTGATTTGGTCAGGGCGATTATTTGCGGTTTGGCGCTGATGGCTTTTTTTTATGGTTTGTGGTTTTTTACCCGCGGCCGGGGTTTTGGCTTTGGCGATGTTAAGTTAGCGCCGGCTTTGGGCCTGCTTCTGGGTTGGCCGAAAACGTTGGTGGCGGTTTTCTTGGCTTTTATTATAGGCGCAATCGTGGCGGTAGTCTTGATGGCCTTGGGCAAGAAAAAATTGGGCCAAACAATTCCCTTTGGACCATTCCTGGTAATCGGGACGCTGGCGGCACTGGTGTGGGGAGGGATGCTGTGGGGCTGGTACTTCGGGCAGTTGTAAGGTTTCAAAATTGATATAATGTAGTTGTGTATAACTGGTCGACGAACACGAAAAAATTGCGCCAAAACAAGAAAAACTATCTTGTCTGGAAGTTAGAAAATTTGATTAATTTCGGGTTAAATGGAGAAAAAATTAGACGGAAGGATTTGGTCGGGTATTTGCCCAAACTGAGGGTCGATCAGCGAAAGAGAAGTTTTCTTAATTTTCTGCTTTCGAAATGAAACCAACTCCGATTTTAACACCGACCCAGCTCAAGTTTCTTGACTTATTTTCCCAGTCAAGTCTAGTTGCTGATTTTTACCTTACTGGTGGAACGGCGCTGGCTGGATTTTATATCCCCTATCGTGTTTCAGATGACCTGGATTTCTTTTCGGAGAAGGAAGTTGATTTGTTTGGGGTGACAGTATTTCTTAAATCGATCAAGAAAGATTCTGGGTATCAAGAAATTGACGTGAACACCAGCTTTAATCGAAATATTGTTTTTTTAAGGTTCGAAAAATATACACTCAAGACGGAGTTTACCTATTTTCCATTTGTGCAGATTGAAAAACCCGGTCTTTACAAAAACGTAAAAATTGATTCACCGATCGATATTGCCGTGAATAAGCTTTTCACGATTTATCAGAAACCCAGGAGTCGTGATTTTACGGATTTGTATATGTTATGTAAGAAAAAACATTTTTCAATTGCTGGTTTGTTAAAAATGGCGAAAATTAAGTTTGATTGGCACATTGACCCGCTTAAATTAGGTTCACAATTTCTGTTGGTGACCGAGCTTAAGGATTTCCCGAACCTATTGGTTAATTTGAAGGAGAGAGATTGGCAAGGTTTCTTTCTCAAAGAGGCAAAAAGTCTCGGTCAGGACATACTTTGTTAGGTTTGGGACTTGGGTGGCTTGGGGTATGTATAATGAAGTTTGATGAAGAATGAATCGGGTTTTACCCTGATGGAGATGTTGGTAGTTGTGGGCATCATGCTGATTCTTACCGGTATCGGTTTTAGCAACTATGTCTTTTCGATCGTCAAATCCCGTGATGTGCGGCGCAAGAGCGATCTTTCGACCATCTCGCGCGCCCTGCAGGCGTTCGCTAATGACTTCGGTTCTTATCCCCAATCAGACGCAAACGGCAAAATAATAGCCTGCGACTATAACAACACCGGTTTGGTCGCTTGCACTTGGGGGGCGGCACTGGCGGCCTACAAAAACAACGTCAAGATAACTTATATCAGTATCCTGCCGGCCGACCCCGAATCTGATAAGAATTATTACTACGAGGCGAGTGCCAACGGCGCCACCTTTAGCCTTTTCGCGGCCTTGGAAAACGACAAGGATCCCAGCTACCGGAGCGATCTAACCCAGCCGTGCGGTTTTGGTGTACTATGTAGTTACCAGTTGACCGAGTCGGGTGTTCAATAAGAAGATGAATAAAGGTTTTACCTTAATCGAGTTGGTAGTGGTTATGGCGATCGTGGCCACCCTGACGGCGATGGCGGCGTTCAATTTTAATCAGGCGAGAATCCGGGCCAGGGACGTCCAGAGAAAGAGCGAACTCAAGCAGATCCAAAACGCCCTGGAACTTTTCAAAAACGATAAGTATCCCCAAAGATATCCGACGGACGCCGAGGGGCTGGCTATTTTGGTCACCAATAGCTATATGGCCAAAGTGCCGGTTGATCCACGGGTCAAGGCGCTAGCCGGATCGTGGCTGGATTACGATTATACTCAGGTGGATAACCTGCATTACACTTTAACGTCCTGTCTAGAGAATCTGGCCGATCCCGATGCCGGGGCGAACTGTGTTGGTCTGCCCGGTGGGTCGTTTGGGGTAGTTTATACTTTAACAGAGCCATGAAAAAACAAAAAAGAGGCTTTACCTTGCTCGAACTGCTAGTCGTTATCGGCATTATCGGTATTCTGGTCTCGATGGCGGCGGTTTCCTATACGGCGGCGCAGGTACGGACGCGCGATGCGCGCCGGCGGGCGGACATGAACTCTGTCAGGGACGCCCTGGAGCAGTATTATGCGGCCAACAGTTTTGTCTACCCGACGACGTGCTCCGATGCGAGTAGTTATATCAAGGGGACCTGGCCGGTCGATCCGGGTACTTATAGTTATACTCAAACCTGCACGGCGGTGAGTTATTGCATCTGCGCCCAGATGGAAGCGGGTTCGGGCGGCAATTCGAGTGATACTGCTTGTACTTGGACGATCGGGTCGGGTTATTTTTGCGTGGCTAATCAGCAATGAAAAACGAAAGGGGCTTCACCTTTATTGAACTTTTGGTCTCGGTGACGATCGTGGCGGTAATGATGTCGGTGGCGATTGTTTCCTATGCGAATGTCAACCAACGATCGCGGGACTCGAAGCGGCGGGCCGATTTGGAGACGATCAGATCGGCCTTGGAGATCTGTCGGGCGAATACGGGAACGTATCCGGCCAGTATTACCGGTAGTGTTACCTGTTCTGACGCGACCGTTACCTTGACGGCGACGCCGGCCGATCCCTTAAATACCGGTGTCCACGTCTATACCTACAGCCGGCTGACGACGACGACCTATACCCTCTCGGCCCAACTGGAGTTGCCAAGTAATCCGACGGCCTACCAAGTCACAAACCCATGAGGGCTAAGGCCGGATTTACTTTGATCGAGCTTTTGGTGACGATGACAATCGTGGTTATTCTTTCCGGCGGGGGCCTGGCAACTTTCTTGAATTTCCAACAGCGGCGGCAGATTCAAGATGACGCGACCAATCTGGCTGATCGGCTGCGGACGATTCAGATCAAGGCGACGGCGGTCGAGATCCCGGCTGGCTGCACCACTGTGACCAACTATGTGGTTACTTTTGACGCGACCAGTCTGGCGGTGGCGGCAACGTGCCCCGGAGTCGGTTCGGTGGCCATACCCGAGCTGGCGTTGACGCTCGGCGCTTCGGTTTTTCAGAGTTCACCATTTACAGTCACCTTCGACAGCCGGACGGTGTCGGCCAGTCCCAGGACAATCAATATCTGCGGCAACAGTATTCTGTATCAGGTGGTTGTCAATGAAGCGGCCAACGTCGGTCGCCCCGTTTCCGGCGGGAGTTGTTAAACTAAAGAGTATGAAGGGGCAATTGATGATTGAGATTTTAGTCGGACTGGGGGTAATTACGACAGTTTTGGTCTTTAGCCTGGTGGCGATAACGCACGCGACCAGGTTAGCGCGGGCGGCCAGAAACCGTTTGGAGGCGACCACCTACGCCCAGCAGGTGGTGGAGTCATACCGAAACCAACGAGATTTGGACAAGGATACGTTTTTTGACAGTGAGACCTGTTTTCCAACCTGCGGCACCTTCGGCATCAATGCGATGTATGCCTGTACGATGACCTGCGCCTTCTCCCCCGCTGGGGCGGCGACTCAGGTTGAAGTGGAAGTGACGATGTCCTGGGATGACGGCGGCGGCAACATGGTTTCGGTCAAGGTGCCGACGGCGCTGAGTAAATACGATATATGAGACAAAAGGGCTTTACCTTCATTGAGCTCCTGCTGGCGGTGGGCATCATCGGGTTGATGGCGACGGCGGGGGTGAATATCTTTTTGCGGTCGCTGCGGGGATCTTCGCAAATTGAACTGCGGCGGACGCTGGACGATCGGGCCAGGTTGATTCTGGACGGCATGGGGCGGTTTTTTCATGAAGGCCGGGTGGTCTCGCTCGATGGCCAGACGCGCTCGACTTGTTTGCAGGTAGGCAGCATCACCGGTGATACGCTGGTGGTCAAGTCTCTGGACGATTTGGAGACGACTTTATCGGTGACTACCGGCCTACTTTCTTCGGCTTCGGCCCAGTATACCTGGACGATCAACCCCGAGAGCGTCACCTTGGAGCACTGGACGGGCTTGGCTTACTACTTTAACTGGGTGTGTTCGTCCGGCACGCCGGACCGATTGCAGATGCTCTTCAAGGCGGTGTCCACCGGAACCGAGGGAGACGCGATTTTAACCAACGACTACGACCTGACCGTGATCATGCGCAACAGCGGGCAATAGTGGTAAGCGGTTGACATGGTTCACTATCAATGATAGTATTAACACTGTTATGAGTACTAGTAATAATACTGTTTCTATTTCCGAACTCCGACAAGACGCCACGAATTTGATTAACCTGGCTGTGTCTTCGCAGAACCCCTTGGTTGTTATGCAGCGTTCTAAGCCTAGAGCTGTTTTGGTTGATTATCTTTACTTTCAATCATTGGAAGAGGCCATTCTAGATCTTACTGACGCCACCGAAGCGGAACGAGCCAAAAAGGAGCCGACGACTTCTTTTGATAAATATTATGAAAAGAGATTCGGTGCGGTGAAGAAATGAAACTGCAAATTACCAGGAAAGCGGAAAAGGAACTCAATAAGCTCCCCGGTTCAGTTGCAAAAAATATCGCCAAACAGTTACTTGGCCTGTCCAAAACTCCTTTTCCGGCAAATTCCAAAAAACTTCAGGGTCAAGATAATTACCGGCTGAGAGTTGGTTCGTTTCGGGTTATTTACTGTGTCGAAGCAAAAACTAAAACCGTTACCATCCTCAGAGTTGCTGATCGAAAAACCATCTACCGATAACCAGTTTTATTGGTACCGCCAAATATACTTGGAGACATAGAGCGGTTCCGGCGCATTGATCATCAGGTCGGGCCGGTAGGTGAATTTCTCGGAAGGCTGGCTGTTGTTGGCCAGATACTGGTCCCGGGCCAGAGTGATACTGTTGTAGCCAACGAAAGATCCTTCACCGGTAAACTGGGAATCAGTTTCATCACAAATACCATCGGCAGGCGAGGTGTCGACGCAGGGAAAATTAAGCGCATTCCCCACCCACCAACCCTCGACATTAGTCACATTGGTATTGAAGGTAATCGTCCCGTTGGCAATCACGGCCAGAAAGGTCGGCGAGCTCGTGGGGACATCGATATTGCCGGAAACGGTGACATTGCCGTCAATGAGGTAGATGACCCGCTCCCCGGCAGAGGGACTCCAGTTGATGGTAGTGTCGCCGGTGGAGGTGTAGATTTGGTAGTTGTTGACGCCGCCGTTGTAAACCGGTTGACCAAGACCGTTCCAGGCGGTCATGTCAAAGGTGGCCATTTTGACTTTGAAGTACTGGTAATTTGCCGGATCACCGTCATAGCCCGAATTGGCAGTGTAACCAGTTTCGGAAACAGTCACCCCCGGATAGTTGCCCAGATTCAGCGATCCCGATTTGTAGTAGGCCAGGCCATCGGTGCCACTGGCATTAGCTAGAATCAGGTGCCGCTCTGCCACCGGCATTGTTCCCGGAATGGTGCTCGCGATGCCGGTTCGGCCGTAAACCCCGCCGTTGACTGCCTGAAACCAGCCGCCATAAACCCGCAGGAAACCAACGTCGCGGGTGAATGATTCTCCCTGGCCGGAAAGAGTCACCGACGTTCCCTGACAATACAGCTTGGGAACATCGACAAACTCGGTCGACCCGGGATCGACAGACAAATTGTAGATGTCGGGTGAGCGGGCGGAGATGGCGTAGGCGCCATTGGTATTAGTTGTCGCGTTATACGAAATCGAGGTGCTGGTGGCCGTGGTCACGGCTCCAGTTATGCCTAGTCCGGCCATGCTTCCTGGGCAGACGGAGTAATCGGTCGCGTCCCAAATGGTGCCGACGATATTGCCGAGACAGTTTTCGGTTTGGGTGCCTTGGCAGGCGTTTGATCTTGATCGGGTGTAGGTTACCGACGAACAGCCGCCCCAGGCCGACCACCAATCATCGGCGCTCGAGCACGTTCCCCCGCAGCCATCCCCCTGTCCGCATAAAGGTGATCCGCAGGATGGGGTACAGCAGGGCTGAGTATTACAGCTCTGGGTTCCCCCGCATTCATTAGTTTGGGTTCCCCCGCCGCAAGAAGCCGAACAGCCGCCCCAGTTGTCGGGATTGCACGCCGGGCCGCAGCCGGCATCGGAAACGCAGCTGCAGCTCCAGCCACTGCCACAATTTTCACATTGCCGGCTGGTGCCTTGGGGACAGCCATTGGCAGCACAACCCTGGTTGGAATACTCGCAGGAGGGAGGAGGATCTTGAGCACAGATTTTATTATGGACGGCAAAACCATTGGCCACAAAGTTAGATTTATTTGAAACCGTAATCGAAAAAACCGGGCCACCGTTACTTTTGGTTAATCGATCGACTTTTACCGGAATTAACTTGTTATTTTCTACTAAGTGAATAATGTCTCCCACTTTGAGTTCATCAACTCTTTTGTAGCCTTTGGCAACAACTGGGTCTTTGGAAACATAGTCTTCACCAACATAAAAAGGATGATTGTTGGTAGTCTCTACCTTTCTACCAGCAGCTTCAAGAACGTAATATTCTTCAACATTCCGGCCGATTTTGAAGGTAACCTTCCCGGTAGCTGTCTTGCCGGTGGCTTCATCGAAGGTCTGGACTTCTTGACCGGCTTTTAAATCCTCCACTGAGACTTCAGTACCATTAGATAACCTAATCGGAGTGTTTGGGGCAAAACTAGTACAAGACCAACCAGCTCCGCAATTATCGGGGCAGCAGCAGCTTGAAGATGCTGCAAAAGTTTCACTTGGAGTCAAAAAGAATAACGCTACAAAAATACAAACGATGATATTAGGTGCACGGTTCATTTTTTTTCAAAATTGGGTTATGAACTCCAGTATATAAGTTTAAACCAAGATTGATCATTTCGGCCGCGTGTTCGGGGCGGAAATTTCCCCAAAGATCTGCCCAGTAGTTTTTAGGATAATCACTCGGCCAGTAAATTGTCATTAGGTCTTGGTTACAGATTAATTTCTGCAGTTTTCTACCAGTGGAATTATTAACTACAAAGAACTTTGTTGGCTCCCAGGCGGTTGACTGTCCCCAGCTGAAGACGGTTACTGATGAGTCCAAATCATTCCAGGATGAAGGTTTGATATAAAACTGTTCGTTGTTTGGGCTTTTTACTAGCAGTCTTTTTCCGGGAATATTGACATCAATTAAAGTGATGGGTAGTTGATATACGAATTTACCGGTGTTGGTGTTAATTTCGCTAATCGATATCCTTTGAGGTAAATACTGATATTTTCCGTTTCCACCCCCGAGTTGATTAAAAACACCTAATAAATTATCAAATGTCTTGTCGAGGGTCATTCCGTAATTTATGACAATGGGTTGGTCCGAGAGGATATTAAGTCGATAGATTCCAGCTAAGTTTAAAAAAAATAAGACGGTTAGGGTAGAAATGATAAAGGCAATTTTTTTAAGCATTTTATTTACTTCTGGTAAGTAGTCTAACTTCAGTTACTAAAATAAAATTATCCAAGTATGTTGCGCGGACAGCGATAGAGTCACCAACCATTATTTTGTTAGGGTCAATGGCTTCATGCTCAATGTCAGAACCAAATTGATCACCGGTTTGAGTGTAATAAACAGGATTGTCAGATAGTCTGGCAAAGAGGGTGGTGTCGGCAATTTCAACGCCGATCATTTTGGGATCGTAGTTTTTATCTTTAACCATTCTTCCGGTTATCCAAACCTCGTATTGGTTGCCAGGAATTGATTGAACTCCAGAGAATGAACCCAATGTGTAAGGATGTTTTTTTAGTAAATCACTTGTCCAATTAGCAGCGATGGCGTTGTTGTACTCAGCTGTACTGTTGGGTGAAATAGCTTCCGGAGAAAGTTTTAGATAAATACTCACGGTGGCTAAAGCTATGACTATAAAAAGCAAGAGGCCAATGAATAGTCTCGTCATTATCTTCCAGTATAGCTTATTCAGAGTCAGGGATTACTTGGAGACGGTTTCTTTGTAGCCGACCGCTGGCTAAAACTTGTTTGCCATCGTTGATATACCAGCTTAGGGGTGTGGCGTAGTCAATTTTGGTTCCAATTGTATGGAAGGTGACACCGATTCTGTTTTTTTCGACTTCGATACCGGTTAAAACCCTTTTTTTATCTGAGGTTACTTCTAATTGAGAGATTGACTTAACTTGAAATGATGTTTTATCAAAAATAACAAAAATATTTCCAACCTCACCTAGAGACACCACTCCCACTGAAAGCCTACCGTTTTCAATAAATTCCTTAAGGTTATATTTTATGACCGGAGTTGGCTCGTTGGGTCCTTCTAATTCGCTATTGGGTGGTAATACAGTGAGTCCGGCAAAGGCTGCGACTCCTTCAATAAACTGTCTTCTGGTTAGTTTTTCCATTTTTAATGCGTAATTAATAAAGGTTAAGCTGTGAATTCGTTAAGATTAATATTAGCAGGATACCTTTTCCCTTTTAGACCGATCCCCTTTTCAGCGTTTTTTATTTGTTCTTTCCAATGCCAATAGGTAAGATGCCAACTAGTGAAACCATAAGTTCTTTTCTCGCCATTAACGTCCATGATCAATAAAAATACCTTGACTGTTTTTTGTGTGTTGGGGAGTTCTGAATAACCGCTGACCAAGTCGGTGGGAATAATAACTCCGTTGGCGTCTGCCCGCAATAGGATCGGATCAGACTTAATTTCACTATTGACCATTTCTCGGACGTCACCGCTGCTAACATCGGCGATATAGAGCCTAGGGTTACTCTTTTCTAAACCGGGTGCAAAAAAACGATATTCTGTAGCCATCGAGCCTAGACTAAAAACCGTCTCGGGTTCTCTAAAGGAGAGATCGGTCCAATTGCGAAATTTGTGACCATTAACGGTGCTGTTTCGGATACACAACTCATCAGGTTCAGACAAAAGTGACCCAGACATTCCCCAGCGGGTTGAGGTACTAGTTAATAAATCAGACGGGTCTTGGACATCAGGATTATTGAGACCCCAGAGTTTAATCCCATTTTTATCAATTGGTTCACGCATCTTAGAGGTGTTTAAACCTTCATTCCATGTTTTTTGCCTTTCGAAGTACATCCAAAGGTGATATTGATTAAATAAAATGTAGTGACTTAGTTCATGGAGTAGGCCATCATCATACTTATTGTGAAAGTAAGCCGAGTCTTTTGGTGAATAGCTAGAATCAATTGAGAAGCGGCCAACCGCATCGGCACAGTTGGAAATTTGGCGGACATAGGCATTTTGAGCTTTTAACCAGTCATCATCCATTACTAGGAGCCGAGGTTCAACTTGGAGATTACTTATCCCGGAGGACGGCCTGGTTTTTTTTAAAATCTGATTTAGTCGTTCGAGGTGTTTTTTGATAAATTGTGGTAAGGTTTCGCCCGTCCCTTTTTCACCTTTTGCCCAGCTCTCTATAGCTTTCTTACTAATCAATAAGTCCACTTTTCTAATTGGTGATTCTGATTCTTTCCCTTTGGTTGATTCTTCAAAACGCTTTAAATCTTCGCCAGAAAGTGGCGAATTCCAGCCGATAATTGGTATGCCATCAATGTTCATGGGGCTGGGAAAATCCTTTTTTTTATCGGTAGTCCGTTGCAGACCATTGGGTCCTGAATCGGCTAGGGCAGCGCCAATGGGACCAAATCGAGAAAGAGCAAGTCTCGCTGCGACGCCCGCAGCGACGCCCGCAGCGATTTTCAAGACGTCTCTTCTTGTATATTCGGTTTCCGGCATTTATACTCATATTACAGCGGATTGATAATTTTGCCAATAAAAACCGCCAGCCTCTCCTTAATATATATAGGAAATGACTGGCGGTTTAGACGGATTACCTACTGGCATAGACGGCTGTGGGTAACCCGCCCCGATTCACTCGGAGGTGTCTGGCCGAGCAGATACCAACCCCAAGGGGTTGAGCGATCGACCTTGGTGCCGAAGGAGTGATAAGTCACTCCAAAGACGCCTCGGAGGCCGAAGTCCAATTTGCCATTAGACAGAGTGGTTTTGGCCAGAAGGTGGCCGTTTTCTGATAAGCCAAATGTTTTAGTTTGGCTATCATAAGTAATGGCTCTGGCGATCGGGAAGCGGCAGACCCGCTCGCCGACGGCGGCCACTGGTGCCACTAACAAAATGGCCAAGACGATGAGAATTGCCGCACTTTTCATGGGACACCTCCTTGGTGCCTGCAGAATATGAGCAAGGAAAAGAGCTAATTTAGCTTCGAATTGCTCACTTTTCGAGGCTAGATTTGAGTAATATTAGCACAAAAAGTGTTAAAAATCAAGTTATGGGTCTAGTTTGTGGAGCATGTGGGCGCCCCTACATTCCAAGTCGAAGTGCAACAGCCGTCTCCTTTTCCTTTCTGTATTTTCTAAACTCGTAACTGTTAACTTCTTTCTCAAAGGCCTCGTTGGGGGTGAGGTAGTTGAGACGTTTTCTGGGAGTGGTAATAATCCCCTGCCTCGCCTGGGCCAAACTTTCTTCCACTTTGTGGAGCATGCCGCCGGTGACATCGATTTGACCGGAGCCGGTGATGAACCGCTTTATTTTTTGGTAGGTTCTCGGCGTTATCTCGGGAATAGTTTTTCCGTTGGCGTCATAAACGCCATCGGTATTGCCGCAATAGATAAAGCGAATGTCGTCGGAGTCTTTTTTTGCCAAATCGGCAAAGATGCCCAGGGTTGTTTCGGACGAAAAGATGCAGAAGCCGCGTTTCTCGTCGGCGACCAAGGGCATGCCGATGGAACTTTGCTTATTCACCACTCCCTCCTTGCCAAATAATAGCATTTTGTATGAAGCAGGGGTTGGGTTAAATGGTATAGAATAGATTTGATGGAAATGGAGAAGAAATCTAAATTCCAGAGAGCCTATTCCAACTTACCACTAGAGTTTCGGACCGAAATTTGTGTGGTGATAGATGACGAGCCGGTGACTTGGAATGTTGTCAAGCTGGAGATTGACAACAATAGTGAGAAAGGCAATAAGATCCTGGATAAATTATTTGAATTAAAAATACTTGAATGACAAAGATTCAAACTGACGAAGAAATCAGGAAGTTGGTAGTCGAAAGAATTAAGGCCATGTCGGACGAAGCGGGCTTAATTATTGGTGGCGATAAAAAAATGTCTAAAGCAGAAATGATTGAGAATGTTCAGAAAGGAAGCGACGAGGGTAAGCAGATTGTTGATATGCAAATGACGTTTTTACGAGATATGGCCAGCGGCAAACTGATGGAAATTCTCCAGTCTAATTAAATCGTTATGGCCTACTTGCTAATTACCAGGCCAAATCACGATCTAGCTACCACTTATCTGTATGTTTGGAGTCAGGAAATAATTTCTCTGGCGAAGGCGAAGGGAATAGCAATAATCGACCTGGAAAAAGAAAAAGTGACCAGACTTTCTCTCGAAGAATATCTGGCAAACAAAAGGGTTGGTTTTGTCTTCATGAACGGTCACGGCAGCGAAGATCGTATTGGCGGCTATCTGGACGAAACAATTATCGACGAATCGACGAAACCGGAACTTGTCAAGAGCTCTATTATTTACGCCCGGAGCTGTAACGCTGGTAAAAAACTCGGAGTGGTTCTAGTCAATAAAGGCGTTAGGGCTTTCATTGGTTATAAAACCAACTTTTCATTCCATTTTACTGTTGGTTCAACGACGAGGCCGAAGGAAGATCGGTTGGCGGCAAAGTTTTTAATGCCCTCAAATATAGTTGGCTCCACCCTCTTGAAAGGTGGGACGGCAGAAGAAGCACACCAGCGTTCAAAAAAGTTGATGACGCAGAATCTTTACTCGCTTCTTTCCTCGACAGATAAAACTTTCAAAGATGCTGCTCCAGCAATGTACTACAACATCATGGGTCAAGTTCTGATTGGAGATCCAACCGCAAAGATATAATCGAGCGACTGTTGCGATGGGAGTTCACCTTGGCCAGATTTTTTCAGCTTCGGGTTTGAAGTAAGAATGGGGGCCGAAATTGATGCTAGAATGAATTAATGAAGAGTTCTTCAGCGGGGCAGGCGGCCTTGATTTTGATCATGATTATGGCGGTGATCGGGGCGGTGTCGGTTTCGGTGGCCGCCCGGGAAGTCGAGTCGCTGCGCAGTCAGGAGGTCGAGACGGCCGGCAGTCAGTCCGAGGGAGCGGCCGGGGCAGGCATCGAGTTGGCATTGGCGACGAAAGCCGATGTGCCGCAAACTCAGGTGGGCAGCGGCAATGTCACCTACCAGGCGACCTATGCTTCGGCGGGGAGTGCCGGCTTTGTGGCGGCTGATGTCGATGAGGGCGACCTCGTCAGCGTCTCTTTCGTCGGGGCTTCGGCCGGTTTGAGCGGAATTAATGTCTATTGGAATAACACGGCGGCGATATTCGCCAGCCTGCTTAACGCCAA
>ERZ1292625.1671-Hain-H41-01um-R1-1671-length-24726-cov-7_pt1 | contig 24726 bp, 29 predicted proteins | sample MGYA00564400_ERZ1292625 | MGnify/ENA primary metagenome ERZ1292625 (study PRJEB36523, sample SAMEA6512639) | groundwater metagenome | collected 2019-01-08 | study: AquaDiva: Metagenomics assemblies of 32 groundwater samples | reverse complement strand
TTTTTACAAAATTTGGCAAAAGTGTAATAACTTTACCCAGTCTTCTCAACCCTCCATCTCCCACAGCCATCGGCGACGTTAAAAATCAGACATAAGTTACAAATAAGTTCAGCGAACTCGGGAAATTCAGGCAACTCAGAACTGGGCAAAAAGCCTGGCTTTAGCAAAGCTAGCTTTGACCTGCGTTTCACTTCCGTTATACTTAGAGACTATGAATTCGCAAAATATCCGAAACTTTGCAATTATTGCCCACATTGACCATGGCAAATCAACGCTCGCCGACCGCATCATGGAAATCTGCGGTGCTGTTGGCGCAGATCATCAGGCTCAACTTTTAGATAGTTTAGAACTGGAGCGCGAACACGGAATCACCATCAAACTTAAAGCCATAAGGTTGGAATATAGTTCATCGTTCATAGTTCATAGCAAAGATGCATCTGACCATAAACCATTAACCATGAACCATCAACCGATTCAAAACTACGTTTTGAACCTCATTGATACTCCCGGCCACGTCGACTTTGGTTACGAAGTATCCAGATCTCTTGCATCTGTAGAAGGCGCAGTGTTAGTTGTAGATGCGACAAAAGGGATTCAGGCGCAAACCCTGGCAAACTTTAACTTATCACTAGAGGCAAATCTCACCTTGATCCCGGTAGTCAACAAAATAGATAGTCCCGCAGCAAATATAGAAGAAACAATCGAAGAGCTAAAATTGTTGGGCTTTACAGGTCCCGAAATCTTAAAAGTCAGTTCAAAAACAGGTGAAGGGGTAGAAGAGTTAATAGAGGAAATCATCAAAAAAATGCCGCCTCCTGCCGATAAATCCGAAAATCCTCAAGCTCTCATCTTCGATTCCTCCCTGGACCCATATAAAGGGGTTGTTGCAACAGTCCGAATGTTTAGTGGCAAAATCGAGGAAGGAGACACCGTCAAGTTCTTAGCAACGGGTGCAACAGGGCAGATCCTGCAGCTTGGTTATCTTTGCCCAAAACCAACATACGTTAAAAAGTTATCAAGCGGAGACGTCGGGTTTGTTGTTACCAATCTCAAAGACCTTGGCAAAGTAAAAGTAGGGGACACAGTCACGAGTCCTACAAATCCCACCGGTGCGCTTCCCGGTTACCAGGAAGCAAAACCGGTTGTATTTTTAAGTTTTTACCCGACAGACCCTCACGACCTTCAAAAACTAAAAACGGGTTTGGAAAAACTAAAATTAAACGATGCTGCCTTAACTTTTACTCCGGAGGCTTCACTCTCCTTAGGCCAGGGGTTTCGTTTGGGATTTTTGGGCCTATTGCACACACAAATCACGCAAGAGCGGCTGGAGCGGGAATACGACCTGGACATAATTGTCACTTCTCCCTCTGTAAACTTTGAGCAAAACGGGGAAATTATTAATAAACCCAGCGACTTTGACCCGACAGCAAAAAACATTAAAGAACCATACGCCAGAGTTACAATTTTTGCACCGGCAAAATATTATGGCGTGATTTCACAACTCATCTACGAAAAAAGGGGGGAGCAAACGGGTTTGGAAAATTTAGGTGCTTCCCAAAAAATTGAAGCTAAAATACCGCTTATCGAAATCTTAATTGGCTTTTATGATCAACTAAAAACCCAAACTTCTGGTTACGCCTCTTTCGATTTTGAAGTTACGGAATACAGGCCTGCCAAGCTTGTAAAACTTGATATTTTGGTAAACCACGAACCGGTCGAGGGCTTGGCCCAAATTATCCCGACCGAACACGCCGAAGAATTCGGCCGCAAATTTGTAGATAAGTTAAAAGACGCAATCCCGCGCCAAAATATCCCAATCCCAATCCAGGCTGCCATCGGCGGCAAAATAATTGCCCGCGAAACAGTTGCTGCATTTAGAAAAGATGTAACCGCCAAGCTCTACGGCGGCGACGTCACCCGCAAAAATAAACTTTTGGAAAAGCAGAAAAAAGGCAAAAAACGCATGCGCCGCTTCGGTTCAGTGGATATTCCTCAAGAAGCCTTCCTTGCCGTGCTAAAAATTTAGTGAGATAATCTATTTATGACAGAAGATCACGAATCTGGTTCTGGACACCAAGATCCCAAAGCAGAAAATCACATAGTAAGTGACCGTAAAAGTCAGCATAATTTCTTTGAAGGAAGGCACATCGATCATCATATGGGAGAAGGCACAGAAACGCCGGGACGCGTTAGAAGATTAATCAACAGATTTTACGAATTAAGAGGAAAAAGAAAAGAAACGAGGCAACTTCCTAGTAATGAAACAGCACGTAGAATGGCGGAAAGAATGGACGAAGAGACACCAGAAAAACTAGACCCAGATTACACTCCGCGAAACAAGAGAACTTTTCCTTTTATGAAAATGAACATACCTGTGCATCACCGACTAATGTCCGATGCGCAGAAAGAGAAACATTTCGGCGATAGCCAAACAGAAAAACCTGAACCCAAATCAGAAGAGTAAAAACTCCACTAGATGTTGCTGAAAATCACAATTAGTTCAAAAATTCCTAAAACCTCATTAGTTTACAAATATATTGACAAATACCTTTACAATTAACAGATGAAAATCGCAGTTGGTTCCACAAATCCAGTAAAAAAATTTAAGCCTCAACAAAATCTAGGGTTTTGACAAATGGCAAACACACTTGACATACACACACAAAGTGTGTATTAATAATAAGTATTAGATATGACCAATGTTGTTTCTAGAATAAACATAACTTTACCAAAAGAACTGATTGTAGAACTTAAAAAAACTATACCACCCAGGTATAGAAGCGCCATTATAGCAAGCGCCCTAAGTGAAAAAATTGCAGATATGAAAAGAAAAGAAAGTTTAAAAAAATTAAAAGGAGTTTGGGAGAAATCTGGGGGAGTTAAAATCAAAACGGATAAAGACTTACGTGCTTGGCGCAGATCATTATGGTCTTCTTTCGAGTCTAAACTTTCAAACGGTGAATAAATTTCTCGTAGATTCGGATATAATTATTTGGTATCTTAAAGGCAGGGAAAAAGAGGCAGAACTTCTTGAAGACCTTTCAAAGCAAGGTAAATTACTGTTTTCCGTAGTCACAATAACTGAAGTAAGGGTCGGCCTAACAATAAGCCCCCAAAAAATTATAAGTGGCTTGAAAGATATCTTCATTCCAATTGATATTACACCAAAAATAGCCGAACTAGCAGGTGAATTTAAACAGAAATACAACCTAGATATAGCCGACATGTTAATTGCCGCCTCAGCAGCCATTACAAATTCGACTCTTGTGACATATAACCGGAAACATTTTCCCATGCCCCAAGTAAGCTTGTACAAATTTAAGTAATGAAGATAGCAGTCGGTTCTACAAATCCTGTAAAAATTAATGCCACCAAACAAGCGTTCGAAAAAGTCTGGCCTAAGAAAAAGTGGGAAGTGATAGGTTTGGCAATTTACTCCGGCGTCTCCAACCAGCCAATGTCAGACGCCGAATCCATAAAAGGTGCCACTAACCGTGCAAAAGGCGCGCTAAAATTAGGCAAAGCCGATTTTGGCGTCGGCCTCGAGGGCGGAATCCATAAGACAAATGGTATGTGGTTTGATACAGGCTGGGCAGTTGTCGTCGATAAAAAAGGAACGCTCGGAATCGGTACATCAATCCGTATGCAAAGCCCTCCCGCAATGATGAAATATGTTAAAAAGGGGATGGAACTGGGCGACATCGACGACATGCTTTTTGGCAAGAAGAACACAAAGCACAAACAAGGGCACTTCGGACTGATGTCAAAAGGGGCGCTTATGAGGGAAGAAGCCTACCAGCACGGTGTTATTTCTGCATTAACAAGGTTTCTTCACCCCAACCTTTTTGGAAAATGATCAACTGCACTTTTGAAAACGGCCACAAAGCATCTCTAAGACATGTCGTTGTCGATGCAATTTGTTTAAAAGACAATAAAATTCTTTTAGTTAAGCGCTCTAACAAAATTCTTCAATCCGGCAAATATGCTTTGCCTGGCGGTTTTTTAAACCTGGATGAAACGACAAAAGAAGCAACACTACGCGAATTAAAAGAAGAAACAGGTTATAACGGTAAAATAGTCAAACTTATAAAAGTCCTCGACGATCCGAAAAGAAAAAATGAAGACAGGCAAAATGTTTCATTTATTTATCAAATCGAGGTCGGGGAAAAAGTAGGCGAGTCAGACGATGAAACTAAATCCGTCCACTGGTTTCCGCTCAACCATTTGCCCGAAGCCAAAGATTTTGCCTTCGACCATTACGAGATAATCCAATTTTTTTTAAATTCTAGGTAAGACTTGACCAAAACAAATAAATATGAAATGCTTTAAAGGTAATGGCAGACGTAAACCCGGAAGGGCCATCGATACCAGATCAAGGCAGCGGGCAAACATCCAAAGAACCCAGCTTCATAAGGGTTGAGAGACCGAGCCAGGTCAACGCACTGCAAAGGTTGCTAAACAAGCTGCGAAGTATCGGTAGACGCACACCAGAACCGCAGCCAGAGGCACCTCAGCCGTAGACATTATTCCTCTTGACAACTATTAGCACTCGTGATAATCTATTGCTAATCTAAACCTAATCCGTTAAAAAAGTAACTCATGATCGATTTAACCGAACGCCAAAAAAATCTGCTTAGGTCTGTAATTGAAAAATATGTAGATACCGCCGAACCCATCGGTTCTGAAACCATAGAAAAAGAAGCCGGCCTCGGAGTTAGCCCGGCAACTATTCGTAACGAAATGGTTAAACTAACCGCACTTGGATACTTGAGGCAGCCTCACACATCAGCCGGCCGCACGCCAACATCTATGGGTATGAAGTTTTACGTAGACCAATTGATGGAAGAAAAATCTCTCTCACTTCGTGACGAAGTTGCCATTAAAGAAGAGCTTACAGACACAAAAGAGGAATTTGAAAAACTCCTAAAACATACAACCCGGGTACTGGCCAATCAAACGCATTCGCTTGCAATCGCAACAGACGAAGATGGCGATATTTATGCAGCAGGTATGGCCAATATTTTAGACATGCCGGAGTTTTTCGATATCGACATAACTCGTGCGGTCCTTTCTATGGTAGACAGGTTCGACTTATTCAAACAACTTATTGACCTGGTTCGGGCAGAAGAGCAAACACGCATTTTCTTTGGAGACGAACTTGATATTCCGTTCTTAGAACCCTGCGGTTTTGTTTTAACCAGGTTTCAAATGGCTAGTCACAGGGGTTACTTGGGAATAATCGGCCCATCCAGGCTTAATTATCCGACAATTATCCCGACAATGAGGTATTTTTCGCAGCTTTTATCCGACATAGGTGATTAAAATATGGCAAAAACACACACACCAAATAAGGATAAAAAGCAGAAAAATACAAGCCAAGAGGAACTTGAAAATCAGCTAAAGCGAACCTTGGCGGATTATCAAAATTTAGAGCGCAGGATAGAAGAAGAAAGAAAACTGCTATCAAAACTTTCGGCAGCGCTTTTAATAGAAAAACTCTTGCCTGTTCTTGATAACATAGAAAATGCACAAAAGCATTTAAGCGACCAGGGCCTGGAATTGGTAATTAAGCAATTTAAAGAAACACTGCAAAGCGAAGGGGTGGAAGAGATTAATGCCCAGGGTCAGGAATTTGACCCGAGGTTCCACGAGGCCATAGACGCACAGGCGGGGGAAACAGACAACAAAGTAGCAAGAGTGGTTACAAAAGGTTATAAAATAGAAGATAAGGTACTTAGGCCGGCAAAAGTGATAGTTACAAAAAAAGTAGATAATGTGAACCAAGAAGAACAAAATATGGAGGTAATAGAAAATGTCTAAAGTCATTGGTATAGATTTAGGAACAACCAATTCCGTAGTTGCGGTAGTGGAGGGTGGTAAGCCCAAAGTAATCCACTCGGCGGAAGGCCGTAACATTATTCCGTCTGTTGTCGACCCCACAAAGCACATCGTTGGAGATGTTGCCAAGCGTCAACAAATAGTTAACCCTAAAACCACAATTTTTTCTGTAAAACGTTTAATGGGCCGAAAATTCAAAGACCCGGAAGTCCAAAAAGACACAAAATGGCTTCCATATGAAGTCAAAAGTGGTCGCGAAGGCATGGCAGTTGTCAATGTCGAAGGCAAAGATTATACGCCACAGGAAATTTCGGCAATGGTCCTTGGCAAAATCAAGGCAGATGCCGAGGCATACTTAGGTGAAAAAGTTGATAAAGCTGTGATCACAGTCCCCGCCTATTTTGACGATTCGCAAAGACAAGCAACCAAACAAGCTGGTGAAATTGCCGGGCTTACCGTCGAGCGTATCATCAACGAACCAACAGCAGCAGCTCTTGCTTATGGCCTTGATAAATCTCATGGCCACACAATTGCCGTTTACGATCTTGGTGGTGGAACTTTCGATATTTCAATTTTAGAACTCGGAGAGGGAGTTTTCGAAGTTAAGGCTACCAACGGAGACACACATTTGGGTGGCGACGATTTTGATTCTAAAATCGTTGAATATTTAGCCGACGAATTCAAAAAAGAATCCGGTATTGACGTTAAAGCAGACAGACAAGCGCTTCAAAGGTTAAGGGATGCAGCCGAAAAAGCCAAAATCGAACTTTCTTCCGCAACAGAAACGGAAATCTCAATTCCGTACCTAACAGCAGACAACACAGGCCCCAAACATTTGGCGCTTAAACTTTCCCGCGCCAAACTTGAATCAATAGTTGGCGAATTGGTCGAAAAAACATTGGTTCCGGCCAAAGCCTGTCTTAAAGATGCCAAGATAGATATCAAAAACATTGACGAGGTAGTTTTGGTTGGCGGCATGACCAGAATGCCATTGGTTATCCAAAAAGTCCAGGAATTTTTCGGCCGCGAACCGCATAAAGGCCTGAACCCCGACGAAGTAGTTGCCATTGGTGCAGCAGTTCAGGGCGCAGTATTAACAGGCGAAATGAAAGAAATGGTGCTTTTGGATGTTACACCACTCACACTTGGTCTGGAAACATTGGGGGGAGTATCCACGCCACTCATAACCAGAAACACGACTGTACCAACATCAAAATCCGAAACCTTCTCTACAGCTGCAGACAACCAAACGTCTGTCGAAATCAATGTCTTACAGGGAGAGCGCCCCATGGCCAGTGACAACAAATCTCTCGGCCGCTTTATTTTAGACGGAATTCCGCCTGCGCCTCGTGGTATGCCTCAGGTTGAAGTAACTTTCGATCTTGATGCGTCCGGCATCCTGCACGTTAAGGCAAAAGACAAAGCAACCGGTAAAGAACAATCCATCAAAATAACCGGCTCAACCGGCTTAACCGACGAAGAAATCACCCGCATGACTAAGGAAGCCGAGGAACACGCCAAAGAAGACGAAGAGAGAAAAGGGGAGATTGAAACAAGAAACCACGCGGATTCCTTAATTTATCAATCCGAAAAAGCGCTAAAAGATGGTGGAGATAAAGTCCCAACGGAAATTAGAACAGAGGTTGAAGAAAAGATTAAGACTCTGCGCGAGATTGCCCCGGGCGGACCAATAGACGAAGTCAAAGCAAAAACAGAAGAACTATCTGCAGCTCTTTCCAAAATAGGCGAATCAATGTATAAAGGCCAAGAGGCTCCAACATCTGAGCCAACTCCAGATGCTGACGGCCAAACGTCAGATGAACAGTCTAATGGCCAAAGCCAAAAGGCAAATGGCGACAGTGCTTCGGACAAAGTCGAAGAAGGGGAAGTAGTTAAAGAATAAATGGCAAAACTTTCAACAGATATCTTTGTCCTTTGCGACCAAGCAGTTGTATCCCAGGAACAAAAATTAAGTATTATTGGAATTTTTGATCAGTTTTTTGTAGCCAACCTGCCAACTGTCTGGCCAAAAATGTACCTTGTTGCGGTTGTGCGCGGAGAGGCTAGTGAAGAATACGATTTAACACTAAAGCTTATTGCACCTCAAAAAACTCAGGATCAATTCCCGGATAAAGAATTTAAAATAAAACTTGGCCAAAACGGCAAAGCAAATGTAATGACGGAACTTGTCAATTTTCCACTCCAGGCAACAGGTACGCACAAAATCCAACTATTCAGTGGAAAAGACATTATTGGTGAGTTGGAATATCGTGTCAATAAAACCACTGCAACATACCAGGGGCAAGATCTTCAGGGGAAGAAAATACCAAATTAGAAGTATCAAAAGTATCAAATGGATCAAACGAGTCAAAAGTTAATGATCGAAAGAACAATTTGTCCCTTTTGACCATTTTGCGCCTTTTGTATCCTTTTATCATATAATTTACCCATGGCTAACAAACGTGATTACTACGAAATTCTTGGAGTCAGCAAAAACTCCACTGCAGACGAGCTGAAAAAAGCTTATCGCACTATGGCCAGAAAACACCATCCGGATGTCGATAAATCCGCAGGTGCCGAAGAGAAATTCAAAGGAATAAACGAAGCCTACCAAGTTCTTTCCGACCCTCAGAAAAAAGCAGCTTACGACCAATACGGCCATGCGGCTTTTGAGCAGGGCGGAATGGGATCAGCATCAGGCGGCCCATTTGGTGGTGGATTCGGTGGCCAACAAGGGGGTTACCAAACATATACTTGGAGTAGTGGCGGTGGTGATGCCGGCGGATTTGCCGATCCTTTTGATATTTTCGAAGCATTTTTTGGTGGCCAATCTCCGTTTGGCAGGCAAGCCAGGCTTCCCCGTTATGCCATTAACCTAACTTTTGATGAAGCCATCCATGGAGTTGAAAAAGAGTTAGAAATAGAGGGCAAACGTCAAAAAATCAAAATCCCCGCAGGTGCAGATGACGGCACAGAAATTAAATTTTCAAACTTCATCTTGGTGTGCCAAGTAAAACAATCCAATAAATTCCGCAGACGTGGCTACGATATCATCTCCGAACACGAAATATCTTTTTCGCAGGCAGCCCTGGGCTCAATAGCCGAAATAGAAACAGTCGAAGGTCCGGTCAAAATCCGCATTCCGGCAGGCACCCAACCGGGTACGCAAATCCGTCTTCGCGGTAAGGGCGTTAAACACATCACCGGCCGTGGCCAGGGCGACCACTACGTCATCATCCGTCTCATAATCCCGACCAAGCTCTCCCGCGACCAAAAACACCTCCTTGAGGAATTAGACAATTTGACTTGAAAATTTCAAAAGTATAATATTTACAACAAATGGCAGACTTAGAAGGTAGAGGTGGCTCAAGACTTCTTGCAGAAATTCAATCAAGATTCAGGTCTGACAGATTTAGCACTGTAGGCGACAGGTTTAAAGGTGTTCATGCGCAGCTGAATCCAGAAGCACGCAGAGAACGTGAGCTAAATAGGTTAAGAATTCTTGAAGAAAGAAGAGTAACAAGCATGTATCAACACCTTGCAGATGATACAGGCTTAACTGTCGACGACATAAAGTTTGTTATGGGTGCTACTGACGAACCTCCCAAAAAATTAGATCAATAATTTTCCTTCCCTACACCATTTTCCCGCCATCAGGATTTAATTTTGCTATAATTTTTCCATATGGGTTCCTTTATAGAACTTAATGACACGTTACAGCTAACTTCCGAACAGGGTTTTCCAAAAGAATTAGATTTTGAAAAACACAAACGAAAACCTTTGAAAGCAGATAATTTTGAAGGGCGCGTTTTTGAATTTCACAATAAATCGGAGATCAGGGTTTATAAAATCCCGCCGATACGTAACTTTCTAGTCCAAAACATAAACGGCAAGTGGCTTTATTGGGGATTAATCCATGTTTTGGAAACAACTTGCGATTATGTTAAAAAAACAACTTCCGGGAAATTTAAAATAATTTATATTTATACTCCGCAGGAAATGCACAAAGCCCACGCTATGATAGATAGAGAGAACAAAACTGATTATTTTAAATAGCTAATTATTTACCTTTCTATTTCCCTACCGCGGATTTGATTTCAGCCAATAAAAAGATTATATTTTCCCCTCATGGGGGCAGAAGTAGAAAGAGAAAAACTAGACTACGTTATTATTAGACAATATGGTCCAGGAGACTACGAAGCATTAAAGCGTTTGTATATGGTGAATTGGCCAACTAATCCCTTTCGCAGCTTTATAACCGCAGACGTTATTCGCCAGCAAGGTGAAATAATTTTTATTGCTGAAAATGGCACTGAGAAGGTAGGAAGCCTTTTTTATACTCCCTATGAGAATCAGGCCAACCTTCACAGTTTGATTGTAAGAAAAGAGTGCAGAAAGCAGGGCATCGCTGCCGAAATGCTTAAAGTTGCCCAGGAACAGGCAGAAGCTGATGGGTTTGCCGAAATTACAATCGAGGCAGAAAATGACGACTTGGTAAGATATTATGAAAGCTTAGGCTTTAGACGTAACCCGAATATCGAAAGGGGTCTAGTAAAGGACGTCGGCGCAAAATAATTAACTGGTAATGCCTTACAATCCCGCGCCACTTTACCTGCCGCTGGGTATATTTTCATCCTATAAGTTAGGCCCGCTTGTCACGGCATAGTATAATAAGTTAATTCAATTGACCCCGGACTCCCTTGGGGCAAATTGGATTTTTTGTTTTTCAAAAACAAAATACATGGCAAAGACAGAAACATTAACGCTTCTTACTCCTCAAATAGCAGGATTAGAAACGCAACAAGTCCAAAGCTCATGCTTCAGAGTACGTTTGGAAAACCCTTCAGCCGAAGACCTCCGTCAACTTGACGAAGTAGTCGAAGTAACAGGGATTCGTGTATCATATATTCCTGGAGACGACGTTTATATTGTACCCCCAGCTTTTCCAATAGATATTCTCGTAGCTTTACACGGCCAAATTATTGACCCTTAGAAGCCAATCAAGTAATTTAGCTTCTTTTTAAAGTATTTAAAATCCACATTTAATACCACGATCGCTCCCATAATCAGTAGTGCTCCGATTGTTTGCAAAAAAGTTGGTGCTTCTGCAAAAACGGCAAATGCAAATAATGGTCCGAAAAAAAGCTCGGAAGAGATAACAACGGTTCCCAAATTCAAGTCAAAATTACTAAATCCAACAAGGGTTAAGTAAGTCATTAAAACTAGAAGTGAACCAAAAATAAAAAGTATAAACCAGTTAAACGTAGAAACTGCAGGTAAGCTAAGTTGGCCTGCTGCTACGACCAAAACAATTCCCAAAATCAGTGCTCCAAGGCCTTGGACTGCTACCAAAACCAGTTTGTCCAATTTTCCGCCTAGATATTTCCTAAAGCTGTTTGCTGTTGCCTCTGCACACCCCGCTAAAACCCCGAATAAAAATCCGGCATCCAGAAAGTTTTTGAGCGAAAACGGCGAGGTATAGACAAAAAGGGCTACCAAAACAAGTGCCAAGGCAAAAATCTTTTTTGATGTAACTTTTTCTTTAAAAACAGTTATGCCAACAACTAACGAAATCATAAACGAAGCCAAATATAGGCCGAAAATCGCAGTTATTATTTTTCCCATAACTACCGAAAGCGTAAAAAATACGATAGAAAGTGGGAAGGCAAATGTATAAGCAAGTAAATATTTTTTTGGAGTTTGTTTAAAATCTATTTTGCGCCTGAAACCTAAAATCAATAAAGCTGAGAGTAAAACCGCAATTATATTTCTAATCACTATTTGCTGGAACGGTCCAAGATCCGTATTTAAAAACCGTATCCAAATACTAAATGAACCTAGCGTTGCCCCTGCTAATAAAAGCGCGAAAAACCCTCTAAACTTATTCATCTAGTCTAGATTGTATAATAAACCAATCTATTCATGAAAAACGCCTCGATATTTCATGGCACCGGCGAAACGCCAAACCATTTCTGGTTTCCGTGGACAAAAGCCCAGCTTATTAAAAAAGGATATAAAGTTTGGTTGCCACAACTGCCGGGCACTGACCATCCAGACATAAAAATTTGGCTGCCGTTTGTCTTGAAAAACGGGACTTTTGACTCAGACACTATTCTAATCGGTCACTCGGTAGGGGCACCACTGATTTTGTCCATCCTCGAGAATATAAAAACACCAATCAAACAAGCAATATTGGTTGCAGCATTTTTCGAAGCTTTAAAAGGTTTTAAGCTGGATGCAATGCTCCAAAAAACTTACGACTGGGAAAAGATCAAAAAGAATTGCCAGGATATCACCATTATCAATTCCGACAACGACCCTTGGGGTTGCAACGACAAAGCGGGTAAAAAGCTGGCAAACAACTTAGGCGCACAGTTAATTGTTAAACACGACGGCCACTTTGGTTCCGAAACTTACAATCAGCCGTACAAACAGTTCCCGCTACTTCTAGAATTAGTCGGCTAATGAAGAAAAATAATTACTGCACGCTCTACGTTACCCGTCACGGCGAAACACAGTGGAATATCCAGGGCAAAGTACAAGGACATACCGATTCTCCATTAACAAGGGAAGGCGTTAAACAAGCAAAAAATCTGGCCCTCGAATTTAAAAATATAAAATTTGATGCAGTTTACTCATCTGACCTGCTGCGCGCTAAAAGAACGGCAGAAATTGCAACCCTTGAGCACAAGCTTACCATTGAAACAACAGAAGCCCTTCGCGAAAGAAGCTTCGGAAAATATGAAGGCAGTAACAAAAAAGTTTTAGACCTTTTGGAAGAGCTGAGGGATAAAAACATCCCCTACGAAACGGAAAATATAGAAAATGACGAAAATTTGACAGAAAGGATAATCACGTTCTTGCGGGAAGTTGCAATTGCTTACCCTAATAAAACTATATTGATTTTAACACATGGCGGGGTTCTTGTCAGTTTACTTCTGCATCTGGGATTTTTGACCCGGGAGCAAATGCGTCAATATCATGTAGGCAACACATCTTATATTAAATTAGTTTGCAACGGAGTTGATTTTTTTATTAAAGAAACAAAAAGAATCGATAAACGCGTCTAGTCGACCTATAGTTGAATTTTGCCCCTGATTCTCTTATAATTCCTCTCCATGTCGACTGTTGATAGAAAAAGATTTAGCCCACCGCGTTTTGCGTTTGCCGCTTTGGCATTTGCAGCAGTATTCGGTTCTGCCGAAACATGCGTTGAAAATTCCCGCGGTTACAACCCCGCTAGATGCACAATATACGGCCCGGCCGTGGGTAGATTTCAAGCTTTAGAGCAGGATTTTAAAGATGCAAGCGTAACGTTTGTAACTCCCAAACCTCTTACGCCCAACACACCGGGCCTCGACACCGCGTTAGGAAGAACAGATATAGAAAGCCCTTGGCATCGTTTTACAGTCAAGATTAAAAATGGCAAAAATGTTTCTGATAATTCCCGTGGACATATCCAAATTATGACAGGAAACAAATTTAAAGATGGTAAAGAATGTATGCCACTTAGGGGTGCCCTAGTTTTAAAAACAGGGCAAGAAATCCAGATTGGCGTAATAAAAATAAGTAGAGCGGCAGATGTCGTTAAGGACAGCTTGCAACCGGAAGATAAAGATAGAGAATTTATTGACGTTGAGTTTGAACGCCCGGGATTTTCGGCAGAAGATTTGTCCCGCCACACGGCACTCTTATTTATAGAAGAAATAGATAGCCATCTTCAGCCAAAACCCGAAACCAGAAGAGTACTTGTTATAGACCCATAGCTGATAGTCCATCAGTATAATTTAATAAACTCGTAATTTCCCCAAACCTTCTTTATTTGATCCGGTGCATACACCAAAGGAAGACGAGAGTCCCTATTTTTAACAATCCAACTTCTTGGGTTTTTAGCCACAAAATCCACTAGTTCCTCCTTTTTAATTATCCACCATTCATTTGGCTTTCTGTCCTCCTGCAGTGTAAATATGTGGTTTTGATTGGAGTAGTACAAAAAAGATGTAAAATCGTGATCGTCCAGTACCACCTCGTCATCATATGGAATTAATTCTCTTGCCACAGCGCCTAAACTTGCACCAACTATCGAGCGGTCCGGATAAATATTTTCTATCCTTATAACGTTAAAATACCCAACGACCAATAACACTCCAAATAGCAACAAAATCACTCTTGACGCTCCCTCCATCAACTTGCCAAGAAAAATACCCAGAATTAGTGCGATAAGTGGATAAATTGGTATTAAATACCAGTCCGACTTATCACTTAAAAAGTTTAGAAAGAAAATATACACAAAACAGACAAGAGTAGAAGATGCGATAAACGGCTCACTGGCCTTGAATTTTTTTTTAAATCCAACTACCAAAAACAGAACAGGGACAATAAGCCAAAACCCCACGTCACGAATAGCGAATCTGAAGTACTCCAGGGAAAAATTACCAATTGGATTACCTAACCTGTTTTCCGAGGGGTTAAACCAATACCACTTGATAAAAGTTTGTCCAAAGTTCCAATATCCAATAACGGACCAAAGTAGAAAAAAAATTGCGGGAACAACAATCAAAACAAGTGTTTTTTTTGGAAACCGCCTATGCTTAAAATAAGAATAGGAAAAAATTAGAAATAACGGGAAAATCCCTACTCCCCAACTTTTAACCAATAACCCCAAACCTAGTGTTATTCCTGCCAAATAACTGTATATGTTCCTGCGTTCTCCCTCAAGGTAAAAATAAAAAGAGGCCAAAAACAAACAAACTAACAGCGAATCTAAATTACCGTGTGCAAATCTGATTACCACCCCGCCGATTGTTGCAAAAATCAAAGTCGACAAAATACCGGCCTTGGTATCCACTAACTTTTTACCGATCAAAAACACAAACATCGTTGCAAAGACGGCAAAAACTACCGAAATAAACCTTGCCTGCCATTCACCGTCTCCAAATATTCTAAAAATAGGCGTAGAAAGCCAAAAATATAACGGTGCATGGTCAAAGTAGTATCTTCCGTTCCAGAAGGGAATGAGCAAGCTGTAGTTGCCCGAGGCCATGTTTTTTATGATTTCCGCGTACCATGCCTCGTCCCAATTCCGCAAAGGGAAAGCACTAATCCTGCGAAAAAAGGCGGCAGTGGAAATAACAAGGATTAAAATAGCGGCAAACATAAGTCTATTTTAAAACTAATAACGTTTGACAACCAACCCGTGTTTAGTTTAAATTAAGTGTTATGTTCAAAAAAGGATTTGTCCACCTTTTACCCCTTTTTGCTTTAGCCGTATTAGTTCTAGGATCAGCTTTTCTGGTATCTGTAAATTCGGAAACCAGACAAAAACAAGCTGTTGGTAAAGTTTTATCCGAAAAATCAGAGGCAGAAAAGCAAGCAGAAGAAAAATCGCAAGAGTCTGTCAAAAAAGAAGCCGAGTTGCAAAGCGAATCCGTAAAAAAAGCATCAGAGCAAAATGAAGGTTCAAGTAATAAATCGTCTTCTTCTAACTCAACTAATTCTCGAAACAAGACAAAAGTAGAAATAGAAAAAGAGAAAGATAAAGTAAAAATAAAAACCAAAAATGAAGCAACCGGCTTTGAATCTGAAACCGAAACTGAAAACGGCAAGGAAAAAACGAAGGTAAAGTTCAAAGGAATTAAAATTGAAATTGAGCGCGAAGGGGACAAATTAGTCACCAAATTTAAGGATGAGCAAGGCGAGGAAGTTGAACTCGAAGCTTCCGAAGAAGCAGAAATCCTAGACGACCTTAACGAGAAACTGGAGGATGATGATATTGAAGTTGCGACCGAGTCTGCTCAACCCGGATTTATTCAAAAAGGTAAAAAAGTAAGGACAAACTTTCCGCTTTCAATTAATCCGGCAACAGGTGAGCTTTTTGTTACAACTCCATCCGGTACCAAAGTAGTAACCATTCTTCCGCAGCAAGCAATCGAAAACATGATAAATGCCGGAGTTTTAACAAGAGTAGACGAAACGGAACCTACCGCCGCCACACCACCAGAAAGTTCTCAATCGGCCCAGCCAATATCAGTCGAAAACGCATCAATTGAGCTAACGGAAAAAGATAGCCAACCGACTTATATTATAAGTGGCATAAAAAGCCAAAAAGTCTTGGGAGTAATTCCTTTTGACTTTAAAATAAAAACGTATGTTTCAGCAACAGATGGCAGTTTACTGGACATAGAACAGGGGTTCCTCTCAAAAATTTTAGATGTCATTTCCTTCTAGAGACTAGTCTAATAATTGACTCGAAAAGAGCATTTTGTTAGAATTCGCATCAAGATTAGCATTATGCTAGAAAAGGTTGGGCGCATCAGGCGCCTTTTTTTGAAACAATGGCAATACAAGCAAGATCAGAATTCGCAAGCGCACTAAACCAGGTTTGCTCGGAACGTGGCCTGGAACCCGAAGTCGTAATCGAATCAATAAAGCAAGCGATTCTGGCGGCCTACCGCAAAGACTATGGTGAGCCAGAGGGAATCGAAATAGATTTAAATGCAAATACCGGAGAAGTTGCCCTAACAAAAAACAAAAAAAATATGACCCCGCCGGGGTTCGGGAGAATTGCAGCCCAAACTGCAAAACAAGTTATCCTGCAAAGAATAAGAGAAGCAGAGAAAAATGCAATCCTGGAAGAATACTCATCCAAAATCGAAACGATAGTCTCCGGTATTATTCAAAGGATTTCCGGGCCGGTAATTACTGTCAACCTAGGCAAAGCGGAAGGAATAATGCCACCACAAGAACAAGCTCACAACGAAAAATATTTTGTTAATCAGCGTCTAAAATTCTTTGTAGTTGGCATTAAAGAAGGATCCCGTGGCGAAGAAATAATAGTTTCCCGAAGCGCAAATGGACTCCTGGAAGGACTTTTCCGCCAGGAGGTCCCGGAAATTGCCTCCGGCGCTGTTGAAATAAAAGTGATTGCCCGTGAAGCCGGTTCCCGATCTAAAATTGCTGTTGCATCCGAGCAAATGGGAGTAGACCCGGTCGGATCTTGTGTTGGTCAAAAAGGTGTTAGGGTGCAGGCAGTTATCAACGAATTAGGGGATGAAAAAATAGACGTTATCGCATATCAAAGCGACCCGATGGAATTTATAAAAGCTGCACTTTCTCCGGCCAAAGATATATCGGTGGTTATTAGTGATGAAGAAAAAACCGCCGAAGTAACAGCGCCAGATGACCAATTATCACTTGCAATTGGAAGGGAAGGCCAAAATGTCCGCCTTGCAGCAAGGCTCACCGGATATAAAATAGACATCCGTGGTAAAAGCGGTACGCCAAAGGAAGTAGAAGCCAAAGAAAAAGCAGCACAAGAGGAAGCCAAAAGGGGGCTCGGTGTAACTGATGTTGGAACATCCGAATCAAAACCAACCGACCAGTCGCAAGCGCCCTCACCCGCGCAAGTAGCATCAGACGATCAGGATGATGCGAGTCAACAAAGCCCATCCGATAGCGCGGGCACCAAAACAGATGATCTACTCACACCTGAAACTACTTCGAAAGAATTACCAAAAGAAGACGCAGAACCATTAATTGCGGATAAAGCGGAGAAAAAAGAAGAAAAGGAAGCGCAAAGCGTATCAGAAAAAATTGAAGTAAAATCAGAGAAAGAGGAAGTTGTAAGCGAAAATAAGCCAGATAAGGAAAAATCTGAAGGCGACAATAATAGCTAGATGAAATCTTTGTCGTCTAAATTAAATATATATGGAACAAAGTCAAAACATAAGACCGCCGGTCGTGACCATAATGGGTCATGTCGACCATGGTAAAACTACTCTCCTCGACGCCATAAGAAAAACAAATATTGTTGCCGGTGAGCATGGCGGCATCACCCAGAGAATTGGGGCCTACCAAATCACTTTTCAGGACAAAAAAATTACTTTTGTAGATACACCGGGACACGCAGCTTTTGAGAAAATGAGATCCCGTGGCGCAGATATTGCTGATATTGTCGTTTTAACAGTTGCGGCAACAGAAGGCGTAAAACCCCAAACAATCGAAGCAATTAAGCACATTAAAAAAGCCGGCAAACCGATAATTGTGGCTTTTACAAAAGTTGATCTGCCAAACATAAATATAGAAAAAGCAAAAAAAGAATTGCAAACCCAAGACGTTTTAGTAGAGAGTTTCGGTGGGAATATACCAGCAGTTGAAGTAGCAGCAACTAAAGGAGAGGGTGTAAAAGAGCTTCTGGAAATAATTGAGCTAGTTTGGCAAATTTCACCTCAAATGGCCCAGGCAACCGAACCGCTTGAAGCAGTGGTTGTAGAATCTTACATGGACAAGTTTAGAGGCTCAATAGTAGACGTAATTGTTAAAAAAGGAACGCTCGCAGTTGGTCAAAAAATCCAGGTAGACGGGGAGTCCATAGCGGTTAAAGCGCTGCGGGACGATCTTGGGAAGGTTGTAAAAGAAGCGGGACCGGCAACTCCCGTCGAAATACTCGGATTTAAAAAAGCTCTAGACGTTGGCAGTATCGTAAATGATGTAACCGTTACAAAGTCACAAAAACTCCAGGGTCACGCATCGATGGAAGAAATAATTGCAAAGTCACAAGAAGCCAAAGATAAATTCAAAGTGGTAATCAAGGCTGACGTTTTGGGTTCTCTGGAGGCCATTGTTGTCAATACCCCGGAAAAGATATTTATAGTTTCCCAGAGCGTTGGTGAAGTGCAAAGCTCGGATGTAACTATTGCCAAAGTTGCAAATGCGCCAATCCTGGCCTTCAACGTAAAAGTTGCTCCAGACGTCAAATCGCAAGCGGAGAGAGAAAAAGTGCTAATAAGAGAATACAAGGTAATATACGAACTAATTTCAGATCTTGCTGATATTGTCGAAAGCTTTGAAGAAGCAAAACACGAGCTTAAAATAAAGGGATCAGCCAAAATTATTGCGAGCTTTGATATCGAAGGTAAAAAAGTTGCGGGCACGCAAGTTACAAAAGGTAAAATTAAAGTAGGGGATAATATTTTAATAAAATCATCAGGCGGTGGGACCAAAGAAACCACAATCGCCTCAATTAGAAAATTTAAAAAGTCTATTGACACCGTTGCCACCGGCCAGGAATGTGGAATAACTTTTGGTGCCAATATTGACTTTGATATTGGCGATATTATAGAATCTCTTGGCTAAAAATATTATAGGTTAGTAATAAAGCCAATAAATGGATAATACAATTAAACAGCAAATACAAGACCGGTTAGCCCAAGCACAAAACGTACACATAATAGCAGTAGAAAAAAGTGGCTTCGACGGTCTTGCATCAGCCTTATCTCTCTACCTTTCTATAAAAAAATTAGGCAAAAATGTTTCCATAAACGCAAAAGCCCCCACAGTTGGTGATGCAAGGATGCTCTATGCTGTTGATAAAATTGGTAACAAACAAGAAGATAAAAAAAATTTGGTTATCACGGTAGACAACGCTGTCAAAAATGTTGACAAAGTCACATATTATTTAGAAGGTACTCAACTAAGAATTGTTGTCCATGCATTTCCCCAGTCAGACGGTATCTCAACAGAAGAAATCACATTTGATCGAGCACAAGTAAAACCCGATCTACTATTTGCAATTGGTTACGAAAGCTCTGAACAATTGAAAACAGATCTTGTTCGTGAACAAGAAATAGACTCAAATTTGTATACAATAAGTATCTCAAATACTGATTCTACAAAAAAGTTTGCACAGATTAATATTCATGACCCCCAAACAACGTGCCTGTCAGAGCTAATGGCTATTTTTATTCAAGAAATGGCATTGCCACTAAACGAAGATATCGCCTTTAATCTTTATTCCGGACTTGCTACTTCAACTCAAATGTTTTCACCACGGCTTGTCTCTCAGGCAACTTTCCAAATCGCCAGCTGGTTAATTAAATTTGGAGCCGGAAATGCTCGGCTTGCCCAGGGGTTATTCGAAGCGCAAAGCCCTACGCCAAGTTCAAGACCTAACACGTTCGAACCAACTACTGCGCAAATAAACGAAACACCAATCGAAAATGTAGAAATGGAAAAAACCACAGAGAAGGACTGGTTAAAACCGCCGAAGATCTATAGAGGTTCCAAGTCTTTTGACATAGAGTCATAATTTTTATATACTAACAAGCCTTATGGGAGTAAACGCCAAGAAGCAGGTTATTGATAAATTTAAAACACACGAAGGTGATACAGGTTCGCCTGAGGTGCAAGTGGCTCTTCTTTCCCAAAGAATTGACAACGTTGCCTCGCATTTAAAATCTCACTCTCACGACAACCACTCAAGAAGAGGTCTTCTTTCCATGATCAATAAAAGGAGAAGACTCCTGCACTATCTAACAAGAAAAGCGCCAGATCGCTACAAAGACATTATCAATAAGTTAAGTCTCTCGAAATAGGAAATATCCGCCCGCTTGCACAGTTTTCGCCTATAGGTTATAATGAACGCAAAGAAGAGTAAACAGGCTATCAGGGTAGTTGGAAGTTGAGTAGTAAGAATACACGTTCTTAGTACCCGATTTCTAACCTCCCAACACTATCCTATCTCTTCTTCCAAGTTCTATATGAACAAAATTGTAAAAAAAGAAATAGATTTAGGTGGTAAAAAACTCACCTTAGAAACAGGAGAGCTGGCAAACCACGCAAATGCGGCGGTGCTAGCCACTTACGGTGAAACTGTTGTCCTGGTAACCGCTGTTTCTCAAAAGCCAAGTGTTGACCTGGGTTATTTCCCTCTATCAGTCGATTTTGACGAAAAACTTTACGCCGGCGGAAGAATATCGAGCTCCCGATTCATTAAAAGAGAAAATCGTCCCAGCGAAAAAGCTATTCTTACCGGCAGATTAATAGACAGAAGCATTAGACCACTCTTTCCTAAAGATTATCAGCAAGAAGTCCAAATAATAATAACAGTACTTTCAATAGACGGCGAAAACGATCCGGACATGCTTTCACTCATTGCGACGTCGGCAACTCTGGCTATGTCGGATATCCCTTGGAACGGCCCCCTTTCCGGGCTTCGAATTGGTCAAAAAGACGGTAAGTATATTCTTAACCCTACAAACGAGCAAAGAGCAGCTTCCTCACTCGAAGTGATTGTCGCATCAACACAAGACGAAGTGGTAATGATTGAAACCCTAGCCCAAGAAATCGACGAAAAGACAATTTCCGGGGCATTTAAATTTGCACTGGACGAGGGAAAGGCAGTTATTAAATTAGTTGAAGATTTCGTAAAAGAAGCCGGAAAACCAAAGCAGGAGTACGAAGTAGACAAATTAAATCCTAAAGCCGAAGAAAAAATACGGGCATTTATAGAAAAAGAATTAATGGCAGATTTTGAGAAAAAAAGCCAAGACGAAGGATGGTTTGGCGATTCAATGAAGGTTCTTGAAGCTCAATTTCTTAAAAAAGATGACACATCCAAAGATGTAGATAAAATAAGCTCAAAAATACTTGCAATAATCTTAGAAGATATCGTTACGGATCAGCTAAGAAATGACATTTTAGTTCACAACAAGCGTCCAGATGGTCGAAAACCTGACGAAATCAGGCCACTAACCCTAAAAGTGGGCCTGCTTCCAAGAACTCACGGTTCGGCAATTTTTCAAAGGGGAGAAACCCAGGTATTATCCATTGTTACCTTAGGTTCATCATCTCTTGAGCAATTGGTTGAAGGTATGGAAGGGGAATCGACAAAACGTTATATTCACTATTACAACTTTCCGCCATTCTCATCAGGAGAAGTAAAAAGGCGCGGAGCCCCCGGCAGGCGAGAAATAGGCCACGGTGCTTTGGCAGAAAAAGCCTTAATTCCGGTTCTTCCATCAAGTGACGATTTTCCATATATGGTAAGAGTAGTTTCCGAAGTATTGTCGTCCGCAGGCTCAACTTCTCAAGCGGCTGTAAGTGGATCGACACTTGCGCTTATGGATGCGGGTGTTCCAATTAAAGAACCGGTTGCTGGAATTTCCATTGGTTTAATAACAGATAAACGCGATCGCTCAAAATATGTCACCATCACAGACATTGCCTACCAGGAAGATGCACAGGGTGACATGGACTTTAAAGTTGCTGGTACTAAAAACGGCATAACAGCAATTCAAATGGACATTAAGCTTAACGGCTTAACGATGAAAGTATTAGATGAAGCCTTGGAAAAGGCAAAGACAGCCAGGCTTACAATTCTAAAGAAAATACTTGAAGTAATTCCCGCTTACAGAAAAGAAGTTTCTGTCCACGCGCCAAAAGTTATTTTGGTAAAAATCGATCCAACAAAAATTGGCGAAGTAATTGGTTCTGGTGGCAAAGTAATAAACAAGATAATTGCAGAAACCGGTGCGCTAATTGATATAAATGACGAAGGTGACGTAACAATAAGCAGTGTGGACATTGAAGCCTGCAAGAAGGCAGCAGCATGGGTTGAGGGCATTGTTAAAGACCCTATACCCGGCGAAGTTTACGAAGGAACTGTAAAGCGAATAATGAATTTCGGTGCTTTCGTCGAAATATTACCAGGTAAAGAAGGTTTGGTGCACATCTCTAAAATGGCTCCATATCGAGTTGAAAATGTAGAAGATGTGGTTAAAATAGGGCAGGTAGTAAAAGTTAGAGTCACGGAAATTGACGATCAGAAACGACTAAACCTTTCAATGGTTTTTGGGGATAACGAACGAGAACCAGGAAGAGAACCTGATAGGGGCGGAAATCGAGATGACAGAAGAAGTTCAAATGATAGGGGCCAAGACAGAAGAAGATCAAACAAAAGGTTCTAAAAACCGATGAAACAAATACCTAAGATTCTATTGGGATCTTCGGTTATTATTCTCACACTAGTTCTAATTATTCTCACCATATTTTTAAGAAGTAACAAAGGCAGCAAAAACTCGCTTACATTAACATCTCAAAATAACGAGTTTAAAATTCTCTTTGATCTTGACAAAAAAAGTGAAGGGGACTTCTATAACCTACTGTCAAATATTAATGCGCCAAGCGACACTAAACAAGGCATAACCTTCGATTTAGACTCAACTTCAGAGGCCAAACTGGCCTTTTTAACTCCAATAAATGCTTCGTTTGACTCAAGCGACAAAAAAATAAGCTACAGCGGTAAGCTTGCCCGCCGTCCAAATTTAAGTGACGCAAATCTCTCGCAAATAAATATTCCGCAAGACACCATTTTTGCGCTGGCAGCACCAAATCTTAGCCACTTTTTAATAAGCAGATTAAATCTTGATGCAAATTCCCAAAGACAAGTAAAAGAAAAAATAAATTCCGAAGACGGTCAATATTTAATTATTTTTGGCAAGACACCTGATTATGCGCTTTTTTTTAAAAAGGACTTGAACACTCAAACTTTTAAAGAAATACCGCTCGAAGCCTCCCAGGAGTCAGAAGATAATCAGACAAAGATTTATTCACTGGACATACCGCAAGAAAACAGTCAAGTGGGGCTTTTTTCCGAAGTTGGGGAGTATAAAATCTATGTATCCTCAAGGGAAGCGGTAAAGAAAATTATAGACTCACAAAACTCAAACCACTTTTTCCCGGAAGAAAATAATGTCGGCTCACTGGCGTTGGCCTTTTATAACGACTCCGATAAAAATCTGAACGACGATTTTTTTAACTTTCTCCTGACTAAGGCTATTAACAGCTCACAAGACAGGAGCACTTTACAAAAATCTTTACAAAAAATAAAAAAAGCAACCTTTGCTTTGAAGGACGACACCTTTTCTGGTTTAATTAGTGTTAAATGAATTCACTTACTGCCCAGTTCGATGACATCAAACTTTTAGAGGATAAGCTTAAAAACTCAAATCTTCCTCCTCAACTATTGCAAAAAGCTCAGGCAAACATAGAACGGTTAGTTCGGCTTGCTTCTGCAAAAGGATATAGCGAAGAATATGACTCAGTGGCCAGATTTCTTGATTGGATCACCAGTGTTCCATGGAACAAAAAAAGTGAAGATGTGCTATCACTTGACGTTGCCAAAAAAGTATTAGATTCTAATCATTTCGGTCTAGAGAAAATCAAAGAAAGAATTCTGGAGTTTATTGCAGTAGAAAATTTAAAGAAAGCAAAAAATGAAAAATTTCATGCCCCCGCGTTTCTTCTACTTGGCTTAGTAGGAACCGGTAAAACTACTATGGCGTATTCAATTGCTCAGAGCTTGGGACGCAAATTCGGTAGAATTCCGATGGGTGGAATGGGAGATGCTCTCCAATTGCGGGGTCGCGCAAGAGCTTACCCTGATGCTGAGCCGGGGCAGGTAATGAAGGTGCTGCGAAGAGTGGGCACCAAAAATCCGGTTATTTTATTAGACGAGATTGACCGTGTTACAGATGAAGCCAAAGCCGATATCATGGGTGTTTTAGTCGAGCTACTTGACCCCGAACAGAATAACTCATTTTTAGATCACTTTATTGATCACCCTTTTGACCTTTCCGAAGTAATATTTGTAACCACAGCCAATAATACGGCAGGCATAGCAACTGCGGTTTTAGACAGACTTGAGATAATTGAAATGCCAAGTTACACTGATGAGCAAAAGATAATCATTGGCAAAAACTATCTTTTCCCAAGGGCAATTATCGATTCTGGTCTAAATAAGGAAGATCTGGCAATCGCGGACAATGTCTGGCAACAAATTGTGAGGCCTCTTGGCTTTGACGCCGGGATGAGAACACTTGATCGTACGATTAAAGGAATTTGTGCAAAAGTTGCCAAGCAAAAATTAGAGGGAAAACTAACAAGATTTGCACTTAACGAGACCAATTATAAAGAATACCTGCCCAGTTACTAAGCACTTAACCGTAAATGCAGGTGAGATACCCTACTTGAAAAGAGGACAACAAAGTTGGCCTAAGTAGATCCGCAAACGAATCCCACCACTTAGGGTAAAATTTACGCCTAAGAAAG
>ERZ1292625.1670-Hain-H41-01um-R1-1670-length-24738-cov-11_pt1 | contig 24738 bp, 25 predicted proteins | sample MGYA00564400_ERZ1292625 | MGnify/ENA primary metagenome ERZ1292625 (study PRJEB36523, sample SAMEA6512639) | groundwater metagenome | collected 2019-01-08 | study: AquaDiva: Metagenomics assemblies of 32 groundwater samples | reverse complement strand
ATCAACATCTAAGGTCGCCAGAAACTATCTCAAATCGTTTAGACGTGATCCTGGCGCTCCAAATGGGTACAATAAATCTATTATCGAGGACGCTTTCACCTTTGCGGGTAAAGACATTTCTGAGTCTCGTCAAAAATATTACCTCAAGGAGTTAGCGTGAGAACAACAATGCATATCAAGCATATCAAAGATGAAGCATCTTTTGGATTTACTCCACTACCGCCAAGACTTGTAAGAGCTATTAAAAACGCTACGCAAGGCAAGTCAATAAGTTTCGGTAAAAAATCATACGGTCAAGGTGAAAACACTCTCACCGATCATCGCTCGCAATCCCGTATTGATAACCGCAGGCTACAAGGTAAACATCAGGCTTGCCAAAAGTGCTCAGGATGCGGAAAGGGAATGCCATGCCCGGTTTTGTGAAATATACATTAGGCTTTATTCTTATTTTGATTTCATTACCAATTATCCTGGAGTTTCTCATTCTGTCCAGTGTCTCTCGCTTAGTGTTGTTTAAAGATAAAAAACAAAATGGCTGATATTGTGAGTTCCAACAAGCAAAAAGATACCCCGATGTGTTGTGGAGAGTCAGTTCAAATTTACAAGCTTGGGGATTATTGGGTGGTGAATTGTAAAACTTGTTTAGAATGGTTACAACAACCCACTATCCAAGAAGCCTTGCAAGACTGGGAAAGGAAATGTGGAATTTTCAAATGATTACTGTAGAAAATATACTTCTTGAAAAATACAAATCATTGGTGGATTATATTGAAAAAGATGTGTTCCTAGCAGATGGTATTGCTGATTGGGAGGAAACTAATCTCAGGAATAAAATAAAAGAGATTCGGAAAATCGAAAATTCATGATTACCGAAACCATTGAAAAACCTATTGAAACTCCTGAAATTGTATTAAAAACGAAATATACTCCTATTAAAAATCCCACTGCACGCCATGAAGCCGTAAAAACTCTTTTAGAACATTCTTCTTTGTCGCAAGCTCAAATAGGTGAACAGCTTAATTATAATCCAGATTACGTAAGAGAATTAAAAAAGAAATTAAGTAAAACTTCTATTATTTCAACTAAGATGTTGAAATTAGCCAAGATAAGGCTTAAAGAAATCTTGGAGTTAGAACCAATGAAGCAAGAAAGAATACTTAAGGAGAAAACATCTGAGGGATTTACAGAAACGATTGAAGAATTTAATCAATATCCATCTCACGGTAATGTTCTCGAAGCGATTAAAACAGTCGTTGATCGTTCTGAGCCTGTTACCCAAAAATTAGATGTGACAAATAAGCTAGAGTTAGGAGAACTGCTTGTAAGAGCGATGGAGCGAAAGCGCAAAGCATTGGATGCGTAATTCAAAATATGCTTGACACGTTAGAAAAACCAATTCAAAAAAACTCCCCATTATCCGCAGAAGCCGCAGAAATTCAACTCCAGGAAGATATTGCCGATCTATTAGATAATCCTTATGCCTTTGTAATGTATACTTTTGACTGGGGTGTTGGCGAGCTTAAGGACGAGTCTGGGCCTGATGAATGGCAAACCGAAATCCTGAAATATATTGGCAGTAAATGCCTTACTGTCCAGGATGCTTTACGGATCGCCGTCCGGAGCGGTCATGGTATCGGCAAAACGGCGCTTATAGCATGGATAATCCTCTGGTTTATCTCTACTCGTCCTAATCCTCAGATCGTGGTCACTGCAAATACCGGCATCCAGCTTGAGACTAAGACTTGGAGGGAAGTTGCGAAATGGCACAAACTAGCCATTAATCAGCATTGGTTCACATGGACAGCTACTAAATTATATAATAACACACACCCGGAGACGTGGTTCGCTGCTCCAATTACATGGAGTAAGGAACGTGCCCAGAGCTTTGCCGGTACGCATGAAAAGTATGTGTTGATGATATTTGATGAGGGTTCCGAGATTGATGATGTCATTTGGGACACTGCCGAAGGTTCAATGACTACGCCGTCTGCAATGTGGGTTGCTTTCGGCAATCCCACCAAAAACACAGGGAGATTTTCAGAGTGCTTTAAGAAATACAGACATCGTTGGCATTGTAAGGAGATTGATAGCCGGACGGCTAAAAAAGCAAATCAGACATTGATACAGCAATGGATTGAGGACTACGGCGAGGACTCAGACTTTGTCCGTGTGCGTGTTAAGGGTATGGAGCCGCGGGTATCATCGCATCAGATGTTTTCCTATGAGCTTGTTGAAAAGGCTATGGGTCGGCAAATACACATTAGCCAGTATCAACATGCGCCGGTTGTAATTGGGGGAGATATTGCAAGGTTTGGGGATGCACAGACAGTTCCAACGGTACGTCAGGGCTTGGCCGTCACATCTCAAAAAGCTTATCGCGGTTTAGATACGATGCAAAATGCTGGTCATTTCTGTCATCTTATAGAAACTGAGAAAGCGGATGCCAGCTTTGTGGACGAGGGGGCGATGGGGGCGGGCGTTATTGACCGTTGTAAACAATTAGGGTATGAGGTTATTGCTGTGAATTTTGGAAGTAAAGCTACAGACGAAAAGAAATATTTCAACAAAGGCGCTGAAATGTGGGCTGCCATGCTTGATTGGTTAAAGGCGGGAGGGTGTATTCCAAATGATCCAGAACTTAGGGACGACTTAACAGGCCGGCAATATGGCTACGATGCTAAGGGGCGACTTCAGTTAGAAACAAAGAACGATATGAAGGCAAGAGGGCTGTCATCTCCCGACAAGGCTGATAGTTTGTGTTTGACATTTGCTGCGCCAGTCAATAAGCGTAGTAGAGACAGAGGTAATTTACAGCAAGTGTCCGCTGCTGATAGTGTGTCTAATGATCCATTTGATTATATTTAGGAGTGAATACCAATGTTTCAAATATGCCTTAATTTACTATGTGTATGGATAGGTTTTATGATTGCCATTTATCTTAGTAAGTATCTGTCTTGGAAGAAAGAAAAAAGCATACCTGGGTATAAGCTGATAAAGGATATTGAAAACAAGAAATGTGATTTATTTACAGAAATACCACTGAAAATGGAGGGCATGGGATGAATCTTAATCCTAAGCGGTTGGAAAATGAGACATTTGAGGAATACAAAGAGCGTAGACGATACAGTAACAAAGCAATTAAAATACGTTTGAGAGGTCGCAAGGTTAAACATACCAGAAATGAAATTAGTGAAATGTTAAAATAATATAAAATTCTTATTGACAATATGTTGTGTATTTGGTATTAAGACATACAAGTTTAGCTCAGTAACTCTTTGGCAGTAGGGTAGGCTATGGAAGGGATAGAAGAAAAAATTAGTGCAACTTTAGAAAGTTTTGAAAATGTCCTTGCGGGAAATGATCAAGAAGACAGGGAATACTTGGTAAAAAATGAATATATTATAAAATCGTGGATTAACAGACTGAAAGAAGTACAAAAAAAACATGGGAATATATCTATCGTTGTGAAAAATGGAATGATTCTAAAACGTATTACGACTCTAGATGGTGGTTATTTTGAAAGTCTGGAGAATTAAATATCGCCTTTGGCAGGAGGGGAAGATATGAAGATAGTTTTTGCTGTTATTATGTTATCAATGCTTTGTTTTGTCGGCTGTAGCACGCACAAACACTGTGGAACTGCACATTACAGCACGGCAACGAGTCAGGATTTTGAGAATCTACGACAAAGAAGCAATACCGAATATTATTTGCTGAATATGAATAGTGGTGAATGTGGGGTAAATCAATAATTTAATTTAGTCGCACTGAAGTTATGGGACACTGGCAGGTGTTCTAAACGGAAAGAATGGAAATGGAAACGGTCGCTGCCACGACATATAAAAAGCTCTGTAATGGGGACAATATCTCTGTTACAGGGCTTTTTTCGTTTCCAGATTTGGAGGATAAATAACAATGGGCGGAATGTTTGGTGGGCCTAAACAACCTGAAGTGGCAAAAATGACTACATTGAACCCGGACGAAGCGGCAAAAGAAGCTATAGCTAAAGAAGCGGAGAAAGCACGTAAGCGCAAAGGGCGCTTGTCTACGATCTTAACAGGAATGAATTCAGACGGAACTTTAAAAAATACTTTCGGTTAGTGGGTTTTATATTGGGAGGATGTCGGAATGCGTAAATTACTTGTTGGGTTGATTTTATTTGGGGCATTATATATGTCCGCTGCTATTGGTTATGCACAGGAAGCTCCAAATTATAGCTGGCATCAAGAACTTAGGGCAAACATTGGTAAGGATGGACGGAGTTGGGCGAAAGGGTATTTTGGTACAGACCTTGTATTTGAAGGAAGTACAAGCGATGGAAGCGAAACCACGTTTACTATTGTCAATCCAACGAGAGATAATAACGAGGTAACTTTTGCTGATGGAACCGGAACTGTCGCCTTGCATAACTTTCTCAATATCTACTTTGGTTCGTCTGCAACAAAAACCCTTGATACAAATGAATCTCAAATGAGTGTTATGAGAGGCTATGGTACTACTAACTCATGTACCATTATTGCTACACCATCAGCGGGACAAGTTTACATTTTGGTAAATGCAAACACTGGCAATGGAACAATAACCTTAAAAATTGCAAATGGCACTGGAACAAATGTTAATCCTGGCAGTACAAGTGTGTGCTTTGCCGGGACAAATACAGACTTTTTCAAACTGACACCGTAATGGATAGAGAAGCACTTAAAAAACTTGTAATAGGACGCCAAAAAGCATTGGAGTCTAAAAGAAACTTATGGGAAGCGATTTGGCAAGAGGTAGCTGATTTTGTTATTCCGGTTCGAGAGGACATAATGGGAACGCTTCAGGCAGGGACAAAGCAAGGTTCTCGTATTTACGATGGTACTGCCGTGGGCGCTGCTCAATTGTATGCTGATGGTGTCCATTCTCATTCGTTCTCAAGGGTGTCGCCGTGGTTCTCGTTGCAATTGGCTGATACCAAGATCAATGAGATGCAAGAGGTCAAGGGATGGCTCCAGGACGTTGCGTCAAGGCTTTACACGGCTTTGGCTATGTCTAACTTTTACGATAGTTCGTGGATGTTTATCTATGATGGAGGAACGATTGGTGTTGCCACGATGTACAATGAGGAGGATAAGGCAAGCGGTAAGCAAGTATTCGAGACTATACATCCCGGTGAGGTTTATATCGAGGAGAACTATCTTGGCATTGTCGATACGCTTCACCGAAAGCGGAAATTAACGGCAAAGCAAGCTATTGAAAAGTTTGGAGAGGAAAACGTACCTCAATGTACGAAAGATATGTATAAGCAAAACCCATTCAAAGAAGAAGAATGGGTTCATTGTGTATATCCGAGAGAAGACTATGACGATAGAAGTGCCTTGAGTAGCAAGAAACGATTTGCAAGTGTCTGGTATCACGTTGGAAGTGGATACATAGCGCAAGAAAGCGGATATGATGAGTTTCCTTATGCGGTATGGCGATTCATGAAAAGCAGAAATTCTGCTTATGCTAGAAGTCCAGCAATTATGGCTTTGTCTGATATCAAGAAGGCTAACTTAATTGCAAAGACAATGCTTGGTGCGGCACAGGCTTCGGTTGATTCGCCGTGGAATATCCCAAGCGAAATGATGGGAAAGTTACAATTAAAACCGGGTGGACTCAATCCTTACGGCCCAGATCACAATAGAATAATATCACGTGTTAATCAAAATATTAATTACCCTATTGGTACTGATAGAGAAGAACGCGTACAGGGATTTGTTGAAAAGCACTTTAAAACCAATTATTTCTTAATGCTTTCGCAGTCGGAGAGGGCAAAGACGGCGACAGAAGCACTTGAAATCAAAGGTGAATTGGCTGCCGTGTTGGGGCCGATGGTAGGCAGGTTGAATACCGAAGGTAGCGACAAGTTTATTGACATGGTTTTTCAGGCTGAATTTAAGGCAGGAAGACTACCTAAGCCACCGGATGTATTGCTTGAAATGGGTGGACAGCCCATTCAGATAGTTTATCTTGGCCCATTGGCACAGGCACAAAAGAGACTGTTTATGACACAAGGAATTAGGAGTGCATTAGAAGTCGTTGCGCCTATATTCTCAATGGTTCCATCAAGTATGGATAATATAAACTTTGATGAGACTGTAAAAGATTTACTTGCCGGTAGTGGATTTCCTGCTAAAGACATGAATGATGATACAGAAGTTGCAACAATAAGAACGGATAGGGCAAAGCAACAACAGGCGGAAACTATGAAACAAATGATGGTCGATGGCGCCCCGGCAATGAGAGACCTTGCTGAAGCCGATGCGAAAACAGGAGGGAAGCTATCAAAGGCTTTAGTCGGTAATGCCGCTTAATAATCTATTTCCAAATAAAGATTTGATAACTCAATATAGGAATGTATTTAGCCATAGCGAAGCACGGCATGTACTTTACAGTATGTTATTCGATTTAGGGTTCTTTAACGAGAATGTATTACCAGAAGATTTACCATTAAGAAATTACGCTACGAGATTGCTGAATATCCTGGGAGCAGGTGAAATAACGATGAATGCAATTGATAATCTGGTTAATGGATTGAAAAGTAATCCCTTGCCAGCAGAAACAGAACAAGAAACTTTTTAAATAGGAGATGTTGAAAATAAAGATAACGGATTTAATAAAAAGGCTTGAGGAATATTTAAAAGAAAAGGGAGATATTATGGTCTGTCTTCCTGACGGGAATGATATAGACCTTGTTATTATAATGGGAAATAAAGTGATGTTTGATTCTAAAGATGCCCTATGCAGAGCGTGCGATAGTAAACCTTTTTAAATAGGAGATGTTGAAAATGACAACGCCAAGTGAAGGGACAACACCCAATCAAGGCACGGGCACAGAAGTAAAAGGCACTGAAAGCGAGTTAGGATGGAGAGCGGCTTTACCAGATGACTTAAAAAACCATGATTTAGTCAAGGGGTACACCAAGCCTGGTGATGCTATTCGAGACTATGTTAAGGTTAAGCAGGAATCGGCAAGCTATATCAAACCATTAACTGAACAATCAACGCCTGAGGAAAAAACTGCTTATTATGCCAAACTTGGTCGGCCAGAGAAGCCGGAAGGCTACGAATTTACTAAGCCAGAGGGTTTACCGGATGATATGTTTAATCCTAAACTTGCTACTGATTTTGCACAATTCCTTTACGACAAGGGTGCGCCGAAGTCGTTAGCTCAGGATATTTACAAATGGTATAACCAGATGGTCGTGGATTCCAGCAAAACGGTTAAAGACCAGGAAGCACAAGCGGCAGTAGTTGAGAAGCAAAAGACAGAAGAAGCGGTAAACAAACTCAAAAATGAATGGGTTGGTGATAAGTTTGAAGCCAATAAAGCCGTTGCAGTTGAAGCATTCAAGAAATTCAAGATTGAAGGCGCTGAAGAATTGCTTAAGAATGCTAAACTCGATGGCGTGGCTTTGGGCGATCATCCCGTCTTTTTGAAATGGTTCTACGAAATAGGAAAATTAACCAAAAACGACTCTGCTTTATTTCACAAAGAAGGCTCTGGCTTTATAGATAATAATTCTGACGAAGCCAAAGCCGCCCGGATGTACCCGGAAATGGTAAAAAAAGCGGGGTAAAATATAAGGAGATGATATGTCAACATTAACATCAACGTATTCGCTTTTAGAACAAGCAAAGCGTTTACAGAATGGAGAGTTACTAGACATTTGTGAAGTGTTGGAATTGGAAACTGGCATGATTTTGCAGGAAGCACCGTGGATGCCTGCAAATGATACATGGACGAATAAATCAGTTCGCAGAGCATCTAAACCGACAGGAACAAAAAGAAGATTGAATCAGGGTGTTCCTGTTAGTTCGTCTAAGGTCACAGAGATTTTAGATGTTATGATGATGATTGCCGACTATTCAGAGTACGACAAGGATTATATAGACAGTTTCCCTAATCCTGGCGTGGCAAGAATGATGGAGTCGAGAGCAACTATCAGTGGAATTGGTGAAACTCTGGTCAGCGCCCTTCTCTACGACAATGTGAATGAGGACGCAGATGGTATGCACGGATTTGCACCAAGACTTACTACCATTGACAATAAATACGTGGTTGGTGGTGGTGGCACTGGTTCTGATGTGACGAGTATTTATGTCGTGACTTGGGATCCAAGGGATTTATTTATGATGTATCCCAAAAACATGCCATCGCTTGGCGTAACACACGAAAACAAGGGACAAGTTACTCTTACCGATGCTACAACCGCTGCTCCAAGTACATCGCAATATGAGGGATATAGAGATTTTTACCAGGTCAAATGCGGTCTTGTGGTGCGTAATCCTAAATTTTTAGGCAGATATGCCAATATTGAAACAGCAGTCACCGCAACATCAAACACATTTGATGAAACAAAGTTGGTGAGATTGCTTAATTACATGAAGATTACGCCTAACACACGAATTTACTGCAACCAAACCATTCACATTCAGGCAGAAATTGCGTTGATGCAGAAAGTCAACACTAACTGGTCTGTGGCTGAGGGATTAGGCGGAACGCCTTTCTTGAGATTTAGGGGTATCCCGGTTCGTAAGATTGATGAGCAGATTCTTTTGAATACGGAATCTGCAATAAGCTAATTCTACACAAATAATTTGGAGGTAAAACATGGATGCACAATTAATATTCGCAGAGGCACTCGATATTACCGACACGTCTTCTTATGTTGCTATAAATTTCACTAATGTTTTAGACTTAGGTGCTATCAAAGACCACAAGGGTGATTCAATACAGCATGTGGTTAATGCTGGTGGTAAGACGGCACTTAATATCATAGTCGAAAACATAGCATTAGTTGGTGATGGTTCGACTACTGTTACGTTTAGTCTATACGATCACACAACCGTAACGCCCTGGTCTGGAGGTAGAAAACTAATGGAATTTACAATTACCGTTAGTGCCACGAATTACCCTGCCGGGACACAGATATGTTCATTGCCGTTACCAGCCATGGAGATGAACAGGTATCTCGGAGTGACAAGCCTTGTTGCGGCTGGTGATTTAACGGCAGGTTCAGTAACGGCATGGATTGGGCCTGTAACACAGCAACCTTAATTTAATCAAGCAGGATAGCCACTCTCCGATTTATATCCCTTTCGGGGAGTGGCGAATATTTATGGAGGTATTTTATGTCAACGTATGCGGCAAAATATGCGTGTCAATACAATGGTAGAATTTTCAAGCCTGACGAAAGATTGAAATTCACTGGCGAAGTTGCGATTTGCCCGGACTGTAAAGGTAAAAAAGGTAGTAATGGAACATCAGAAGTAACATCTGTAGACAAAAATGAATTTACCATTATGGGGAAATCAACCGTTTGTAAATTATGTAAAGATTCGGGGCGTATTGATCCGCCCCATCACTTTGTTAAATTAGGAGAAGATCATGCCAAAGAAGAAAAAGAAGGGGAAGAAGTATTGACAGAAGAAAAAAAGCAACCAGTCGAGACATCAAAGTTGCCATCAAGGCATGTCCCGGTAACTGACGAAGCAAGAACACTTCGTGCCGAAATAACAAGACTTGGTGGGAGCTATAGCGGAAGATGGGACGTTGAAAGACTTAAACATGAATTGATCGTTACTCAGAAAAAATATGGCGAAAGAAATGTTGTTCCACCTGTCCCAGGGGTTTAATACATGTCATCAGATGATATTAAAGTAGCGATTATTAACTCTGCGCTTGCCAAGTTTACTCAGGCAAGAATAACAACACTATCTGAAGATACGCAAGAACGTATAAATTCGACCACTGTATTTGATGTTGTTAGGGATAGGCTTCTTATTGATTATGACTGGAACTTTGCGATTAAACGCAAGACGCTTACCCCGCCTGCTGAAATGACTCCATCGTCAATTACCTATTCAGGTACAACAGCAACGGTAACATTATCGGCGGGGAATATGACAACGCTTAGTTCTATCGGGCATGGCGCCGTGACTACATTACATATCTACGTGAGCGGGGCAAGCCCAGATGATTATAACGGTACATTCCAAATAACTGGGTCAACTGGCAATACATTTACTTATGAGATGGACGAAAACCCCGGCGCTAATGCTTCGGGTACAATAGTTGTTTATCCCGTACCTGGTTTTGAATTTGATTTTCTTTTCGTTCTGCCGACCACGTGCTTAAGAGTAACGGAAATGTATGACCCGGCTGAGATAAATTACACTGTAGAAGATGGGAATATATACTGTGATGAAGACGAGAAAATACAAATAAAGTATGTACAACAAGTAACAGATTATACCTTATGGCCTCCCTCGGCTAAAAATTGTCTTTCAATATTGCTTGCTATAGAAATACTTCCAAGCATACGCGGCGTTGCAGATGTAAATACTCGTATTCGGTTGTTAGAAGAATTTGACAAAGAAGTATTAAGGGCATACGTATTAAATGCAATCGAAGGCAAACCAAATATTCCTAAAGATATGCAATCATTGGATAAGGGAAATTCTAGCTGGCAAACGGAGAAATAGCTTGAATGGGCACTGGAAAAGGGAGATTCATACAAACAGCATTTAATGGGGGAGAAATATCCCCTCTTCTCTATTCCCGCGGCGACCTCGAAAAATACAAAAACTCCTGCATAGAATTACGAAATTTCATTACATACCCACAAGGCCCTGCAACATTCCGAAGCGGTCTTAAATACATATCAACTGCAAAACCCACAATAAACCCCACATGGACTGCGCTTGACCCCGGCAAAGGTTCTTGGACTGCTATTGCCTGGTCGCCCAGTTTAAGATTGTTTGTTTTACTACCCAGAACTGCCACCGGCACACGATCTGTATTGACATCAGAAGATGGTATTACTTGGGAACCAACAGTAAATGCAATATTACAAACGGCTGTTTGGGAAGAATGTATTTGGGTAGAAGAATTAAGTTTGTTCGTTGCGGTATCAAGCACATCGAATGTTAATGGCAAACGAGTAGTAACATCGCCAGATGGTAAGGTTTGGTCAGAACAAACAATGTCAGTTACAAAGGCATGGCGTTCTATATGTTGGTCAACCTCTTTAAGGTTGCTTGTAGCGGTTGCAAATGATGCCTCCGGCACAAATTGTATCATGACATCACCTGATGCAGTAACTTGGACGACCAGAACCGCTCCAGAGGCTTCTACATGGAAAGCCATTATTTGGGTAGAAGAACTAACTAAGTTTGTAGCAGTGGCCGAAACCGGGACTTACCAAGTCATGTACTCCACAAATGGTCTTACATGGACAGGAGTTGTTATATCTGGTGATGCAAGAACTTGGAGGTCATTAGCATGGTCGCCCTCTCTTACAAGACTGGTTGCGGTTGCAGATGATGGGTTGACACCAAGAGTTATCTATTCATCTAATGCTACGTCTTGGACGGATGGCGGTACCGTTCCATACTATGAATGGATGAAAATAATCTGGTCTGCTGAAATGGGTTTATTCATTGCTATTGCTGAGAATGGGTCACTGGCAAGCAGGATTATGACCTCTGCTACAGGATTAACTGGGTCATGGACAGATATCGCGCCGCCTGACCCTACAATAGACTGGAACGATCTTGTTTATTCACCTGAATTGGATAGAGTTGTGGCAACCTCGTCATCAAGTTCAGACGGTGCAGTAAATACGGTTATGTATTATGGTGGTACAGTTGCAGAGGCAGCTAAGGTAAGACTATTACCCTTTAAATTCTCTACACTTCAGGCTTATATCTTAGAACTTGGCCATCAATACATGAGATTCTATCGCAACGATGACATTATTACCAAAGCATCTCAGCAAATTTCAGGAATTACCAAAGCAAATCCAGCCGTAGTGACTTATACAGGAGCAGATAATTTCGCAAATGGTGATAGGTTAATCATTCGCGACGTACTCGGTATGACAGAAGTTAATAATCGAGAGTTTGAGGTCTCAAATGTTAATACTGGGGCAAAAACTTTTGAATTATATGGAATAAATAGTACTGCATATACAACCTATGTATCTGGTGGTTCTATTCATGAAATTGTCGAATTATCAACGCCTTATGAAAGAGATGATTTGATTGATATTAAGACGTGTCAATCTGCCGATATTCTTTATCAATGGCATAGGGATTATCAACCGCGCAAACTTGCAAGGACAAGTCATATTGATTGGACAATGACGGCCATTCCATTTAAGTCAATTCCAACAGGAGAATTGGATTTTGATTTAAAGATAAGTCAAACCGTTACTTCTATTACTAGAGTAACAACAACCGCAACCGCCACTGTTACAGCACATGGTTTTCTTGTTGGTATGTATGTAACAATTGCCGGTGCAAATGAACCTGAATATAATGGTACTTTTCTGATTGTAACGACCGCAGATGCTAATACTTTTACCTATACAATGACAGCCGACCCAGGAGCTACTGCAACTGGAACAATTACCGTTTCATCGACAACGTTAAAGCCATTAGATACAACCGGAGAAGTCGCCGTATTCCTTGCAGGTGATGAAGTATTCTTTGACGCAGATGTTGAACGAATAATCAAGCATGGTGTTTCACGGGGAACAATTACGGAAATACATCCGATCTCAATTAATAGTAATATCAAAACAGGTGGGGCAATTACTCGTTCAGGTGATACAGCTACGGCAACATTTACATCGCATGGCTTTTCCAATGGGAATTATATTACGGTTTTGGGTTGTAAACAGGGAAGATATAACGGTACTTTTAAAATTAAAAATGTTACAACACACACATTTGATTATGATATAGAAGGTAAGCCAGATAAGCCAGCGACAACGGCTACTGATATTATATGTTACCTATCTCCCAAAGGAAAATTAGTTAATTCAATTTCTCGCTCAGGTACAGAGGCAATCGTTACAACTGATTCAGCGCATGGCTTTGTAAATGGCGATATTGTGAAAATAGAAGGAGCGGTCGAGGATTATTTTAATGGTACATTTGAAATATATGATGTCGAAAGCACTACTTTTCTCGTCACCGTTCCTGATAGTGGCAATACTGATTCAGACACAGCAGGGGATATTCACGTTACAAAGAGAGCGCCTTCGAACGTGGTCAGCGTTGACATTTCAGAAGATTTTACAAGTACGGATGTTATTGCCGCCGGGTCATGGTATTTAGTTGGCGCTCCCCAGGCAAAACTTGAATTCAGTAAGAAAAAGCCGGTAGGGTCAATGGTGAGGATTAGTGCAAATAAAAAAGCTTTTCGTGAGGCGGATATTGGTAAGCATATAAAATTCCCACGGTCTGACTCCGGTTCTTACACTAATATCGAGATCAAATCCTATACAAGCCACAAAGAAGTTCGCGGAGTAATTATAAATACAATACATAAAGACGATGCAAGGGAAGTAGAGTCCGGGGAGTGGACGCTTGAACAGAAATTATGGAGTAATACTTTGGGATGGCCATCATGTGCTGCATTTTTAGATGATAGATTGTGGGTTGCTAAAGACGACACTATTTGGGGATCTGTGGTAGGAGATTATGAAAACTTCAATCTTGGCGCTAAAGATGATTCAGCTATACAGTTTACTCTTGGTTCGAGACAGGTTAATCCTATCCGATGGATTGAGCCAAAACAAGGCTTGATAATTGGTACTACCGGTGAAATATGGAAAATAGAGGGCGAGGGCGAACCAATAACACCATCAAATATTAATAATAAAAAGGTTGTTGTTAGTGGCAGCGCTGATTCTATTGCAGTCGATACGCCAGGGGCATTACTTTATATTCATAGATTAGGTAAAGAAATTGGCGAAATACTTTACAGCATCGAAGAAGACGGACTTATATCAAACGAAATAACTCTTTGGGCTGAACATTTTTTTAAGTATGGGATCAAGGAAATTGTCTATCAGGATAAGCCTATTCCTATGGTAGTCGCTATTATGAATAGTGGTGAATTATGTGGATGTACTTATATGAGACGACAACAAGTGGCGGGTTGGTATAAACTCCCCACTCCTTTTGGAATATTTGATAGTGCGGCTGTTATTCCAGGAGAAAAACACGACCAATTGTGGGTAAGCGTGTTGCGTCAAATTAATGGTACAAACGTAAGGCATATAGAAAAGTTTGCTCCTATTTATGGTACTGAGTTAGATGACTGGCTAGACGATCCTATAGACTTATTTGTTGATAATGTCACTGATTCTGATTATGCTAAAGGCTATTACGTGCCTTACGATGTCATAGATATGTTTACGAATACCCACGGCGAATCAGCATTCTTTCTTGACTCAGGCATTACAAGTATAAGCATAACAGCACCCAGCACTTATGCAATAACAGGGCTTTGGCATCTTAACGGAATGAGTGTATATGCCGCTGTTAATGGCATCGTGGTTGGGCCATACACGGTAACTGCTGGCGTGATAACTATTGATAATGCTGCCACTGGCATTGCGGCGGCATATGCTGATCCACCAGTCGTTGTTCATGTAGGACTTCTTTATAAGGGCGTGCTTAGAGTGGCAAGGCAAGACGTGAATCTTGATGATGGAACAACGAAAGGCTCGGTAAGAATTGTCAAAGAAATCAATGTGCAAATTTACGGTTCTGGACTTTTCAAATTTGGAGATGCAGAAGATAATTTGAAGACCGCCAAGTTTCTGCAAGAAGATAGTACGACACATACTTTGTTTAGTGGTAATGCCATAGCAAGTGGATTTCCTGGAAAACATAGAAGGGATGCGGATATCTGCATTGTTCAGGATACGGCATTGCCTTTGATAATTCAATCAATTGTACAAATACTTGAGGTGGCTACATGATAGAAATTGTCGAATGTAATGAACATGACCTAATCGAACTTTCTGTTTTATGGGAAATGATGATTATGGAGGTTATGCCAGATGCTACTCCAAAACCTGATTGGTGGATTAAGTATATTCAGGCTTTTATGGCTCACAATGATTATAAGTGCTTCAAAGCTGTTATTAATGGCGTTGCTGTTGGTTTTGTTGATGGTTCATTATTTGCCGATCCTTCTATCGGGAAAATCACGGCAATCGGTTTAAACTTCTATGTACTGCCTGAATACAGAGGCAATATTGGTACAAGACTTTATTTGCGGCTTGTACGAGAAGGCAAGAAAAGAGGGGCTGAATTTATAGATTTGATGTGTTATAAAAATAGTTTGGAATTATGGAATAAGTTTAATATGGATTCTGTTCGTTATGTTGTAAGAAAGGCTTTATAATATGGCCCCTCCTATTATGATTGGACTAATTGCCGCAGGCGCTGCTATAAGTGCGGGCGGACAAATTATCAGTGGTATCCAACAAAAGAAAGCCGCTGATTACTCAGCCAAAGTATATGAGAACGAAGCAATAACACAAAAAGCTGCTGCGGCTTATGAAGAAGAAAGACACCGCGATGAAGTTCGTAGATTCATTGGAATACAAAGAGCAAGGTATGGTGCAAGCGGAATAGACATCAGTGCCGGGGGCAGTGCACAAGCTGTAATAAATGATACTGCGGCACAGGGAGAAATGGATGCATTGGCCATTCGGTACGGTGGAGATGTCGCGGCAATCGAAGCAAGGAATAGAGCCAAAATGTCAAAGTTCGAGGGTAAAAGTGCTTTCTCTTCTGGATTATTTAATGCTGGGGCGACGCTTCTTTCCGGTGCAGGAAAAGCCTATGAATTAAAATTGAAATCTGAATAATATGAAAATACCAATTCTTAGACGTCGGGAACAAATAACAGGGTCGTCGGGTGGTGTGCCGATGGATAGCAATATTCCCTCTATTGCTCCTGCTATTTCTAGTATTGGCAGAAGTATCAGTAATCTTGGTATAGATTTAGCAGATCATAGTTTGAGGATGCAGAAGCAAGACGAAGATAACAAAATAGCTAATCTTGCGATTCAGTTTGATAACAATTTAGCAAATGATTATATTGACTACCATCAACAATTAGGCGATAAGGCTTACGGTTCACAGGAACGGTTAGAGGCTTTCCAGCAATCACAGATTAAAGCCATTACAAAGGATGTTGACAATCCAAGAGTCACACAAGGTATTACTCAATACATACAGAATAAAATAAATAATAGACGTATTGATTATGCGGGTTATGAAGCTGGACAGAGGCAGCAGGTATCTATCATTACGAGAGATACAAAGCTTGATTCTGTATCACAATCTGCATTTAACGGTATTGGTACGCTTGACGAAAACATAAACAATGTCCGTGATTTTATCAAGACGCAGCATGACAATGGAGAAATAAGCACGGATACTGCTTCTGAATGGCTTTTAAATGCCGAAAGAAAAGTTGCGGAAAGAACGGTTGCTGGCATGATAAATCGGACTCCCACGGCGGCAATAGAGATTATGGGGTCAGGGGCTTTCAATAAATACCTTGATTCTAAAGCCATTGAACATTATACCAATGAAGCACGGCAAGAAGCACATAGACAGGAATTGATACAAAAAGCCGCTCTTACCGAACAAAGAAAAGCCTTAGAAGATACTGCAAATAAGGAAATGACTGATGCCTTACTTGATGGTAATCTCGATACCAATATTTTAGGTAAGCACAGAAATAGTCTGTCTCCGGCACAATATGAATCTTGGGTTAAGGATTATAATACACAGGTAAACAATCTCAATAAATCAGTAAACGAAGAAAAGTCCAAGACGGTAGAATCTGATTTATATGTCAAGGCATTAACAAGTGACCAATTATCGACATCACAAGGCTTGGCAGATTTTAAACAGGAAATTGCTGGTAAGGTTGCCAGAAAAGAACTTGACCCTGTTAAAGCCAGACAGCTTCTTGATGATGCCACTGAGATCGATAAGGGCAATCCAGAACGGAAGGCGGCCATTACACAATCAATCAACAGTATAGAAGTGGCTTATAAAAATGGAATACTTGGCGATGGTATGGAAAGTACGATTGAACGAGAAAAGATGGTTCGTGATTTAAGGGCATGGTCAATTCAGAATCCAGATAAAGACCCTGTAGAATTTACCGAAAAGATATTAACGGCTAAAAGGGAGTCTTGGATTAAAGGATTATTTAGAATATTACCAGGAGTGTCGCTATTTACTTCGCCCCCAGCGGAGAGTCAGACACCGCAAGAAGTACGGAAATCTATTATGGAAAAGCCTGTATTGCCAACAAAAGAAGAACTTGGTACGGTTATAAAAGAGAGTGGATTTAAAAATAAAAGCCAGGTACTTCAATACATACAGAATAAGCACAACATGACTCAGCAAGAAGCATTGAACTTTTACGATGGGTTAAAATAATATGGCTGACCAATTTGGACTCGTAGACGATATTGAACCAGTACAAATACCAAAAGAACGAGATGTCTTTGGCTTGGTCAATGATGTCCCCGCAGAAACACCAACGAGAACATGGTCAGATATTCAAAGCATTGTGACTCCACATACTACACCACAAGAGCAAACGAAAGTCCGCAATGCTATGGCTATCAGTGCTACCCATGATCTTGATTTCGATGTCGCCTATGATACGGAGCCTGAATTTACAAAGAAGGTAAATAAGCCTAATCTTTTTGATTATGCGGGTAAAAGTTTCGTTGCGGGTGTTGGTGATATGTATGTAAACCTATCCAATGTTTTTAAATGGGCACAAATACCAACAGGGCGAATCGGGCAGGACTGGGAATATTACGGCAAGAAAATGCAGAATATGTACATACCGCCTGATGATAAACCATTCTCTTATGATAAGTTACTATCTCCTGAATTTTACGCAACATCTGTGATACGTTCTGTACCCTCAACATTATCGCTTATTCCCGCAGCCTTAATTGGTGCAGAGTTAGGTATCGGTGCTGGTACGGTAATGACTGGCAGGGCTTTGGGTGCATTCACCAAGACAATACTTGGCAGCATAGGTGCGGCAACCCTATCCAGACCACTTGAGAGCGCAATGGAGGCGTCGGGAACGTATCAACAGGCGATTGATAGCGGAATGCCAGAAGATGAAGCCCGAAGGGTAGCTAATGAGACATTTAAAGGCAATATGTCCCTTGCCGGATTAGATGCCGCAGAATTTGCTACAGCCTTTATGCCGATGAAGTTTAACACGAATATACTTGCATTGAGAATATTATCAACTTTGGGTAAGGTTGGGGGCGTGGCTGCAATGGAAGGCGCTGAGGAACGCTATCAACAAATAGTTCAGGAAATGGCAGTTAATCCAGAAGCAAAGATAAGCGATTTCTTTACCAACAATCCGAATTTGAATGAAGCCACTGCCATAGGCGCTATCTTTGGCGTGGGCTTAGGTGGGGCTGGCAGTGTCTACACCGCCTTTACTGATAGAATTGTTAAGGGCTTTACACCAGAAACGAAGACTTTATTCGATTCTTTGGTTGAAGATAAGAAAGCAGAAGGTTTAACATCTGAAGAAGCCACAAAAAAGGTATTGGATGAAATAGCGTCTACGCCAGAAGGTGAAAAGGAAATCAAAGATTCTGTTGAGAAGTTTAAAGAACAGGCACAGAATATTACCAGTAAAGCCGAAGTGGATTTAATAACTGAGGGCGTAAAACCTCCTCTTGAAATAACACCAAAGGCCGAAGACGTGACCGAAACCGATATAACGGAATTCGTTGAATCTGAGATTGTTGCACCAGAGGAACAATTGCAAAAAGCTCCTATTGAAATAACTCAGGACGATATAGAACGAGAAACCACAGGTTTAGACCGTAGTGAGAAAATCAATGCCATTCGATTAATAAAAACTAAAGATACAAAATCTTATGCAGATATTAAGAATATATCACCAACCGAACAAGTAACTATTTATAGAGCAATTCCTAAAGATATAAAAGAAGAAATCTTGCCAGGGGATTTTGTTGCAACCGATAAAGAAGTTGCTAAATTTTATGCAAATGATTTACTTAAACGAAAAAAGGCGACTGAAGTTACAATTATATCTAAAAAAGTATCTGCCGTAGAGATTAAACTTCATCCAGCACATCAAGCAATTGGAGTAACAAATGAATTTATTTATAATCCAGAAAAACCACCCACAATACCGCCAACTATTCCTCCATCAGAAGGGGAAGGCGGGAAGAAGTTTGAAGGTTTCAAGGTCATTACTCCTGAGACTGAAGGTGTAAAAACCATCAAGCAACGCATCAGGCAAACCACAGGGCAAGTTACTTTAGCCAATATGATACGAGAGGACAAGGCACTTGAGGCAGCCTTTAAGAAGGCACAACAAGCGGCAAGGGAAGCTTTCAGGGCTGGTAATAAAGAAGGTGTTGAAGCTGAAAAAGTGAAGATGAAAAATTTATTCAGTCGAGCAAAAAAGATAAAAGCAGTACAAGAATTCTTTAATCTTACCTATGCCGACATGAAAACAGTTTCGAGAAAGAATCCGTTCCTAATGTCTCAATATGAATTTAAGCTCTACCTTGACGATGTGAGACAGAAGGCATTTGAGAAAAGAACTGTCAAGAATGCTAAAATTGCATTGAAAGAACTGATACGAACACGGAATTTACAAAAGGTTGAGAATCTACAACGTGCCTTAAAGTATCCATCAATTGACAAAATGAGCCTCGACCAATTGAACAACTTCTTTGATATCCTTGACCAATACAAAAAGGATGACGTTTTTCTTTCGGAGAGACGGCTTGAAGTCGTGGACAGGACTGACTTGAAAGGTATTAAGACCTGGCGTGAAGCTAAAGAAGCATTTGCCAAAGAGGCTGGAATATCGGTTGAGGAGCTTGGGGATATCACAGTCGGCCAATTCGATAAATACCGTTATGATACCGCACTGATGCAACGCAACCCCTTCTATAAAATGCTGGTCACTGAGATGCACAGGGAAATGATGAACGCCGAAATGAGACACCACGATATAAAACTTGAAGCCTTCCGTCTTGCAAAGGCTGCCGAAGCGTCACGACCACAGACTTTAATACACAAGTTTATTCCACAGAACAAACTTATCATGGGATATATCGAGGCTCCTGCTGACCAGAAATCAATATTCCTGCATAATATGACACCAGAAGAAATTGATTATGCCCATTTTATAGAAGAATACTTTGAAGGTGCTCTCGAATATCTTGTTGAAACTCAATCTTTAACCAAAGGACGTGAAAACTATTTCGTTCACATGCGACAGGGATTCCTTGAAAATGTTAAAGAAGAAGGGCTTTTGCAAGCCGTTAAGAATATTTTCAAGCACTACAAAGAGGACGAAGTTGTCTTTAATATTCTTGACGAGGATACCGGAAATATTCTACCACTTGAGAAATTCTTTCAATTCTCATTGCATCGTACTGGAGGGTTGTTGCCTACAAGTAATGTAACCGAAGCATTCCTTGCCTATTCAAAGATGTTTGAACGAAAGGCAAGCTTCGACAAAATCATACCAAAACTTGATATTTATGCTCAAGCTTTGACTCCGCAGAAGCTAACGCCGCACGGACTAGAAATGGATAGAAGCCTTAAAAAGTTTGTAAATCAGTATATCAATAACAAAAAGGGCAGGCATATTGACCAATTTGTGGGCAAGCAAGGCGGGGCTGTGGACATGGGACTCCGTGCTATTAGAAGTCTAACCTCATTACTTGACTTGGGCTTAAATATTCCTGTCAGTATAACTGCCTTTGTTGGTGAACAAGTAACAAACTTTGTACAGCTTGGGTTAAACAATATGACTAAAGGCGCACAAAGGGCATTGACTCCACACGGTAAAGCCATTATACAGAAATACGAGGCATGGTTGGGGCGTTCGCCGTGGGAACAATTTACATCACCCGGAAAGGGTATTACCGAAAAAATACACGAAATCTTGTTTGTTGGTTTCCATGAAAGCACAAGAATTGCAAATACTAATTTTCTCTTGGGAATGATAACAGAGCAAGAATTCAATAATGAAACCATAACAGACAAACGACTGGCCGAACTACAACTTGAAATGGGACGTATGCGGGTTGTGCCTGCAAGCAAGTCATTGGTTGGCAGTACAAGTCTTGGAAGTGTACTCACTCAGTACAAAACATGGGCAATACCTATTATGTCCACAATTAAAGGCGATATCTCGACATTCATAACAGATTTAAGCAAGAAGCCATTTAACGAGGCATTAACAACAAAAGAAGCCAGAGAACTTTATAGAATTGTCGGTTTATCATCGGCAATCATAATCACTGGTGCAGTCCTGGCAGGCGATGACGATGAAAACGACACCTCGTTCTTGGGTTCATTCAAGCGTAAATTCTATAGAGAATCACTTTCATTGATAGGAGCGCTCGACCCCACTCTTTATACACCCATAAGAGCATTATCGTTTATGACTGATTTGGCAAAGAATCTGAAAGCTCTGGTATTGCTTGAAGAATACAAGACTAAGCCTGAATTAAAAGGCATAGAAGGATTAAAGAAACAACTTACCCCGAAGGCCATAAAACAATTTATACCGGAAGAAAAGAAATTTAAACGTTAACAAGAAAGGCGGTGGTAAAAATGAAGAGATTTGTTTTATATGGTTTGTTTATTTTTGGTTGTCTTGTAGGTGGTAATGTCCACGCCGCCTATGTGGACAATGAATTTGGAGTACCTGAGCAATCCACACAAGAGAATGATTATGAAATGGTGACATCGAAACTATTTGATGCTTTCAGTATTTCCTCAAGCTGGGGAACGATTACCGGACATGGCACAGATTCTTTTTCCTTTGAAGCTGGTGGAACTTCCTCAACGTCTGGCAAAGTAAACATTGCTGGTTATGAGGATGTTTTGCTTTATTACAACATGGGTTCTTTTACCGCGGGTAATACCGGCACTTACACTTTGCGTCTATACATACAAAGTGGCGTCCAAGACACGTGGTATGATTTACACGCAGATACAGCTATCACTGGAACGGCCACAGGTACGATTAATATTTCAGAGACGGGGGCTAAGTCGTTTCGGGCTGGAATGAACACGACCGCGATAGGCACAGAAACGATTGCGGTAACTCTTGACAAACGAAGGAAAAAGAGATAATGCGAATTGTAGTAATAATCTTATCTTTATTGTTTTGTTCAAGCACTTATGCTTTAACGGTAGAGCAACATGCGGCCACTACAGCTAATCCACATGGAGCCAAGCAGAAGATTACGCAGAAGCTCAACGTTGGTACAGACGAGGACTATGACCCCTCAAATTCATTAAAGGTAAAAGGTGGGGCAAAGATAGATGTAATTCAGGCTCAAGCTCCAGATGGAGAGAACTTAAATGATCTGGCCACTGCCGGACAGCTTGCAAGATTAAAAGCCGAATTATTATTAGAGATACTCGATCTTCAGCTTGTTACTAATAGCGGTTCGGCAACAACCTTTTCCCGCGGGAATCCAGGTAGTGTAAATAATGTTTCCTTTTGTGGATCAACAACAGCCTTTGCTTTACGAGCAGATTGTATTACTTTGCGTGACTCAAATAATAGCTTGGTTACAATTAATCCACTTCTTGGTGCTAGTTATGTTGGGGATTTGACAAATATCATCTCAAATACACAGACGGAGTCTACTCCTAACGGACGTGATACAGTGGGTGCGTTTGGTTCTGATATATGGGTTTATTTTTATTGGATATGGGACGGTACAACTCTTGCCAGTCTTTCGTCTGCTTCTTACAAAACAAAGGGGGGAGAGGGGGCAACACTACCTACAGGTTACACTCATTGGTGTTTAGCGGCCATTGTACGGTTGACTTCCAGCGCATTACCAACGACTGGTTATATGCGCGGCAATACATTTTACCGTGTGGTAAGGCAAACTGTTGTAACTAGCCAAAACAATACTACCGAATCAACTATAGACATGGCCACTTTTATTCCACCTGAAACATTATCTTGGTTGGCAGAATTAGAACTGGGCATACTAAACAACGGAACACACGCGCAAGCACGATACAACATAAGAACACTTTCAGGCTCTAATTACTTGCGTCCGATAGTAAATACCGGCCCAGGTGGTCTTACTAATTGGCAAACTCAATTAATTCTTGTTCCCAACAAAGACCAATCTTTTATTTCTATCTGGACTGATATCGGGGGAACAAACACAGTGTCGGGCAATGTGTATTTAAACTCTTATTCAATACCAAACGGTGGTTAATGCTTAAGCGAATAATATTTACCTTAATAATACTTTGCGGATTTATAAATACTAAATCAGCTTGGGCTGGGAAAATGTCTATAGGTACAGTATGGGCAACACCACCAGACGCCAACGTTAGACCTTTATCTGGTATCAAAGGATACATAATAATCGCGCCTACTGGGCTGGCACAGCCAGGAAAAGGCTTGATTTATCACACGCATGCAAATGGTACTAAATTTAGCGGTGAAGTGATCGTACAGTACGACCCGCCAGGGGCAACTGGCTATGGTACTCCAACTTTAAAATTTCATAGATGGGTTCCACTTGTTTATGGTTCAAATACTGTAACAAATGGTGATTTTGGAACATCCACTGGATGGACAACTACATCTGGATGGACAATATCGGGTGGAAAAGCCTCTCACATAGGATCGGGAACAACGACCTTGACACGTTCTGATTGTACTGGTGTTGTTGGTGCTTCAGAAGAAATTACCTTTCAGACTTCTAATTGGGAGTCAGGAGCTGGTAATATAACAGTGACTTTCGGTGGTGGTACGTGGACATCTAACAATTACAAAAACAGTACACAGACTGTTAATTTTGTATCAACAAATACAAATCCACTAACTTTCATACCGTCAAATTCACTTAATGTTAACATTGATAATGTAATAGTTAAACATGGAACGAAACGACCATTAACAATTATAGATAGTTCGTTGGGCACAAATACTGCTGGCTATTTCCCGGATATGCTTACTGCGAAAGACCCAACAGAGGTATCACGATCTGGTTTTTCTTCGAGATATATTCAATTGTTTTCTAATGGTTCGGTGACTACGGCAGGTGCGCAGTATATTACAGATGTGCTTATAAATGTAGGGACATATACACAAGCATTTAAGGCAATATATTATGAACATGGTTCATTTTTTATACCACGAACAACCAGTTCGGATAATGGTAAATGGCGTGAATATGTAAAACTAGAGAAGCATGTAGGGTCGGCTACGTCTGGGGTAATTATATGGGCACATGAATGGGATGGCACTATACAAGAGAATTTCCCAAGAGGAATGCTTTGGACAGGACATTTAGAGGTATTTAATTATCCATCACCAAGTGGTTCAGTTGCTGCTCCATTCGGCACAGGCTCTTTTAATTCTGCTGGAATGGTAACAGCGGGTAATTATCAGATGGATACAAGACTGCCAAGTGGCGATTGGACACCAGTTGACGAAAGAGCTTTTTATTTACTAAAAAATGGCTCAGGGACTACGACTGAAAATGTGGCATATAAACCGTATTATATTCAAACAGGTTTTATGGTTTACAACCGAAACGCTTCCCCTGGTTTCTGGTTGGGCAAAGTGCCATAAAAATAATATTTATCTTGACAATAATAAATTTAAACTAATAATACCATAAACTTAACCGAATACTGGCAGGTATTCAATTGGAGGGAACGACAATGAAACGGTTTTTGAAATACTTGCCAGTCTTGCCATTTATATTTGCCTCATCATTACATGCCACTGAACTCAATACCACTGCTGTAAACATTGGAATTAAGGATATGTTTAACGCTGCGGGGAAGGTTGTA
>ERZ1292625.1666-Hain-H41-01um-R1-1666-length-24766-cov-7_pt1 | contig 24766 bp, 24 predicted proteins | sample MGYA00564400_ERZ1292625 | MGnify/ENA primary metagenome ERZ1292625 (study PRJEB36523, sample SAMEA6512639) | groundwater metagenome | collected 2019-01-08 | study: AquaDiva: Metagenomics assemblies of 32 groundwater samples | reverse complement strand
GTGGATTCGGCGCCTTGGTTCAAGTTTATCGCGTATTCCCCCACACCGTCGTAGCAGCCACCGGTGGCTTCGTCGTAGACCATCTGATTTAAATGATTTTTACCGAGGAACCAGCTGAAGACTCGGTAGGCGTCTTTTAGATATTGCTTATCCCCTGTCACTTGGTAGGCCACGGTTTTGGTTTCAACCATAGTTGAGGTTTCTTCGGGTTGTTGGTCAAAGTAGGCGCGCTTTTTGTTGCGGAAATACCAACCGTTTTGACCGATCGGAGAGTAGTGATCTTTTTCGAAGGTGATGGTTTTCAAGAAGTTCAAAGTTTTTTTGGCGACCGTTAAGTATTCTGGATTTTTGGTTAGGTCGTAAGCATAGAATAGAGATTCGGCGAGTTTGCTGTTTGAGTAAGTGAGTTGATCCTCAAACCAGTGCCAATCTTCGCTGGCAAATTCTTTGTATTGCGCCACTTGGCGATCGGCGAGATTTTTAAAGACTTTCAGAAGTTTTACGGATGGTTCGGTTCTTAGGTGGTGATAAAGTCCAGTCATAGCAAAGGCAATAGCACGGGGGCTTTTTAGTTTTAGAAGATGCGTGGTTGTTTTCGTAAAAAGTTTTCTAGCCTGATTTCGTAGATTTTCGGGGAGGTGGGGGTTCGAAGCGGTGAAGCCCAAGGCCCAGATGGCTCGACCCTGGACGTCTTCGTCGGTGGTGCCGTCTTTGACTTTTTGACTGCTCACGATGTTAGCAAAGGTGCCGGTCGGTCTTTGGGTAAACTTTATAAAGTTTAGATAGATTTGGATAAGCTTTTCGAGTTTTGGATCGGAGTCCTTTTTGTATTGTTTAGCAGATACCAAAAGGGCCCGCGCGTTATCGTCTAAGCTGTAGCCGTAACGGGTTTCGGGTTTTGAATACTTGGCGAAGTGGAGGATGCCAAAATTATCTGTTAGGCGATGGAGGTGATCGAGCTTAAGTTCCGGGAGTTTGTCGTTTTCGGCCTCAAGATCGCTTAGTTTTTCGTAAAGTTTGAAGTAGGCGGTCGCGACGTTTGGCCAGGTCATGGGGCGGGTGTGTTCGTAGGCTTCACGGCCCAGCGCTTTAACTTTTTTGTCGTCGGCGAGCAATTCGAAAAGGCTGCGGGCGATGGCGCCGGGGTTGCGAGACGGAACCAGACGACCACAGTTTGGGGACACTAAAAATTTTGCGTAGGAGGTTTGGGTGGTGATAACGGGCCGACCGCAACCGAGGGCGTATGAGAGCGTGCCGCTTACGGATTGGCTTTCGTCGACGGTGGGCGAGATGTAGATGTCGGTGGCGCGCAAAAAGTTTAGCAGTTCATCTAGGTTGAGATATTTGTTGTAAAATTTGACGTTGTTTTCTAATCCGAGTTTTTGAATTTCCTGAATCAATAAATTTCTGTAGGACTCGCCTTTGTCGCGAACGATATTCGGATGAGTGGCGCCGATTACAAGATAGACTACGTTCGGATATTTTCTAACAACTTCCGGTAAGGATCGGATGGCGTGCTGAACGCCTTTGTTTGGGCTTAAAAATCCGAAGGTTGATAAAATCGTCTTTCCTTGCAGGCCGAGCTTGTTTTTGTATTTTTCACTCGGCTCGAGCGCAACCTGGGGAATGCCATGCGGGATGATTGAAATTATTTCCGGTCTAATTTGATAGTCGAGGGTTAGAATTTCTTTTGAGAGACTGTTCATAACCACAAGCGCCGAAGCGCGGCTAGCGATTGTAGAGACGACATTTTTCAGTTCGTCATCTGGATTTTCTAATACCGAGTGGAAAGTGATGACAGACGGTTTTTCAAGAACCTGTAAAAAAGGAATGATGTAATCGCCCCAGTTGCCACCGAAAAGGCCAAATTCATGTTGGATGTTTACCACCTTCACGTTTGGGTTCAAGTTCAACTCTTTGGCAAGGTTGACGTAAAAACTGATCTCGTTCGCGTTAATCTCGCCAGCGACCTTTTTGGCGTTGTAGTTATAGATGCTCGTCGGATTGTCATTTAGAGCCACAATGCGCGATTTAACAGAGGGGTTGAACTTTTGATCCAAGGCGTTTGTGATGTCTTCGGTGAAGGTGGCGATGCCGCACTCGCGAGGAGGAAAGGAGCTTAGGTGAACCACGTATTTTGTGTTTTTCTCGTTTAGGTTCATTTAATTGTTGTGAATTCTAGCTTTTTTGAGAATTTCTCTAACAAGTTCGTTTGTGTTCACCTTGGCGACGGCGATGTGCTTGTCGGCGGCGCCGTAGTAGATATAGAGATCTTTTCCAAATGTGGCAGTGCCAGTTGGGAAGACCACATTTGAGACAAGCCCTTTCGTTTCATACTTTTCTTCGGGTGAAAAAAGCGGATAGTGCAGGCGGGCGATGTATTTAGCTGGGTCGCTTTTTTTAAGCAAGGCGGCGGCGGCGTGGTAGGTTCGGTTTTTATTTATTTCCTCTACTGCGTGGTAAATGAGGAGCCAATATTTTTTTGTTTCGATGGGAGGCGCTCCCCCGCCAATGTTTCTCGATTCGAACCAGTATTTGTTTTCTAAAACTACGTGCTTTGAAAGATGCTTGAGGTATTTCACCCAAAAACGATTATTTCCAATCTGTTTGAAGCTCCTGAAATTTACGATTTGAACATCTGGCAGAATACGGTGTAGCATCGCGAATTGGCCTCTGATTTTTTTGGGAAACAGGATGACGTCTTTTTCCCACAAATAGACATCTTTTCCGGCGTATTCCTCGTAAAAAGATTCGAACATAAAATAACGGTCTTTGAGTTTTTCTTTTCTAAAAAGCTTACCGACGTAATCGTAGGTGAGCCTTGGGGTAATAACCCCCTTTTTGTCGAATTTTTTTAAATCTTTACTCGTGGCGTAGGCGGTAACGGCGTTTTTACCGTCGTGGGCGACATAGGTTAGATAAAAAGTACCGTCAATCTTCACGATTCTTGGGTCTTCGCAGCCTTTGCGTTCGTATGGGTGCTCCCTTTCTATAATTGGTTTTTCCCATCTCTCAACGACTTTAGTTGGTCCTTTGAGTTTGGCGTAGCCGATTGAAGAGTTGTTTCTTTTGTCGACGGCTCGATAAAAAATATGAACGTAATTTCTGTCCTGAAAAACGCCCGGATTTAAAACCGCTCGATTTTCGAATTTATTTCTGGTTGGGGCAAGGATAACCCCTAATTTTTTTACCTTGATTTGGGAATTTTTCAGACTTGTTTTTTCCACTTGAGTGAATCAAAAACTGAAACGGACCCCGCTTCTTATGCGCAAATTATAGCACATCTCGAGTTGCATTTTGCCTGTTGACCAATTTTTTTGCGAGAGGTAGATTTAGAACAGTAACTTAGGAGGCGTTATGAGAGATGCTCTAGGGGTTTTGACGATTACTTTTATGGCGGGGATGACTATCCTGGGGGTTCGCCTGACGGTTTCAAATCCAAAGTTAACCCTCACTGTTTGCGCGATCGGAACGCTCGCATTACTCTTTATCGGCCTTAGGTATCCGTTCTCAAGGCGATTTGTTGAAGGAAGAGAAAAAAAACCCGAGAGTGTCCAGGGCGAAAAAATTTAAATTACAGCCTCTACGGAGGCTGTTTTTATTGAATTTTTCTGGGCGGGATGGTAATATTTTTCACTAGTTAGAGTGGATTTAGAGTTCTGATGCTCTGTGTGCCCATAGCTCCCGCCGTCGCTCAAGCTTTGGCCGGCAGGCAGTCCGGTAGAGCAGCTCCCCTTACCAAGCTTGGGCTTGGCGATTGGTTCTCTCGAGAAAGATAAATGCCTCCTTAGCTCAGTTGGTAGAGCAGCTCCCTTTTAAGGAGATGGTCGCAGGTTCGATTCCTGCAGGAGGCACAAAACGGCATTTACATTTCTCTCGCTGCCAACGATAAGCCCCGACGCTCATTTTCGTGACTAGCAACGCGAAAGTCGGGGTCCCGACTTAACGTCGGGAGAGCTGGTCGCAGGTTTCCTCCGGAAGAGGATCCGCCTTTGGCGGACAAATCCCAGTGAGGGCACTATTGCGAAACTCAATTATTCTTACTCGAGGTTTTCGAGGAGTTTTTTTATTTCAGGATTGATTTTCTTGGGCGCTTTGATGATAAAACTTACTAGTAGGTCGCCGCGACCGAATCCGCCAGCTGGCGGACCTAAGCGAGGCATGCCTTCGCCTTTAATTTTGAGGTCTTCTTTCAAATTAAAATGAGAGGGAATTTCGATGTTGAGTTTGCCACCGGCAATTGTTGAGACTTCGATTTTTTTGCCCAACAACAAATCTAAGACATTTAATTCTTTTTTAAAAACCAAATCTTCGCCCCGACGAAAGAAGGTGTCGTGAGGTTTGATCCTGATTCGGAAATAGAGATCCCCTACTCCCGCACCGCGCTCTCCGGCTTCACCCGAGCCGGTGATTTTTATAAGCTGGTCGTTTTCGATGCCTGGTAGAATTTCTACGGCGACTTGTCTCTCGCCTTCTACTCGTCCATTTCCACGGCAAACTTTACAGATTTTGTTCGGAATCTGGCCAGTGCCGCGGCATTGAACACAAGCTTTAACTTGATAAAAACTGCCGAAAAAGGTTCGACTTTGCTCTTTGATCTCACCCTGACCGGCGCAAACCGAACAGGTTGTGTAGCCAGCTTTTTCGTCACCGCCTTTGCCTTTGCATTCTTCACAGCGGGTCAGGGTTTTTATTTTCAAGTGCTTGATTGCTCCCCGGAAGGCTTCTTCGAGCGTTATTTCAATACTGACTTCGATATCGGCGCCGCGGTGGTAGGTTTTTCTCCTTGGCTTCACACCCAGCCCCTCGAAGAAGTTATCAAAAATTTCACTAAAATCACCAGCGTCGCCATAGAATTGACCCTCCCAGTTTACCCCTGGACCATTACCAGGAAAGCCTCCCCAGCTACCTCCAGGATTGCCAGCGAAACCTTGCCCGTAAGATTCGGCTGTGCCGAATCTATCGTACTGGGAGCGCTTGTTTCTATCCGATAGGATTTGGTAGGCCTCGTTGATTTCTTTGAATTTTTTTTCATCACCACCTTTTTTATCCGGATGGTGTTCGTGAGCGAGTTTGCGGTAGGCCTTTTTTATTTCTTCTTCAGAGGCGCTTTTATTTATCCCTAAAGTCTTGTAGTAGTCTTTGTTCATAGTTAAATGATTATTTAATCTGACCCTCCGCCGAAGGCGAATCCGCCTCCGGCGGAAAAATTTTGTAATAATCTTTAGACATATTTTATTTTAAAGTTTGACGGTTTCTTTCATGCGGTTTTCTCCAGCCATGTGGATGAAGTTGGTACCAAGGAGTAGTTGCACCACGGTGAAGGTTAGGAAAGAAGCAATGAAAGAAACCATGAGACCAATGCCCTTGGCGATCAAAAAGAAAATTAAGAGCCAGCCAGCCAAAAACCAATTACCCATTTTGTTTTTCCATTTTTCGAGAGTGGCAATTACGAGTTTATAAAAAATTTCGTTAGTTGAGTTTTCACCACTCACAGCGGTCTCGAATCGATTGTTAAGCTCTTTGATGAATTGACGGGCTTCATTTTCGATTGAGTTCTCTTTGTCTTTGGGGGTGAGGGTTTTAAACTCCTCGAGACTTTCGAGCTTAAAAATTGCAATGTCTCTGGCTAGTTTTTCAATGGTTGAGTTGACGTCAACTTCCGGATAGAGACGTTTAGTTATTCCGGAACTCCACGCATAAACTGTCTGAAAACCTTCGGGCGTGATGAAGATATTCTGAATGTTGATATTGTCGACATTCACTTTTGGAAGGTAAAGAATAACAAACATAATGGCGAGAGCCGTAGCCATGCTGCCGATTTTCAACCGTGAAGTTTTGTAAAATTTAATTTCTAAACTATTAGAGAGAAATCGGCGACTGGTAATCTCGCCCATCGTAGATAAAAGAAGCATCAATCCGCCAGTAACGAAAAGAATTCCATCGGCTCGGTCATAGAAAAAAGAAAGGAGGGAGATTACTTCAAGGACCATGACCAATGATCTGCGTTGGAGGCTCGAGACCGCAAAAACCTCGACGGTGGTTAAAATTAGGAAAAACAAAAGGCTAGCCGCTAGGATTCCGAAGCGAAGGTTTCCAAGGAGGTAGGTTTTGTAAGAGAAACTTAACAGGATAGCCGAGGTGACAGTCAGAATGTCGAGGACCAGTCCCTTATAAAAGCTAGCTGGGCGGATAGGTGTCGTGTCTAGCGGCACCTGCTTCATGAAGTTTTGTTGCTGAAATTGACCGTTCATAAGGCTCAAAAAATGAGGGGTGGCTTGGACATGCAAGTGATGGGCGCTAAGAAGCTGGGGTTTCTGGATTTTTGGGTTCTTCCGGATTTGGAGGAGATGGCTCGGTTGGATTAGCGTCTTTACCCTGCTCTTGGTTTTGATTGTACATCATTTGGCCAATCTTTTGAATTTCAGCGGAGAGATTAGCCGAGGCGGATTTCAGGGATTCCAGATCTCCACCCTCTTTCAGTTTTTTTAGCTCTTCGATTTTTTCGGCAATGGTTTTTTTAACATCTTCGGGAACCTTTTCGCCAGCGTCTTTAAGCGATTTTTCGGAGAGGTAGATCATGCTTTCCGCTTGATTTTTGGCTTCAATGATTTCTTTTTTGTTAGCATCTTCAGCGGCGTGTTCGGCAGCTTCGCGTTTAAGTTTTTCAATCTCATCTTTTGAGAGGTTAGTGGAAGCCTCGATTTTTACGGATTGAGTTTTACCACTGGCTTTATCTTTAGCCGACACGCTTAGAATACCGTTCGCATCTATATCAAAAGTAACTTCCACTTGAGGAACACCGCGGGGCGATGGAGGGAGGCCATCCAGAATAAATCGAGCTAGGGTTTTGTTGTCGGTAGCCATCGGCCGTTCGCCTTGGAGTACATGAATTTCAACCGACGTTTGACTGTCAGCGGCGGTAGAAAAGATTTGAGTTTTGGCGGTTGGAACCGTGGTGTTTTTCTGGATCATCGGGGTGGCGACACTGCCCAAGGTTTCAATACTTAAAGTTAGGGGAGTGACATCAAGAAGGAGGATGTCTTTGACGTCACCCTGGAGAACTCCGCCTTGAGTGGCGGCGCCAAGAGCAACAACCTCATCGGGATTGATACCTTTATGAGGTTCTTTGCCAAAGAGTTTTTTCACTGCTTCATTAATCGCTGGCATACGAGTCTGACCGCCAACTAGAATAACCTCGTTTATTTCCTCTAGCTTAAACCCGGCGCCTTTCGGGGCGGGAGCAGTGACGGTTTCCTTTGTAAGCGCGATGGAGTGTTCAATATAATCTCTTACTAACTCTTCTAGTTTGGCGCGAGACATTTTCATAGAGAAATGCTTTGGGCCAGAAGCGTCGGAGGTGATATACGGCAAATTTATTTCGGTTTCAGCAGATGTGGAAAGTTCATGTTTGGCTCGCTCGGAGGCTTCTTTTAATCTCTGAAGAGCGAGCGCGTCTTTTGATAAATCAATCCCTTCGTGCTTTTTGTATTCAGCCACTAAATATTCGTTGATTTTTTTGTCGAAGTCGTCGCCGCCGAGATGCGTATCTCCGCCGGTGGCTTTGACGTGCACTTGAGGCTCTTTTTTTCCGTCGTCCAATTCCACTTCCCCAACTTCTAAGACCGAGACGTCGAATGTTCCACCACCAAAATCATATACTACGATTTTTTTCTCGGATTTATTTCCGGCCAGATGATAGGTAAGCGCGGCGGCAGTGGGCTCGTTGATAATTCTTGAGACTTTCAAACCAGCAATTTCACCGGCGTTTTTGGTAGCTTGTCTTTGAGAGTCATCAAAATAAGCCGGGACAGTGATAACAGCTTCTTCAACTTTTTCCCCGAGTTTGGCCTCGGCGTCGGCTTTAAGTTTGGCCAAAACCATTGCCGAAATTTCTTCGGGCTTATACCATTTGTCTCCCATTTTTACGTCCACACCACCTGACCCTGATTCTTTGATTTCGTACGGTAGCCAGGCTTTGTCGCGTTGGACTTCGGGGTCAGTCCACTTCCTTCCTATTAATCTTTTAACTGAAAAGATGGTGTTTTGAGGATTAGTGACGGCTTGCCGCTTTGCTAAAGTACCAGCGATGCGCTCGCCACTCTTGCTCATTGCGACGATTGAGGGCGTGGTGCGATTACCCTCGGAATTTTCTAAAATTGTCGCTTCGCCACCCTTAACGACCGCAACAGCGGAGTTGGTTGTTCCTAAGTCGATTCCGATAATTTTTGACATATGTTTATTAACTTTTAACTAATAATTTATAACTTTCGACTTATTTGTTTTTTGATATTTTTACCCGAGTTGCTCTTAATATTTTTCCGTTTAGCCTATATCCGGGTTCTATGATTTCGACGATTAAACCGGATGGTTTGTCTGTTTCGATTTCAACGATGGCTTCGGATGTGCGAGGATCGAAGGAGTCACCAACCGCTACCTCGATTTTTTCCAAACCGCGTTTTTTCAAGATATCAGCGATTTGGGAACGAATCATATAGATGCCTTTCTCGACCGGGCCGGATTTTTCAAGCGCCGCCAAGCCGAGATCGAAGTTGTCCATTACCGTGACTAACTCCCCAACTAAATCTTCGAGGCCGTATTTGGCTATCTCTTCCAGGCGTTTTAATTCGTCCTTTTTATAGTTAATAAAGTCAGCTCTGGCTCTTTGCCAACCAGAGAAATATTCGTTTTTTTCCCTCTCGGCTTGCGCTAACCTTTCCTCCAATATTTCGTTATTTTTTTGACTTGCTTCGCTCATTTTCTATCTCTTTTAGCCCTTTAAATGTTTTGACGACTTTTTTATAATTCATTCTCTTTGGTCCTACGCCCACGAGGAGAACCGAATCTCCTCCTGTGTCGCAGTGTTCAATAATTACGGAAAGTTCCTGACTTTCGGTAATGGGGCTTTGGCCGATGAAAATCTTCAGCGAACCTTCCTCATTTATCCTAGTTGAAACATCTCTGATTCTTGTGTCGATTTTTTCAAAATCTTTTATGATTTTGCGAACTTCTTCGGTGGTTTCCCAGCTGATTTGATCCAAAAGGGTTTCGAGACCGCTTTTGTAAACGACGCTGTCTGATCTAGGATCGATGACGCTTAGAAGGCCCAAGCTCCTAGAAAGACTACTTGAAAAATTAGGCCAGTCTGAATTTATGAAAAAGTCGGCCATTTTTTGATCCAAAATCGGTTCCAGCCTTTCATCTTCGAGAATTGCCTGAATGTAAAATTCGTATCCTCGATTACTGGGAATTCGCCCAGCGGAGTGATGGGGCTGTTCTAAAAAACCAAGCTCGGTAAGTTCTTCGAGCTCGTGGCGAATCATGGCTGGCTTGATGTCAAAATTGTAGTTGGTAAAAAGCCAGTTAGAGCTTACAGGTTCGCCGGTTTTTATAAAGCTTTTGACGGTGGCTTCGAGGATGTTTTCTAGCCTGGGATTCATTGGTTGGTATTCTAGCTTAATTGGCAATCGTGTCAAGAGAGTGCTAATGACTAGGTTTTAGGTTGTGGGTTTTAGTTTGTGGATTTAAGATAAAAAAGAAAAGGGGCGAATTGTGATCCGCTCCCCTTTAAAATGTGTGCCAAGTTGCTTACTTTTTTTGTGGCCTTTCTTTTCCGCAACGACCATTACGACAGTATTCTAGCGCTACGCCGTTTTCCCATAAGCAATAAGGGCAGGTCCAAGTGAACTTTTTTGATCCACCCTCTCTTTTTCGTTTTTTGTAGGTTCTAGTCGTTATCACAGCCCCCTCCTCTTTTTAAAATAACTAGATCCCAAGTATCTGTCCCGGGTGTTTTTTTGTCAACTAACACCGCAAATATGTTAAAATCGTATGGATGAGCATAATTAAGGGAAAAATTAGCTGGGTTGATATTTTAAATCCGGATAAAAATAATCTTGAGTGGCTTCGGAAGGAATTTAAATTCAGTCATTTGATTATCGACCAACTTAAGGCTCCGTCGCCTCTTTCAATAATTCAGGCTCATCGCGATTATCTTTTTTTGATTTACTATTTTCCAATATATGACACAAAGGAAAAGGTTTCTCGTCGAACCGAAATTGATTTTTTAATCACAAGAAAAGGGGTAGTGACTGTTAGGTATGATGAAATTGAGATCTTCACTCACTTGCTCACTTCTTTAAAACCAGAAAATAAATATTTTGAAGACCCCTTGGTGCTGGTTCACAAGCTAATCAAATCCCTCCTTCAATTTCAGAATCGACAACTTAGCCATATTCGAGAAAAACTCGAATCAATCAGTGGAGAACTATTTAAGGATCTGGAGAGGGAGCGAGAAAAGGGATTGCTTGAGCGGATTTCCTATATAAAAAGAGATATTTCTCAATATCGAATAATTGTGAGACCCCAGGCTCATATTTTAAACTCTTTTTTTGAGGTGGGGTGCGGTTTTTTAGGCTCGGATTGCCGACTTTACTCAAGCGATCTTTTGGGGGAACAAATGAAAATTATGGATCAGCTGGAAGATTATCGCCAAGCAGTTGAAGATTCGGAAACCACCAATCTTCAACTTATCAATCTTAAAAATAGTCAGGTGATTAAAACTTTCACTATCATGGCATTTCTCACATTCCCGATGGTTCTTTTCGCGACCCTGTTTAGTATGAACACGGTGGACACTCCAATCGTAAGTCAGCCGCACGGGTTTTGGATTGTCTTGGGGTTTATGTTGGTTGCGGTGGGTGGAATGGTTCTTTATTTTAAGAAGAAGGATTGGCTGTAGTTGAGGTTTTTTGTTTCGAGTGTTAGTTTTACCTAGATGGAAATCCAACTTTTTGATACTTTGAGTGGTCGGAAAGAGTCGCTTGAGAAACCCCTCAAGACTTTGAGGCTTTTCGTTTGTGGACCAACTGTTTACGATGTTTCTCACATTGGACACGGACGCACGTATCTCGTTTTTGATGCCTTGGTTAAGTTTTTAAGAGCAGTTGGGAGGCCAGTTTTCTACTTGCAGAATATTACCGACGTGGACGACAAAATCATCGTGCGAGCGAGGAAAGACGGATTAACGCCAAAGAGTATCTCCGAAAAGTTTTTTAAGGAATATAAGCGGGATATGAAAAATCTTGGGATTGATTCTGTTTCTAAATATGCTCGAGCGACTAAGTTTATTCCTCAAATTGTGCGTCAGGTAAAAACGCTAATTCGAAAAGGTTTTGCCTATGAAATTTCCGGAGACGGTTACTACTTTGATGTTTCAAAGTTTAAAGATTACGGAAAACTTTCGCGACGTACGGTGGCTCAAGCCGAAGATTCGGTGAGTCGGATTGACGACGGAATAAAAAAGAGAAATCGGGGAGATTTTGCGCTCTGGAAATTTTCTAAACCCGATGAGCCAAAGTGGAAGACCTCACTTGGGGAGGGACGGCCGGGGTGGCATATTGAGGACACGGCCATCTCCGAGCACTTTTTTGGTCCGCAGTATGATTTACACGGTGGTGGCATGGACTTGAAATTTCCTCATCACGAGGCAGAGATTGCGCAACAAGAAGCCGCGTCTTCTAAAAAGCCTTTTGTGAAAATTTGGCTTCATACTGGGGCGCTTACGATTAACGGAACAAAAATGTCTAAGAGTTTGGGAAATTTCCTCACTATTCAGGATTTTTTAAATAATTATCCTGCGGAAATTTTGCGGCTGATGGTTTTAAGTTTTCACTACAGAACTCCTTTTGACTACAGCGATGAAGTGGCGAACGAGAACTTAAAAAAGTGGAACGGGATTTTAGAGTTTGTAGCTAAATTGCGGGTTTCCAGAAAAACAAAGCAAGGGAGTTCAGGGATCATCATTCACGACCTAAAAGAACGTTTCCTAACCCCCCTCTTCGACGACTTTAATACTTCGCTCGCCTTGGCAGAGCTGTTAAAATTTATCAGCGAAATTCAACCTAGAGTCTGGGAGCTGTCGAAGGAAGAGGCCAAATTGGTTGAAGGCCAGGTGCTGGACGCCTTGAAGGTTCTTGGATTTAGAGTCAAATTACTCAAAATTCCAGGTAAAATCGTGAAATTGGCTAAGGATCGGGAGAAATCCCGAGGAAGTAAACAGTTTGCGCAGTCTGACGACTTGAGAAAAAGGATAAATGCTTTAGGATATGGGCTAGACGACACGCCCCTTGGACCGTTTTTGTGGCCCAAGGAGTCGACCTAGCTTTATGCCAAAAAAAGACAATCCCCTCAAACTACCCCCAAACAATGTTGAAGCCGAACAGTCTGTTTTGGGCGCTATTTTAATTGATAAGGACGCGATTATTCGTGTCGCGGATGTTTTGAGAGCAGAAGATTTTTATCTGCCAATCCATGAGAAGATTTTTCGAGCGATGCTCGAACTTCACGGGAAAAATCAGCCGGTTGATATTTTAAGTCTAACCAGTCGGCTACGAGAACTTGGGGATTTAGAAGGAGTTGGCGGATCAAGTTATCTGGCAGATCTAACCAACCAGGTTCCGACCGCCTCTCATATCGCTAATTACGCGAAAATCGTTAAAGACAAGAAGGTGCTTCGAGACTTGATTAAGGCTTCCGCTGAAATCACGGAGGACGCGCTTATGGAGTCGGATGATGTTGAAGACCTCATGGACTCGATCGAGCAGAAAATTTTATCAATTTCCCAAAAGTCCCTTTCCCAAAACTTTGTCCATATCAAAGAGGAGCTTAAATCAGCTTACGATCGAATCGAAAAGCTTCATCGAGGTGATGGAGCCCTAAGGGGTGTGCCAACGGGGTTTAGGGGGTTAGACAACCTTCTATCCGGATTACAGAAGTCTGATCTAATTGTTTTAGGGGCTCGGCCATCCCTTGGAAAAACCGCGCTAGCCCTTGATATTGTTCGACATGCGGCCCTCAAGGCCAAAGCTTCGGTCGGTTTTTTCTCGCTCGAGATGTCTAGGGAGCAAGTTATTGATCGTTTGATCTCGGCAGAGTCGCAGGTGCCACTTTGGAAGCTCCGAACTGGGAGAATTACAGATGACAGTGAGTTCGAGATGATCCAGTATTCCCTAGACAAACTCTCAAACGCTTCGATTTTCGTGGATGACACCCCCTCACCGAATATCTTGCAGATGCGTTCGATGGGACGTCGATTGCAGATGGAGCATGGGCTAGATTTAATTGTCGTAGATTACCTGCAGCTTATTATGCCGAGGACGAACAACGAAAACTTAGTTCAACAAGTTACTGAAATTTCGAGGAGTCTGAAATCTTTAGCTAGAGAGCTAAAGGTTCCGGTTTTAGCCCTTTCCCAGCTTTCTCGCGGCGTAGAGCAACGTGAGCAAAAGCAACCTCGTCTCTCGGACTTACGAGATTCGGGAAGTATCGAGCAGGATAGCGATGTTGTTATGTTCATTTATCGAAAAGACCGGGACCGTAACGATCTGACCACTGAAGAACAAAATACAGCTCAAATTATCGTGGCTAAGCACCGAAATGGCCCCTTGGGATCGGTGATGTTAAAGTTTGATCAAGAACGTGTGAGCTTTAGGGATACGGAAGAAAGATTTGGAGAGGAGCCGTTCTAGGTCTTGGATCGTGAAGCCTGAAACATAGTTTTTGCTTGACACTTAGTGCTTGATACAGGAAACTTCTAGGGATGATTTTGCCGGATAAAGTTAGAAAAATTATTGAAAGATTATCGGAGTGGCCGTCTATCGGGCCACGACAAGCTACTCGCCTAGCTTTTTATTTAGTTGGGAGAGGAAATGGCACGCTCAAAGAGGCCGTGGCGGACTTAAATTCCCTCCAGGATATCAAACTTTGCGAAAGTTGTTTTTTTGTTCATGAAAACGATGGGGCTTTGTGTAATATTTGCGGCGATTTAAATCGGAAAATAAATATCATCGCAGTCATTGAGAAAGAAACAGATTTAATTTCCATAGAAAATACGCGTAAATTTAATGGACGGTATTTTATAATCGGTCCCCTTTCACGCTTAGGGGTTTTAGGTGTTTGGCAGAAAAACCGTTTGGATAAACTCAAAACTTTTATTCAAAAGGATTTAAACGGTAAAGCTGATGAGATCATACTGGCTCTTAATCCGACCACGGGCGGAGATTTTGGGGCGGCGATATTAGTGAAGGAACTATCCCCTCTTGCCAATAGAATTACGCGTTTGGGACGGGGTTTGCCGATGGGAGGAGAGATTGAGTTTGCAGATGACGAGACGTTGGGGGAGGCGCTTGCGAAGAGGTCCTGAGCCGCTCGACCGGATTTTCTTTAAATTTAAAAGCGGTACCTTCGCAGCTTTTGTTTTAAAAAAGTTGCGAGCGAAAATCAGGGTGATATAATTTACTCACTGCTTCCCATGGTTCGGTAATCGGGTAATACTAGGGAAGTTTGTCCCGTAATCCGGCCACTGAGCGGTGCGTCAATTTGACGAACCGCTCTTTTTCTAGCCGTGTCTTACTACAATTACGTCCCCGTCTTGGATGACATATTCCTTGCCTTCGAGGCGGAGCTGGCCTTTTTCACGAGCTTTAGCCCACGATCCATTTTCTAATAGTTTTTGCCAATTAACCACTTCGGCGCGGATGAATTTTTGTTCAAAATCAGTGTGAATGACGCCGGCGGCTTCTGGGGCTTTAGTCCCCTTAGGAATTGTCCAAGCGCGAGTTTCGTCTTCGCCGGTCGTGAGGAAACTGATCAGATTTAAAATTTCGTAGGACTTAGCGATCAGTTCGTCTAGGTTCTCTGATTTAGATAAATCCATGACCACGTAACCAGCTCCTAGATTTTTGATTTTTTCTTTAAGCACTCCCGACGCGTCCTCTTCCGAGCCGTTTAGAAGATAGAGTTGTTTTTTGGCAGTCAAAAGTTGAAGTTCTTTGACGATCCCCTCTTCGGCGAATTTGACGGCTAGATTATCTTTAAGAAGTTCCTGCTTCAGTTCTTTTAAAATTTCAAGGTCTTTTGGCGCTTGTTTTTGGCCTGATTTTGCTTCTTTTTCTAGGCTACCAATTCTTTTTTCCACAGTTTCTAGATCTTTAATAATCAGTTCGGTGTTAATGATCTCAAGGTCTCGAATTGGCTCGACGGAATTCTCGACGTGAATAATTTCTGGATTTTGAAAAGTTCGTAAGACGGTCACGATGGCTTGAGTTTCTCTAATGTGGGAAAGAAACTTATTGCCCAAACCCTCTCCGGTTGAGGCGCCCTTCACAAGACCGGCAATGTCATAAAACTCAACCACAGCCGGAATTTTCTTTTTGGATTTACTTAGCTCGGCTAACTTATCCACTCGCTCATCAGGAACGGGAACAATACCAACATTGGGGTCGATGGTGGCGAAGGGATAATTGGCGATCAAAATATTTTGCTTGGTGAGGAGTTTGAAAAGGGTTGATTTCCCAACATTTGGTAAACCAACAATACCAATACTAAGTTTCATGAATAATGAATTATGAATGTCGACAAGATACGGATATACGGATGATACTTGATTTGTTAGAAAAGAAAAGACCCCCACACTAAGCCAAGAAATGATTCCTTGTTAGTGTGGGGGTGTGGCGCATGCTTTCTGGCTTGTTATTTGCCGCAGTTTTTTCTCCTCTTCCGTTGTCTTGCTCGTTTCATCCTTTTATCCGTCTCTTCGAGATCTGGAAGTCTTTTCCCGTTGATAAGAACGCACCGGAGAGACATCCTCGTCAATCTGTCTTGTTCTCGCTTCGGGAGTGAGAGAATTAGCGGATCCGGCAGCTTTTTGGACAATTTCAAGCTCCTTTCGTTGGGTTCTGGGTCAACGGAGGTGAGGGCGGTGTTAGGTGTGAATCTTGGAGTTGGGAAGCGCGCTTGTGATTGATCGGCTGGATTTACGCGGTGATTTTTTACGGCTTGATTTTACCCTACTCTCACCTCCTCATTTTCATTGACCTTCTTGTTTCAAAATCCCATCCAAGATGTCGTGGATCCGTGAGGACGTTTCATTTAAAGCTGGTGTCAACCCTAACTCATTGAACTTGAGAAGCACGTGGGTACTCGTACGGCCTAAAGTTCTCGGCGCGGCTTGCGAAAGAACAGACGTAATTCGGTTCCGAATCGGAAATGCTCGCATTGCTTTTTGTGCCTCTTCCTGTTTTTCAAGTTGCTTTCTTAGTGATGCATTAAGCCTAACTGATTGCTTACTCATGCTTTCCTCCCTCTCTGCATTCAAACTACTCCTTTTCTGAAAGTTTGAAAAGAGCGAGGGCGGCGAGAGTAAGACCCACATCTCGAAAAGTGATTTGAAAGGCATTGAGACTAATCAGGGTGATGCCGCCGAGGATGAGAGCGGAGATTAGGGCGGAATATTTTAGATATTTTCCCCAAACGAGCCAAAATCCCATGACTACTTCCACGAGGGAGAAGATAGCCAGCGAAATATTTTTGGAAATGAAAATTTCTGTAAAATCCGGGACGTACCAAATCCAGTCGGTCGGATTGGCAAGACTAGAGATGCCAGCATAAAGAAAACCAAAAGCCAGACCGAGGCGAAGCAGAAATGTGGGCGCTAGAATGCGGGAATGTTGGGATACTTGATTGTTATTGGATTCGTTCATAAGTTCCAATAAACTCGGCCTTTTCGACGATGAGGAGTTTGATAGCATTTTCAAGATCAGATTTACTGATGTTTGGGTCTGGGTCGATTTTCTCTTTCAGCGCATAGAGTTTGAAAAAATAGCGGTGCGGTTTATCGTCTGGCGGACAGGGGCCGGTATAACCGATTTTTTGACGGCCGTTTAGGCCTTCCGCGGCAAACGGTGGCTTACTTTCTTGTTTAATAATCTGCGTCATCGGATTAATGTTCCAGGTTAACCAATGGGTAAAATTGCCACCCGGAGCATCGGGGTCATCCATAATGAGGACTAGGCTTTTGGCTTCGGGGGGGACGTTTTGAATGTGAAGCTCGGGGTTGATGTTGCCACCGTCGCAGGTGAACTTTGGCGGGATTTTTTCGTTGTGATTAAATGATGGGCTAGTTAGGAGCATAGAGGGTAGTGAAAATGTTACTACAATTTTGACACTGCAGTATTTTAGCATTAGCTAAAAAATAAGGAAGAGGCGCCAAACTGATTGGCGCCTCAAAATTTTAGTGGTTTTTCTCCTTGAGCGATCCGCTTGGAAAGCAGGAAGAGATGCTGGCGGGTCGAAACTGGTCTTCGTGAGTGATTTTAACGCCACACATTTGGGCTTTACCGAGAGTTCGATGTTGAACCCTCTTTCCATTCCCCCTTTTTTTCTTCTTTTTTCTCTCTCCTTCTTTCGGTGTGGGATTTGTTGAATCGGCTAACTGAACTGCGGTCTTGACCCCCACTCAAACCCTCCTTTGAAATATGTTTGGAACTGAGGCTGATTCTAGCAGTTCGACGCAGTTTTGCAATACCTTTTAATCCCCAACTGATTCGTCGTAAAATTTTTTAAGGAGGTCCAAAGTAGTATCGCTCCTGGGTTTTGTTATTCCTGGATACCGCCAAGCCGATATAATCTTACGTTTGGTTTTTTCTTCCTCGAGCATGACCCAGAGTTCATAAGGGTGTTTTCCGCTGCCGGCTGGTTGCATCATGGCGATCGTTTTGGGAGCGACACCTTTCTCGATCCGCTTGGGCGTATGGATAATCCTTCTCACTCTGGCTTCGGAAAGACCATAATAACGCATCTTAGACCGACTATGAGAGGTCCAGTGGAGTTTTTTAAAGGGTTTTATTTCCGGCATCCTACTTTGAATTATAGTAGAAAAGCCCCCGCGTGTGCAGGGGCTTTGGAGTTAAGGGAGGTTTTCTCGCATAAAGTTTAGTAGGTTTAGGCCCAAGATGTTTTGCGCCGAAGTTTCAGGGAGGAATTCTCTGATTTTTTCTGAAACGATAGTCATGCGCTCGGCTGAGTTTAGCTGAAGTGGTTGTTCTGGCCACCGATGATTCCAGGAGTCACCATTTTTACAAAGTTTGGCTTTCAGTTCTTTGGTCGCAATTTGCCATTCAGATGGGTCAAGGCGCTTGTACCAACCGTCGCTACCGATACAGACTGCTCTTGGTCCAGCGACGGTGAGCGAGTGTCGGAGATGGTCGAAAAATGGTTCAAGGCCATTGTCGACTTCATCGAGGAGAAAGGTTAAAGAGGGAACGCCTATTACGCCACCCATCCTCGCAACCCCAAAAATAATATCGTCAGGCGCATTTCGGGGGTGCTTAAAGACACCATAACAACCACTATGACTTAAAATCACCCGCGGTTTCCCTTTCTTCCCTTCAAGAAAGTCTAGGGTGTCACGAGCGCTCCGGTGGCCAAGGTGGGATAGATCAATAATCATCCCAACTTTTAGGCAGTCCTCAAGAATGCGGCGACCAGCTTTCGTGAGAGGCTTTTCCGGCTCGTTGAATCCAGAGCCGAAAGCTCCCTGGCCATGATAAGAAAGACAAACGATCCTTATGCCAATGTGAAAAAGAGTTTCGATTGAGGCGTTGTCTGGAAGATGCTGTAAGCCTAGAATGACCTGTGTCTTTCCATTCATGAATAGATCATCCGCGCGGCGAATGATTTTTAGATTTTGAGACTCCAGCTCTGAGGCAAAGGTTCGATGTTCTTGAATAACTTCCCCCATGGACGCAAAATTCGGAGCACATGACGTGGCGTGAACCAGATTTAGTTTCAAATCTGGATCTGCAATCGGTGGCTTCCCTGGAAAATCAAAAAATCCGAGTGAGTCGGCAAAAAAATCTGACATTTAACCCTCCTCTCACTTGCGGTGAATTATTTCAGGATTTTCAACTATTAAAGAGCAATTGCGGGATAGATTTTATCACTAGAGGAGAGAGCTGTCAAACACTCGCGGCTTTCACGGCGCTTTTCCGATAGGCGCAATACTCACATTCGACCGAAGGATCGGGAGCTTTTTCCGTTTCGCTAATTTTTTTGGCGTTTAGAATGGCGGCTTCAACCCAAGAATTGTCACCGGTGTACGGTTCAACGAAAATATCAAAAGCCAGAGCGGCCTTACCAAAACCAAACCCTCCGGCCTTGTTGACTTTAGCGAAGACGAAGTAGCCGGTTTTTGAAACCCTGTGGTTGTTCTGTTCCAAAAGCCACTGGTAGATTTCCATCTGGCGGCCGTAAGAATCATAGATTTTATGATTTTGCGCGCCGGTAGCTTTGTAGTCAACCACCATGAGTTCCCCCTTTGGGTTTTGCCAGATGTCATCAACGGCTCCGAAAACAAGAAGTTCGCTTGGCTTATGGTTAAATTGAATTCCAGTAAAGTTGTGACGCCAAGTGTTGATTTCGGGATGATCAAAGGGCACGGCCTCTATCATGTGGGTGACCATAACGGGGTGGGGAGTTTTTTGCTGTCGGTGGTGATCAAATTCCTGTTTTAGTAGATAGTCTACGGCGTTGTTTAGAGTAAAAGGAAAGCCGGGTGGTCTCTTAACTCCCATTTTTACATCCAGCCAAAAACAGCGCGGGCACTCTAAAGACAGTTCTATTTTTGAGCGGGATATTTTTTGCATGCTTAGAATTATACCCCACTTAACCATGGATCGTGAAACATGTAGCATGGAAAGCGAAACTTGCTAGTTGGGTAAGTAGTATGATATAGTCCCGAGCAGAAAAGGAGGTGATTTATACGGTTGGATTCATAATGACTATGGGTGAGACAGTGTACCGGGTGAATTTGTCAGGTCAACTCTTTGAAGTCAAAAAACCAACAAAACTGGTCAAGGTGAAAACTGTAATCAAGAAGAAGGCTCACTAGAGCAAATAGCCCATCGGAAGGGCTATTTTTTTAGGTTTTTTAGATAGGCTAATCCCCCGTAAAGACCGCCGAAATCGCCCAAGGAGGCTTTTTTGATTGAAGGCAGAACCGGAAACGCTGTGTGAATTTTTTTCAAATAGAATTCTACCCTCGGAACCGGGATGCCGATTTTTTTCATCATTGAACCCCCCAAAACAACTACATCGGGTGACCAATGAACAATGGTGTTATTAACGCCGTAGGCTAAAAGTTCAGCCAATTTGTCCCAGAATTTAGAATCCGTTATTTCGTAGGGCTTTTTACCGAACTGTTTTTCTATCGCGTGGCCAGAGATTAAATTTTCAAGATCAAGCGGTTTACGGTTTTTGCAGTCGATGATTTGTTTGCCAGGTTCAAAGCCGAGAGAGTTTGCGTCAATTTCACCGTTTATAATTCTGGCCCCACCGACACCGGTGCCGGTGGTGAGGTAAGCGACAATTTTTTTGCCTTTGCCGGCGCCAAAAGTGGCTTCGCCTAAACCAGCCATAGCCGAATCATTTTCGAGGTAAATTTCGGCATCGATAAATTTCGAGAGTTCCCTCACGAGCGGCATGTTGTTCCAACCGGGGAGATTCGCGGCGTTTGCGATTTGGGTTTTGTCTTTGTTAAATGGTCCCGGGACACCTCCGGCCGCGGCTTTGATTTTCTTGCCTTCGGTTAGTTCGGAGACCATGCGGCCGAATTGCTGGATTCCGTCACCAAAACTGGCCGGAGTCGGTTCAACCCGAAGCTCCGCAATATCCTTTCCGTCTTTGGAGACGGCGATTCGCATTTTGGTGCCACCCATGTCGAACAAGAGGTACATAAGGATATTATAGCATTAATTTTGACGTATAAGTTTTTTGAACTCCTCCACCATGGGGACTTCAGTGGCTTCGGTGCCGTAATATCTTGAAAGATTCACGGCGGTCCAATCGGCCACAAGGAGGTTCTGGAATATTTTGTGCCAGACGTTTTCTCCTTTAATCTCAATAGATTCCGTAAACAGTTCGCGGGTTTTATAGAGTTTTTCAGTAATCAACATCCTCTTTTGAATTTTAGCCGGATCAGATTTGTCTTTCAGGAAGAGGAAGTGAAATTTTTGACTTAGAACTTTAGTGGTTTTAATAACGTCGAAGCTGGTCATTTCGTTGTGATTAAGTTCCGGAAAAACGTTACAAAAAGATGGAATTTTTCCGGTTTCATTCAATTTGATTTTCCAATTGTAGGCGACAGCGAGGTTGCTTGCTGAAGCGTAGATAACCGGCACTTTATCCCATAGTCTTTCAGCTAAGCCCCTCCCGGTTTTTTCGGCAAGAGACGGATTTAATTTCTTCGCCAAGGTGGATAAAACTTTTAACTCTTCCGCTTGTCCGATGATCTTTAGGAGTGAGATGAGACTAAAACCAAGAGAAACTCGAGGCTGAATATTCGTATCCGGTAATTTGATGTGGGGGGTTTTGTACTTTTTGGCGAGGGCCAGGAGTTTGCCACCGGTTGTGATTGCGGCAAGATTGGCTTTAAGTTTCCGGGCTTTTTCGAAGGAACTCACTGTTTCCTCGGTATTGCCGGAGTAGGAACTAGCGACGATCAAGGTTTTAGGTTTTAGGTGATAGGTGGGGGAGGGAAGGTCGTAGGATTTGTGAGCTGTTAGATTTAGATCGGGTCGGCCACATTTTAAAATATCCGCAGAGAGCGCGGAGCCACCCATACCCACAACAAGAACATTTTCAAAACTCGCTAAATTTTTTTGGTTTTGAATCTCGGGCTTGAAAGAAAATTGCTTCGGAAAATTCTTTAATGATGTCTCGATCAGGTTTTTTTTCATTTCTTTATGGGTGTGTGACCGCCGAACTGATTTCTTAGGGCGGAGAGAATTTGGCTGGTGTAGTTGGGCTTATTTTTTGAGCGCAACCTGAACCGCAATGATTCTTTTATAATTGGCACGGGGACTTTTAATTTTTCGGCGGCTCGGACAGTCCAGAGACCCTCACCGCTTTGAGCAACAGACCCAGAGAATGGTTTCAGGCTAGAGCCGTATTCTTTGAAAGCGTTTTCTAGCCACCCAACTAAACGTGATTCGATGACGCTCCCACGGTTATAAATCCGGGCAACCTCTCTTAAGTCTAGTTGAAATTTAGATTTTTTCATAACAGCAAAACCTTCGCTCAGACTTTGCATCATGCCGTATTCAATTCCATTATGAATCATTTTTACGAAATGCCCCGCTCCGGAAGGGCCGAGATGAGCGTATCCGTTTTTCACTGCGAGATCTTTGAATAAAAACTCATATTTTTTAAAAACGCCCTTCTCCCCACCAATCATAAGTGAAGCCCCATCTTTGGCACCACTCGGACCGCCACTTACCCCGACATCGAGAAAATGGACGCCTTTTTTCTTGAAAATCCTGGCGCGCTCTTCTGATTTCCAGTAAGGAGAATTACCCCCGTCGACCAAAGCATCCCCTTTCCTTAGGTGTGGCTTTAGCTCTTTTAGAACGGAAGCAACGACCCCATGGGGAACCATGATCCAAAGCAAGCGGGGTGATTTGGTTACTTCGGTTAATTTTTGAAGTGAGCTAACGGGATTACCTCCAAGTTTTTTGATTCGCCTCATCGCTTGCTTGTCAGTGTCGTAAACCGAAACCCGATATTTCTTAGTCAAAAGCCGTGAGACCATATTAAACCCCATTTTACCAAGACCGATGTAGGCGATATTCTTACGTTTGGAGGGAGCCATATTTTTAAGACGGAGTATTAATTAGGAAAACTTACTTTTGGACCAGCGGAGCTTTTTTTGTAAATATGTAGTTTGCTTCGGTGCCAAGATTCTAAAATTGGGGTTATAAACTCCCAGGCGGCGCGGACTTCTTCGGTTGAAGCGAAAAGAGTTTGATCGCCGCGAATACAGTCGTAAAGAATTCTTTCATAAGCGTCGGGGATTTTATCTTTAACCTTAGAACGACCATAAGAAAAGGAAAGGACTTGAGGTTTCAGATTAAATGAGAAGCCGGGTTCTTTGGCCCAAAACTTTACGGTTATCCCCTCTTTTGGCTGAATGTTAAATTTCAAAATGTTTTGATGCTTTTCATCGGAATTGGGTGGGCAAAGACAGGTCTCGGTTTTTTTAAAATAAATGGCTATTTCAGCCAGGTTTTCTTTGAGGGCTTTACCCGACTCAAGGACAAAAGGGACGTTTTTCCAGCGACTATTTTCAATAAAAAGCTTTATCCGAAAATAGGTTTCAATTTTTGAGTGTGGTGAAACACCCTTCTCTTTGCGAAAACCCTGGTATTGCCCTCGGATAGCATAGAGGTTAACGCCTTTTCCGCGAATGGGTTTAATGGCCTTTAAAATCCTGGTCCGTTCATCACGTAGATTGGAAGATGAGAGGCTCTGGGGATTTTCAATGGTAACTGCGGCTAGCATCTGAAGAAGGTGGTTCTGCCCAACATCACGCAGAGCTCCGATTTCTTCATAAAATTCACCCCGCGTAGAGGCGTCGTTTTTTTCAAGAAACTTAAACTCGATTTTCTCGATGAACTGTGTGTTCCAGATTGGCTCAAAAAGAACGTTGGAAAATCTAAAAGTAAGAATATTCTGGATAGTTTCTTTGGCAAGGTAATGATCAATGCGAAAAATCTGCGTTTCATCGAAAAGCCGTCCTAGGATCTTTTCTAGCCGAGAGGCAGTTTTTAGGTCATTGCCGAATGGTTTTTCAACTAGTACGCGTGTCCATCCTCCCTCCCCAGCGCACGGTATGGTCAGACCCGTTTTAGCCAGCTTTTTAAAAATTTTTTCGTAATGCGTGGGCGGAACCGCCAGGTAAAACAACTTATTCGAGCATTCGTCAAACTCACCATCGAATTCTAAGAATTTTTCACCGATGGCGGTATAACTTTTAGTTTGGTCAAAATAGCCGGGTAAATAATTTAGGATTTTTAAGAACTCGGAGAGATCTTCCTCTTTGGCTCCAGGTTTTTTGGCCCGAATGGATTCTTTCGTGAAAATTTTAAATTCGTCGTCAGTTAGCTCGCGTCTTGAGAGCCCTAAAATCTTGAATTTTGGCGGGGTAAGATTTTTTAAATACAAGTCAAAAACAGCGGGAAGGAGCTTCTTCTCGCTTAGATCTCCGGTCGCTCCGAAAATAATTAAGGTCGTTGGTATACGGGTCGCCCTTTCCATTCGGTACTTTTTATTTTACGCCGGAGAGTTCAGCTAGGGCGGTTTTATCAAAACCGACGACTATTTGTCCTTCGATGTCGATTACTGGAACGCCAAGCTGGCCGGATTTTTCGACCATAGCTTTTCTGGCGTCAAGGTCGCTTGCAACATCTTTTTCCTCATAAGCCAGGTTGTGTTCTTTAAAAAAAGCTTTGGCCATTTTGCAGTAAACGCAGGTGGGGGTGGTATAGATAATAATTTTTGGCATAAGAGCGTTAATTTGTTTTGTTGGTTTTCGACTTTACCTTAATTTTTTATTAGCAGCTTCGACGGCAATTTCTCTTGGGTTACGATTTTTACTTAGAGCTTCCCTTAGGATGAGGGCGGTGTTTTTTGATATCTTTTCTCTCACCAAGCGGAACATTTTTTTTTGGTTCAAACCTTTGTATTCGGCATAGGACGATATGACTCCTCCTGAATTAGCAATAATATCTGGGACGATTATCACCTTCCTGCGCCAGAGGATTCTTTCATAGCTTTCGGGAATTGGAATATTAGCTCCTTCCACAATTATTTTGGCTCTAACCTTGCGGTGATTGCTTTTGTTAATTACGTCTGGACCGGCCGCAGGAATCAAGATGTCGACCGGTAATTCATAGAGTTTCTCGGGGGCGATAATCTTGCCGTTACCTAAACCAACCACAGACTTTCCATCGCCTTTAATCTTAACAAGTCTGTCAATAGAGAGGCCACTTTCGCTTGATACAGCACCTTTTGAGTCCGAAACGGCCACGATCTTGCTCCCATTTTCACGAGGTGCTTAGCGGCAAAAATTCCAACATTTCCAAAACCAGCG
>ERZ1292625.1662-Hain-H41-01um-R1-1662-length-24800-cov-8_pt1 | contig 24800 bp, 28 predicted proteins | sample MGYA00564400_ERZ1292625 | MGnify/ENA primary metagenome ERZ1292625 (study PRJEB36523, sample SAMEA6512639) | groundwater metagenome | collected 2019-01-08 | study: AquaDiva: Metagenomics assemblies of 32 groundwater samples | reverse complement strand
ACGGCACGGTGAGGGCCATGTGCTGGCCGACTATGCCGGAGGCGCCAAAGACGGCAACTTTCATTAAAGTGCCTCCCGTATACTCCCATATCCCCCAGGGGCTCTGGGGGTTACCAGGGCCGGCAGGTTTCTCCTCCTTTACCTCCGGTCCTGTCTTCCCCCAGAGCTCATATTTTTGCGGGCCTTCGCTATGGCACGCCTTACCCGCATATACACTCTCATATAAGTACGCCGCCTGTCCATAGTCTCCGGGTCATTGTCTCTAGCTCTTCGCTTCTTCGCAGTATAGCGACGCCAGGCAGCCCGGTATAGCTCCCGCTTCTCGGGGATCTGCATGTAGGCAGCCATGTAGGCCCTGTGATATGCTTTGCCTTTCCCGGTCCGGCGCCACTTCCTGGTTGACTCCCGGTTTGCTTTCTTGCCCTCCTCGGTTTGATAATACTTTCTTTTCCTCTTCTGCTCCTTCTCCCTGCGCGGATCCCTGCCCTCCAGAAGAGCCTGGACGTGGGGAAGCAGATCGACAAGGATCGCATTAAGGTTTACTTTCGGCCTGGCCATGTCTCTTCAGCTTACCTATAGAGAAGCGGCGAGGCCGCGGCACAGGCGCTGCCGGAACTTCGGAGAGGGTAGCAGGAGGAGAAGGTGAACAGGCAGGAGTTTTCTTGATTATCTCCTCCTTCCTGTTCAGCGTTATCCATATAAGTGCGAGTAAAAGGCTGAAGAAGCTGCCGAGCGCCACGGCCCCAAACACGATGCCAAACCCCACGCTAACACCGTCCCAGAAAGTCAAAGTTAAGCTCCTGCTAATACCTGCTCGTATACAGACATCACTTGCTGAGCAACGCGCTCGATGCCGTAGGTGTCCCTTGTATTCCCAGGAGGGTAGAGCAGGTCTTTTCGCCCATTCTCGTCATACGCCCACCCGGGCCGGCTGCAAAGCCAACCCTCTATCGTGGTCCTGCCCACGTAGATGCCCGCAGTGTGAGTGCACAGGGTTATAAGGTTCTCGATGTCCCAGCGCATGGAGAAGACAGCCGCGCCGGGCCTCAGCACGCGGCGGGCGAGACCAAGCCCGACAAGAGAAAGTGCTATCTCGTTCCTCTCGGCCTGGGACAGCAAGTCCTCAAGCATGGCGCGGCGCCGCTTGTCACGGAAATTGCCGATGCAAAGCACTCGAGGCATCTCTGTCTCAGGCAAGGGGCGGGGATAGAACCGCGTGAGGTCGAAGCCGTTGGGAATGCAGATCGCACCGGAAGGGACAAATCTTTCAAGGTCTGACCGGACGACGATCCAGCGCCTCACTTTGCCCCGGGAGACGGAGTCCCAGGCGTCATGCAGTGTGGCAACGGTGGGAACCCTCTCCGTCACCTCTGCCGGTGTTACCTGCGCGTTATGGAGATGAAGCAGCTCCGGCTTGAACTCAACGAGGGCCTGGGCAGGCTGCATGACCACGAGCCCGGCCCTGAGCATGCGAAGGCGCAGGTCGCCGCCCTGTATGGGAGCAACTACAGAGACCTGGTGCCCGAGCCGCAGCTGCTCGCACGAAAGCTCGTACACATGAAGCTCGATGCCTGTGTAGTCGAATGCCTGACGCATGACGTGGAGGATGCGCACGGTTCCTCTCCTCACTTAGCCGCTGACGGATTTCCACGTTTATGCCGGTAGATAACCTCGAAAAATGCAGCCCCCTCCCATATCGGCTGAGAGAGGTCAGAGAGAAGGAGCGTGTTGCCTGTGGGGTCTATCCTGACCAGGGCCCCTCCTATGGTATCGCCGTCAACCGTGGCCATGGCAACTTCCAGATCATGAATCAGTTTGTTCCCATTCTCGCTCGCGGTCGTCACGTCTGCCCTGAAGATGAAGTGCAGCTCGAGCGGCAGCACGCAAAGCGTGAGCCCGGCCGGGACCGGGTGGCCTGCTATGGCGCTGGAGCTTTTCTGCTCGTCGCCCTCGATTATGGCTACCGCTGGCGTCACGTCCTGGGAGAGCGGGCTCTGCCGCATGCGCTCGACGGCGGCCGCGGCAATCGTGTTGAAATAGGTAGATCCGGCAGCAATCGCCTTGAGCGCGGTCTCTACCTCGTCAAGGATCTGCTCGCGGATCGGGGACGTAGGCGGCAAAGCTCTGCCCTCCTATTCTTTCAGTGACACTATCCCTGCCAGCAGGTCACGGGCGCCCTCGGTGACTCTTCTCACGGCCGTATTCCTTACCGGCGTGAAGTAATCTCGTTTGGGGATGGTGACCTGGCTTTTGAGGACGAAGAACGGCGTTATGCCCTGGCCGGATCTCTTTACCAGGAGAAGATTCCCGGCTTTGGACCTGATGACAAACAGCCCCTCGACCTGTCGCGGGGAAGAGAACCGCGACACGCCAGCCGCGGTCTGCGCAGCCGGGAGTGGGATCGCCAGCATGCGGGCCGTGCGCGGGCGGATCACCCCGCCCGTGATATGAATGCCCGCATATCTCTGGGCTGGACCAGGCTGCAATATGCCAACCGTACCGATCACCCGGTCACCGGTCCTTCTTACTTCATGCCTCACGGACCTGGCAAGAGATCCCGTGCGTCGGTTCAGCACCCGACCCGTGAGGTTCAGCACCAGCTCGCGGTCCGCGAGCTGCATCTCCCGGCGCATGAGATCCTCCAGGGCCTGGGGCAGCTTGCCTGCGGCCCGCTGCCTGAGTGCGACGGCCGCCCGCTTAAGCTCTTTCGCGTCTATTTTTATCTCGACGGGCATTATGTCATCCTTATGTAAGAGTTGAGAATCGCCCGCACCTGCGGCAAGTAATTCGTGGGCGAGAAGACGGAGAGTGATCCGCCGGGCATAGACGCGCCGGCAAGTCCCAGCTGCTCGCGCCTCTGGAACCAGAAAGCCACTTGCAACATGCAAGCAAGCCGCAGGTCATCGGGGACGGCCGTGGTATTGGCTGCGAGCCCTCCGGCATAGGTGACTTTTATGTTATCAATGCCCACGGAAAACGTTGAGTATTTGAGCCTTATGTAGGGCCCCCCCCGCTGGTCGGCGACATAATCTGAGGCAGTGAGTTTCGTTGAGTCGCCGAAAGTCCGTTCCGAGTCAACCCAGATGTTTGTTATTGACGTGATTGGATAGGCAAGCACAGGAATCTTCGTCTGACTCCCGTCACTGGAGAAGTACTCCGTATAGGTTCCGCTGGCAAACATGCGTGAGCAGTACTGCTCGGCGCCGGCAAGCTTTAGAATGTCGCCCCCGCCGGAGAAGGCTTTTATGAAAGTCGTGAGCAGAGTGTCATGGGTGCTTATCCCGGAGAGCTGGGAAAGAATACTGCTTTTCACGTCTGTCGTGAGATCACAGAGCAGGAGCTGGGCCATTTTCTCTCCCCTTACTCTCTTATCCCGCAAGCCCGCTTCAGCGCAGGCAAGTCATCCTCGGTGAGCGTTATCTTGTCAAAGTTTAATTCTCTGTAGGGTTTTCCCTGGTCATCATTGCGGATTCCCATATGACTCACCACATCCCCGGTCTCCATGTAATACACAGCCTGGGGGGGTGCGAAGGTAATAACCTGTTTCTTCCCGTCTGCAACCACAAACTCATCCCTCACCGGGTAGCCGCTCCCGTCGAGATACCAGTCTCGGGGCGTAAGCGAGAGCCGGGCAAGAAATTCTTTTTTGATTTCATCGTGGTCTGGGGGCAACTCGAAAACTGGGGAAAGTAGGTCCTCAGGCTGCCGGTGCTCCAGGGCAAGCATTCGTTCCTCCAGGAGAGCTATCTTGCTCTCCAGGAGGTCAAGCTCTTTTTGCAACCTCTGGTTGTCAGCCGTGAGTCCTCCGTTCTCGTGGCGAAGGCTTACGCTCTCTATTCTCATCCGGTTAGCATTGTTTACCAGGGCTGCAAGCGAACGCATGAACCCCTGAGCCTGAGAGACTATCTCGTTCAAGTCCGGTCCATTGCCGCCGGCCTTCTCTTCCTCGCTTGTCAGGTTTCCGAAAACATGAGAGGCCGGAATAGTTATTTTCCCTCCGGTTCGGGTTCTCTCTTCAGGCATGTTCTTTCCCTCTCCGCTCACTGCGGCCTGCGGGCTCAAGACTGGCCTCCCCGCTTCCTCCCGGCTATCATCCTATCCTGCCGGCCACGAATCGAGCCCGGGCCGCGCGCTGCCTCATCCTCCTCCCCATCCCCATCCTCACTTTCGCCTCTGAGCTTCTCCATTAGCTCCTCCTGGCTTGCCATCTCTTCTAATCTCTCCTCCTCTTGTCTGCGGGCAATATCTTCAGCCGTGATGACGGCCTCCTGTACCCCGGGGTCAGCATACTCTTCTTCTGTCAGGAATATCTCGGTCCCGGGCCGCAGGAGGCCGAGGCGCTGAAGCATGATCTGCTTGTCAGACTTCACGAACGCATGAATCGTTCCGCCGTGGGCCGAGAGGCGGGTTGCGGTTATGTTAGACACGTTAATCCTCCTTCGGGAGACTTAATCTACGAGAGTAGATTTACTGGTGTGCTTAAGGGGGATCCTTCACAAGATCCCCCTTAACATTTGTTAGCTAACTTGTAAACTCCTCAGGGCTAATTGGTTTTGAGCCGACCAAAGGCGCTGGCAATCAGGATCTTGAACGCCACGCGCTCGACTACCCTCATCCATTTCGTGAACTCGGTAAACCCTGCATCCGCGCTTATGTCTACCTGGAACTGCATCCGGTCGCCCAGCGCATGATACCTGAAGTCCCCGTAGATGAAAGGCAAGAGACGCTGGCTTCCAGAGGATGCGCTCATCGCATTGGTGGAGAAGTAGGGCCGGCCCAGGATAGTTCCCGGAGGCGCGGGCGAGAGGGATGCCATGTTCTCGCGCCAGATGGGGTTGCCCTGCGTGTCTTTGATAAGGTGCAGGAACTGAACGATGTCCTGGTGCAGGACAAAAGTGCCGTTCTGCACGACTTTGCTATTCACACTGTGCTTCAGCGTTATAACATCATTATAGGCGAGAGAGCTGAAGGCTGATCCCGAGGCCAGGTTGTTCTGGTTCACGCTGGAGTCCTGGAGCACGCCGGTGAAAGGCGTGCTGGCGCTGAATGCCTGCGTGTCTTCCTCCAACCCTACGGCCTCGACGAACAGATCAACGAGAAGCGAGGACATGGGAATAATGCTGTCCGCGTCCAACTCTTCAGAGAGCTCGTCAAGCGCCATCATGGTCTTGCTGTTCAACTCGGGCCGGAGAAGCGCAACGTTGGAAGTCGTCGGCTTCACCCCCTCGCCCGGCCAGTAGACCAGCGGGCCGGTATCTCGGGTCGGAATCTTCATGTCCTTGCGGGTCATCGGGATGCGGCGCAGGATGCGGCGGGCGACGCCGAACTCGCCGATCAGTGCGACCACTTCAGGGAGGATCTCTTCCGGAACAAGGAATCCACCCTGGGAGTTCGTTCCCTCAGTCTGGTTGGCGCGGGCCATGGTTCCGCCGTCTATGGTCCGGTACTCCCACCACTTGCGCTCCGTATAGAACTTCGGCTGGTGGCCGAACCGTATGCGGGCAACGTCCGCTACCCAGTTCTCGAAGGCCACGCGGCCCTTGCCCTCCCGCTCACCGTGGGCAGGCAGGTAGACCTTTGAGCCAACGGGCTGGCGGCGGTCAAGGTCCTCCATGCGGCGGACAAGCTGGTCCATTGCCGTCTCCAGCGACGACATGTTGTGCTTGTGCTCGCCCTCACCGAAGAGGGCATCAAGCTTTGCCTTGTAACGCGACAGCTCCTCCTTTATCGGCTCCATGATGTCCATGAGCTTGTGCAGCTCACTCTCCATCTTCGGCCAGATGTGGATGCGAAGCTGGCTTCCTATCTCTTTCTGCAGACTTGCTGCGTCAAATTCCATAGCTGAGATCTCTTTTCCCCGCGTGCTTACTTTCCCTTGTCTATGCCCCCTCTAACCTCCCTTCGCTGCTTCCCCGTGTTGGAGCGCTTTGGTGATGCGGCCAATAGACCGCTCGGCGTTCTCGAAGAAGCTCTTATAGTAATAGTCATCAGGTTCGGGTTCTTCCTGATCCTTACCTGCCCCGTTTGCCCCGCGGCTCTGGGTTCTGTCTTCCATGTCCAATCTTGCCCGGGTAAACGTCTCACTTATATCTTTATCAAGACCAGATATAAGGGTATCCCCGCCCCGGCCGTCCTCTTTCTTGCCTGCCTCCTTCTCCGCTTGCTGAGGATGCTGTCCCTCGACAGCCCGCCTCAGCCAATCCTCTGCGGTCCGTTCCCCTGCCTGCTTCGCGGGCGAGTTGGCGATGGTGAGCCACGCTGGCCGGGTGAGCATGGCGTACTCGTCAAGCATGGCGTCTACCCGGTCCTCGTTCTCTTCTTCACCCGGCGCCATTTTATAGGTGATCTCCATCATCATACTATGTGCCTGGTATATGGCCCTAAAGGCATTCATTAGCTGCAGCTGGGGGTCGTTCGCGAGGGCGTCAAGTATTTCGCCGCGCTGGTTCTTGTCCTCTCTGGGCAGCTCCTCCCCCAGTTCCACCCTGAGAAGGGCAAGGGTAGTGTTATCCTCGCAAATCCACTCCTCGGTTTCCAGTGCGCGTTTGAGTTCCTCTATGCTTCCAAAAGTCCTGAACTCCGGCGGCGTCTTATTGAAAGCCCGGTAGTGTGCGGCCAGGTGGCCGTAGACGCGGCGGCGTTCGCCAGAAGGAATGTCAACACCTCCGCGCGCCCCAAGGAGCGCAGCCATGCCCGCAGCTACCCCGCGCCATACTATCGCCCCGTCTGAGGGTTGGTGATGCGGCAGCTTCAGGTCGGTGAACCTCTCGGGAGGAAGAGTTGCAGCCCAGGCAAAGTGTCCGGCAATCATCCGGCGCTCAGCCGCGGTAAGGTCAGCCCAGGACTTAGCGGTGAAGTCCCGAAGCGTGGGAGCCTTCCAGGCGGTACCCTCATTCGCTCTCTTGTCAGAGACGTTTGTTGGCACCGCCCGGTTGCTTACCTTCCCAGCAAGCTCCGCCTCCGCTCCTCCTTCCTCGCTGCCGCCAGGGCTCTCCCCTACTTTCCCTTCTTCGCCGGCATGGGGGACTTCTTCTTGCTTTTCGGTATCGCCGTTCCCTCCTTCCTGTTCCCCTTTCTCGGGGAAGTCTTCTTGCCGGGTCCCTCCTATGACAAGAGGGTCGTAGCTTATTTTAATTACCGGGACAGTGCCGTTCACTCGCCACACGAGGGACCCGGCCTCCTCGCTGGTGATTATGCCCTGCTGCACTGCCCTTATGATGGCGTCGGGATCCGCAGGCACTGGGCAGAGCGAGAACTCCAGAAGCTCCTGCCTCTTGAATGTCCAGCCGATCTGCCTTCCCTGCTCATCCAGATTGGGTTCGGCCTCCAGGGGGATCCACTGCACGGACCCGGCTTTCATAACCGGTGGGACGGCGGAGTATAGCCGGTATATCTGCTCCGCGAACGGGTAGATCCCCTCGTCAGGGAAGACAACCTCGCAGAGGAGCTGCCGCCTGCCCGCATCAACCCTCATGCCGGGCGCGTTCGCGATCGAGGGTTCCTTGAGCGAGTGGCACCACTGCACTGGCGCTCCGGTCTTCAGGTAATTTTCCAGGAGCCAGCCTGCGGAGAGGATCTGGTTCCCGTCCCGCTTGGTCCCCTCTGTCGAGCATACGAAGGGGATGGCGCGGCGATTGCGGGAGGCCTGCCTGGTAGCCGGGTCGATGCCCAGCACCAGGCAGGCCCTTAGCGGGGTCCTCTCAGAAATGTACTTTGTTATCAGCTTGTCGTTTCTCACTGCCAGCCTCCTCTATGTGTTTGAGTTAAACCCTCTTACTATTAGAAGCTCTCCAACAAGAGAAGGTCCTCATCGTCCCGCAGTATCCGCTTGCGGTCCTCAGACTCGCTAAAACGGTGCTGCCCGTGAGCACCGGCCCGCATGCTGACACGGGAGCGAAATGAGAACGACCCCCTTGCTGGAGTGAAGTTGACCCCAGCTCCGGCCTCGACCAGAGTCCAGACCTCACCCTCATGCCGGAACTCCTGCGGAACCGGCAGCGGCTTGAACCTCCCGAACCGTGGCAGGGCAACAGGAATCTCAGCAGGCTCTTTGGCGATGAAGGCATGGATTTGACCGGGCAGGGCCGTATTGCTGAGAGCCGTGAACCGGCCGGTGCCCTTCTCTCCTGCCGCAGGAGCCTTGGCGGCAAAAGAGTGCTGCGGCCCTGGTACACCGAAGATGTTAAGCTCGGTGAATGGGCCAATGCCCTTTCCTCCTGCAGCGGGCTCTTTAGAAGAAAAAGAGTGAATCCCGCCAGGAGTACCAATAACACTGAGAGCAGTTTTCTGAGGCACATTTTTTTACCCACGAGAATCAAACAATGACAAAAGTGTCACCAGCTACAGGAGCCTCAGTCACAGCAGTGTAAGTGAGTCGTTTAGTCGAGCCCAGATAAGCTGTGATATCCGTCGCCTGGTCCCTGAGAGCCCCGGAAGTCCAGATTATCACCCGGCCATTATAATGACTGTCCGTGACTTCTGTAAGATCCGTTGTCATTTGCGTTGTGCTCAATGTTCCTGCAACCGCGGCCCCTCTCACGATGGTCCTGGCTGAGAAAGACAGGTCGCTTGCCGCCTCGGTGTTCCCTGCAACAGCCTCAAGGTCAGCTCGCATGCGGCCGGAGGACAGGGTAGTTGGTAGCCTTGCGCTAAGGTCACTGTGCAAATTCGAGAGCTGAGAATCTGTTGCCACCCGCTTAGGGACACGGCTGCCAAAATCGCTCTGAAGATCAGACGTAAGGGAGTACACATCGGATAGAGTCCCGCTTATTCCGACAAGGTAAGACCTCAAATCTGAGTGGGCGTCAGAGAGCAGGGAGTAGATGTCGGATGCCTGCGACTGGGTGAGCAAAGCTCGCGAGGCCCCGGCCCGGGTTGAGCTGAGAATATCTGAAATGTCAGAAGCTAGGACTTGCTGAACCCTGGAGGCGATATCAGAGATGTCTGAGACAGATAGGGTGGCAGTGATGCCAGCAATCCGGCTTTGCAAATCACTGTGAACGTCTGAGAGTTGAGAGTCTGTTGCGACCCGCTTGGGCACTCGACTACCAAAGTCACTTTGGAGATCGGAGAGTAAGGAGTAGGTGTCAGACAACACGCCACTCATGCCTACCAGGAAAGAGCGCAAGTCACTTGTCAAATCAGAGAGGTATGATTTAGAGCCCACCTGGTTCAAGACAATAAACACAGTAGTCACGTCAGGGTTCGTGACCCAGTTAGGGATGACAGTTGCCACTTTCGTCGTCCCGTTGTAAGCCGCAATCTCCCGCGCCTGCCCGACGCCGGTCCCACCAACAAGCGCGATTGTGAACCCCCGGTAGAGATTGTCTGTGGTCGGGGCACCTGCATCCAGAGTGATAGTACCCGCGGCCCCAGCCTGGGCAGTTGCCCTGCGAACAATAAGAGTCTCCTGGATCTGACTGCGCAAGTCAGAGTTGGCGTCACTGAGAAGCGAGTAGACATCAGAGAGTGAGCCACTTATCCCGACGAGGTAAGACCTCAAGTCGGAATGAGCATCGGAGAGCAGGGAGTACACATCTGATATCCGCGACTGGTTGAGCAGCGCCCGGGATGCCCCGGCCTGAGCTGCGCTCAATATGTCTGAGAGGTCCGAGGCTAGCACCTGCTGCACACGGGAAGCGATGTCGCTTATGTCCGAGACGGAGACGGTAGCCGTGATGCCGGCTATCCTGCTCTGCAAGTCCGAGTGCATGTCCGAGATTGCGTTGCTCAAATAATTGAACTGGCTTGTGAGGGCAGAGTCTATATCTGAGTTTGTTGACTGGATCAGAACGATCCGCGAGAAAATGTCGCTCATCAATGAACCGAAAGAGCTTGCCCCGCTATGGGCGGTATACCGCGCTGCCCAGACTGCAGACGCAATGTCAGAGATATCTGAAACTGTCACCGCCCCGGCCGGCCCCGCGGTAATGGCACTACGGAGATCGGACATCGTCGAGGCATTGAGCTGTACCCCTGTTACCGTAAGCAGGCTATTCAAGTCTGAACGAAAGTCGGAAAGCTCAGAGCCCAGGTCCGAGACACGGGAAGCCATGAGGCGCACCAGAGAGCCAAACCCACTGCCGCCGCTATGGGTAATAAACCTGGCTGCCCATACGGCAGATGCGATATCACTAATATCTGAGGCGGTAACCGTGGCTGCTGGCCCAGCGTTAATGGCACTGCGCAAATCTGACATTGTAGAAGCGTTGAGCTGCACGCCGGTCGTGGTGAGAAGACTCTCCAGGTTTGAGAAACGGCTGGTGAGTGCAGAATCAACGTCTGACACCAGGGATTGTATAACCAGAGCCCGGCTGTTCGCCTGCTGAGCCGCGCTTGCCGCGTCGCTGGCCAGGGAAGCATTGAGCAGCACCTGAGAACTTACATCAGATACCAGAGCACTGATGTTACTCAAATAATTGCTGGCGTTGGAGAGGTAGTTGCTTACGGCGTTAAACTGGCTGGTGAGGGCCGAGTCTATGTCTGAAAGATTAGACAAGACCTCCATGACTCCAGCATCAGGGACAACGATAAACACGGTTGTCCCATCCGGGTTCGTCACCCAGTTCGGCCTGACCGTTGCCCGGCGAGCTGTGGTGCTAACCACGTAATCCTCGATCACTCTGGCCTGGCCTGCACCTGTCCCACCTACGAGGACTACGAAATTCTCATTGTAGAGATCGTTGGTCCCAGGCGCGCCCGCGTCGAGCCTTATCATGCTGGCTGTACCAGAGAGCGCGGTGCCTCTCCTCACAATAGTCGCTTCATGAATCTGACTTGCGACTCTGTTTATGTTGGAGACTATGTTGCTCATGTTGCTGAGCACGTTGCTATTGCCCGCGACGATGGACTGCACATCAGAGACGAGAGCGCTTATCCTGCTATCGGTGTTAGATATTTGCGACCGGATATCGCTGGACTGGCTTGCCAGAGCAGAGTCAACATCAGATATTAACGCGCTGATGTTGGATAAATAGTTGCTGGCATTGGAGAGGTAATTGCTCACCACGTTGAACTGGCTTGTCAGAGCAGAATCGACATTAGATACCAAAGAATAAATGTCGCTGTCATCATACCAACGCCCCTGCACAGGAATGACCTGCAGAGCTGCGCCTGTAGCTGAAGCCCAAAAGATATAGTTATCGTAGAAAGCTTGCTGAGTATCCGACATCTGGGCTGACCCAATAGCCACGTGGTAGACGCCAGACCTCACCATGTCTATCTCTCTCCCGGCAGCAGCAAGTGACCCTATGCCGCTCAGGATAAGGGATGGAGCCGCAGAGTTACCGTTCAAGGTACCCCAGATGCGGATCCTGATAGCTGTGGTCGCAATGGCTGACTCGACCGTGGCGAAGTCAGTCGCATCGACCATCACCCACTCCATGTGATTTATTTGTCCCCTGGTCCACCAGGCCATCTCATCCCTCCTATCAGATCACCACAAATATGAGCCCTTCGGCCGTGAGCGGATGCCCTCCGTACCAGAGGAACTCGTTCACCTGATACCCATATCGCCCCAGCAGGGTAGTCATAGTCTGCCATGAGAACCAGAAAACGTGATCTCTATTGACCTGCTCTATCCCCCCTTTGATGCTGCTCCTCGCCGCCTCACTAAAGGCGTTGGGAACCGTGATGATCTTCTCGCACTCATATCGTTTGAGCATCTGCAAAAACCGGCCGGGATTGGACAGGTGCTCGAGGGTCTCGCCGCAGAAGACCAGATCTACCGCAGGAAACACGGGGATGGCATTGGATTTATCCAGGTCAATCTTGAAGTAGTTGGGCGCATCGAAATCTTCTTTATCTATCCCGTAAGTGTCCCTGGCCACTTTCCTAAGCTTCTCGTGAAACGGTCCGGCACAGCCGATGTCCAGAACCACCCGCTCTTTGCACCGTTCCAAGACCCAATCTGCCCGGGAGACGGACGGTGCTTCGGGAACCTTGTGCATCATCTTATCAACGTACTCAGGCGGGAGGTTGGGGAACTCCGAGTATCTGTCTATAATTTTATAGATATCGCTCATAAATGCTCACGCTCTGCCTCACCGTTTCAGCAACATCATGCTTGTCCTCAGCATATTTACGGTAGTCAACTCTCCCATAGTCCTCCCAACAGCGAACAATAACATCCGCGATAGACTCGGGTTGCAGGCTGCACGTCCACGGGTAGCCGTCCTCATCATAGCCTGGACCAATGAAGGCTTTACCTGCACCGAGCGCCTCTATCCCGCGTGCATAGAGCGGGTACAGGCAGGAGACTACTATATCAGCCCTATTATACAGGAGATTCGCATTGCTCACCGGCCCGTTAAGAGTCCTCACAAAAGACCAGAGTTTGGCCTGCTGGATAAGTACCCGGAAAGTATCATACATCTTTTTGTTGGCGCAGTTGAATAGGTGGAGCCGGGCTTTGGGAAACTTTTTCACGACCTCAACCATGGCAATGACCAGATAAAGCGGATTCCTGGTTCCTCGCCAGTTTTCCACATAGAGGATTGCAGGCTCACCGGAAAGCTTCTCCCCTATCTCACTAACAGAAAGAGGCTTATAAATTTCAAGGTCGATCCCTTTGGGGACTAGGTAAGTACGTTTGATGATGTTCCAAACGGCATACTCCCTCTTTCGCATGCAAATGAAAGCCTCACAAACCGAGGACAAGTCAACTATTGCCCTCATTGAGATACCGTTTGCGACGCTCATCAGAGGCTCGCCGTGCATCCACATGATCTTGGGTTTGCCGTCGTGATAAGTCTCGATAGGAATTTGGGAATGAATGCAGTGTATATCCGGAGAGCCATTAGCTCCATGGAGCATTGCGCCGCTGGGCTCCCTGACAGAAACATCGTGACCCTGCTTCTCTTCGTAGACAGCTAGCTCGAGGGTAGAGCGGGCAAGCCCACTCTGCTCTCTTTTCATCCAGTGGGCTATCTTCACGGCTGGGTCCTCATCCACCTGCTCATGCCTAAATTAACTCCCAGGTATTGAGGGTCTGTGTTCCTGGTTGTGCGGCCACCTGGCGCAGCAGCCACGGCCAGAGGCCATACCCGCGACCGTTGCATTCTCCATGCAATGGGCGGCCCATCCTCTGCGGTGAGCGTCCCACCAGCCGTGAAAGTATTCCCACTACCGGAAAAGTCTACGGTAAAGTCTCCCACTATATTCAAGAGCGGATTCCAGTGCCACAGGTTTGCGGTCCTCACTGGCATGTAGAACCACTGCTCCTGCTGCAGTTCAGCCTGAGTAAGAGCAACCCCGTCCCATATCTTCATGGCGGCCATGCGCCCGTCAAATATCTCAGTGCCGAGGCTTGCCTGGCCCCAGTTTCCAACCCCCCCGTAGGTTACTCCTGTTACCGTTGGGTTGGTTGCATTGGTGCGGGTAATGTTGGAAGTCCCGTCTATGTAGACGGTCACATTTGCGCCACTCTTCGACAGGCCGCAGTGGTACCAGGTATTAGCCACGCTAAGCAGTCCATTGGTACCTCCGTTCGCATCCTCATGCCGGAGTGTTGTACCATCACTGTCCATTCCTAAAAGCGACCACGCACTATAACCATCATTTCTCATCAGCAGCAAGTCAGCAAAAGTATTCGTGTCTCCAATGCGATAAAACCAGAAAGAGGCCGAGACTGTGGTTGTACTGGGAAAAGACACACTGCGGTACAGAGCATCTGCGGTGCCACCTCCCCCACTTACACCGCCTGTGGTAAATCGGACGGCCATCTACGCTTACTCCTCAACTAAGTACGGACACACCTATACATCACTGTAGCTCACAGTCACCATGATAACGATAGCATCGCCTGCCATAGTGTCCGGGTTGGCGGCGGTAGTATCGCGCCTAATTACAAGAGCCACGTAGTCATCGGCCGCAAGAGCATCGAGGTTGCTGAGGGTAATGACGGCTCGATGGAGCCTTTGTCCCGTAGTCCCAAGATGGGAGTCGGTCACTGTGTTCTCAATGGCCAGAGCATCCGTTTCTATATCCTGGGTGTCTGTGTCAGGAGTGATAGCCGCGATTTGGGCGTCCCACACCACATCACCGGAAAGTGCGGTGTCTGCATACCAATCGACATGAATGGTGAGGTTGCCGGAAGCATAGTTGATGGCGCGGAACCGCCAGAAGGCTTGCTCATTAGCGCCGTCGGCGGCATTATAAGCCAGGCCGCTGACAGGGATGGTAGTGCCATTGGCCTTGACGTACTGCGGGAATGCCGTTGACCTGAATATGGCTTCCTCGGGAAGGAACTGTTGGTATACTGTCGCCATATCAGGCTCCCTTTAGAAAGCGGTGGCGAACGACCCACATAAGCAACCGAGCTTTCTGGGCCGCAGTAGCCGAACTCTTAAAAGGCTCGGGGAGTGCCGTATTATAAGACACCTTATTATTCTCTACCCAGAGGTCCACTGCGTTCACCGCAGCTTTCAGGTCTCCTTTAAGATAGCCACCACAAGTCTCGCCATTCTCGTTCACAGTGTTCATAAAATCTGCATAGACGATTGCTCGCTCAGCATCTATCAATACTGCCATCGGATACCTCTCAAGAGTAAAATTGCTGCTGTAGTAGCAGACTGGGCGCGGTTATAATGGGACTCCTCCTGCATAAGCTCAGCCCAGGCTTGCCGGCGTTGATCGGGACTAAGAATCGCCATGTTATCCCCCTATCGTGTAACGTTCTATTCCTCCGCCCCTCTTCTTCCTGATCACTTGTACGGATCTCAGTCCCTTTGCAGCTTGTCTGCGCCGGCAGCTCTCACCATGCCGGAAGAGGAACGGTGCAACCACGTAAGGCGCTGCGCCAACCCCTACGAGCCGATCGTATAAAGCCATGCGTTGACCTCCTTGGCTACCTCACTGACCTGTTAGGAACAACCGTTATTTCATCGCCCCAACGCTTGATGTCGTAGGGGCCATCACTGAACCGCTCGGCCCACTCCAGCTCCCCTGCCTGCTCCCTGGTGACATAGTAGCCAAAGACCTCGCCTATCTCATCGGAGAAAACGAACTTCACCTCTGGATAAACAGCCCTGGATCTGCTGGCATCAGGAAAGGTCCACCTCTCTGGCACAAGGGCCTCTGGACTGTAGCCGGAACCCGAAGCTTCCATGTAGCCGGATGCCTCATCCTCTGGCCCTGGGTCCCTGTCATTAACGTAGAGCCGCAAGGTCATCGGGGTCTTGAGGAGGTCGCGGAGTTGGCGGACCTTAGCTGAGTTAGGAATCACCCCGGCCATCGCCGTCCTCTTCTTCCTCTATCACGCGAGTTATGAGGCCCCGCTTGTCCCGCTCGACCCGGCGGACCTTCGCTTTCTTCTGCTCTTGAACCTCGATCTTGTTGACAATGTGAGCGGGCGGCACGTTCACAGTCACCTCGGGCTGGGGCACGTCAACCTTGTTGGTCACTTGAGCAGGATGCACATGGGTCACGGGCGGCGCGGGCTGAGGTCGCTGGGCAATCGCCTGGAGCGCGCCGGCCACGGAGCGGGCCGCAGCCTCTATGGATCTGCCTATCCTCTCGCCGATGCTTGTCACCTCTCCCACCTCGGCCTCCTGCTGGGTGGCATTGCTAAAAGGGAGCAGGTGTCTTTTGCTGGGAGCCGGGATAGACGTGCACCGGCAGTTTACTATCTCCCCGGCGTCGTCCCCCTCCGGGTCCAGCGGGAACTTGAGCCCGTTCCTGAACTTCTCGCCCACCCTGACTATCTCGCCGTCGAGCGGTGCGCGATGGGCTTCCCTGACATGGCTATCCCTGGAAGAAAGCCACTGATGGGTCTCGACCTCCTGCTGGATCATCCCCTCGAACCGGCCGCCAGAGACCGCCTGCCCAATCTCAGTCCTCGCTATGGCTCTGGCGCGGTTCGCGGCAGTGTTGAACACGTGCCGTATCCGGTCCGAGGTCTCAGAGATGGTCTCGCCGGCATTTAGAGACTCCTGCAGCTCACTCCGCAGGACTCTTCTTATGGTATCGTTCAGCTGCGCGACTTTTATGAGCTTCTTCTCCAGGAACCTGCTTGAGTCCTGGGAGAGGACAAAGAGCGCCGGGTCCGCGCCCAGCTCACCCAGGACAAGGTGGCCGCCCAGCGCGTATGCCTGTGAGAAGAAGGGGGAGGATAGGGCCCGCAGCGTCCGCGTGGCTCGGTTCAGGTCGAAAACTATGGCTTCTATCTCCCCCTCCCGTATGCGCTGGAGGTTGACGAGGTTGGTCAACACCTCCGAGCGCAGGTCGTAAAAATACCTTGATAGTCTGTTCTGGTACCGCCTCTCGACGGGTGCGAAACTCTGAACGAATGCCCGCCAGTAGCGGGCTTTCGCCTCTTCTAAAGATCTGCCTATCCCGTTGCCGTCTGCCCCGACGACCGGAAGGCGCTCATCGCCGTCCGGTTCCGGCGCTGGAGGGCCGCCGACCAGGGCCGAGGCTGGAACGAGGGAGATGGGCACCAGCGCCTCGTCACCCCAAGACAAAGGCTCAAAACCCAGGTCTAGCTGCTCGTTTATGGCGTTGAACGGCACGTGCATCGAGAAGAGAGTCCGGGCCTGCTCCAGCTTCGCGGAGAAGTCTTCTTTCAGGGCTGAGACCCGGTCGAAGTCAAAGAAGCCAGACACCCCCTTGTCATAGCGGGAAAGAAAATCATTGTTCAGGGTGTCTTGGAGCAACATACCCTTGGGGATTAAATTAGTCTCCCAGAAGAGCCGCTTCTGGACTTTGAGACCGGCGTCTGAGAGCCCGCTGTTCTCGAAGTCGCCAAGCAGCATAGGCGGCACGTCGAAGATGGCAGCAATCTCTGACTTGTGAAACTTTCGCTGCTCCAGGAACTGCATGTCCTTCTGCGAAAGCCCGAGCTGTTTGTAGTCCCAGTCTTTGCCGGGCAGCACCCCGAGCTTGAATGCGCGGCCCGCGCCGCGGTGCTGCTCCTGGAAGGACTCGATGATGGTCTCCTTCTGGGTCTGGGTGAGCTGCTGCTCGCCCTTGTAGATCATGAGCCCGCCGGGCTCCGCCGAGTTCTCGAAGAAGGCATTGTTGTAGGACGCGGCCTTGTAGTCCTGCTCGGCCGAGAGCCTGGCAACCTGCATTGGTCCCACTCCCCACCAGGGATCCTCAGGGTTGGGGTAGCGGTAATGCACTATCTCATCTGGCGACAGCATGACCGGCGGCCTGCTGTCGCCGGGCGAGAAGCGGTACCCGACAAGCATGTTGCGCTGCCGGTCAACTACCACGGAAAAATGCTTAGGGTTGAAGACCAGAATGTTGCGCGGGATGGCCTCCCTCTGCCCATCATTATCGAGCCACCACAGTGCGTTGCCAGAAAGCTCCATGAACATGCAGGTGAGCTGCCACAGCTCCGTCATCGACTTTATGAGCCCGAGGCCCGGTGTGGGGCTGCGCAGCCGGTCAAGAATCGGGGAGGAGACAACTTCGGTCTCACCCCGCCACAGTCGCAGGGGAGCAGAGATAAAGGTCGTAAAGACCGCACGCACGCAGGAATAGACCCAGGCATGCTGCACATACGGAGAAGTTAGTCTGGGAAAAGCCTGCGTCCCACCAGGCGAGAGGTCAAGCCCGCGGACAAAGACCTCCTTAGCTGGCACCGTTTGCCGGGAAAGGGAGGGAAGAGAAGAGGCTTCTCTGCTATAGAGACCGAGACCGGGAAGGGACAAGAGGGTTGGTGCTTTCTTCCGCGAGAGGCTAAATCAGATCGGCTCAAACATGCCCTGCTATCTTTAGTAGCAGAAAGCCTATTGCCCATACAAGCCCGCCCGCCCCGGCCACAAGGCTAAGACCGAGCACAAAAGTCCCGTACCACCAGAGTGCTACCCCAAGAAAGTCTGTGCTCTGAGCAAGGGGATAGGAGAGACGGGAGTAGGCGGCCAGAAATGCTACGCTGATTATCAAGATGGCCAAGGCACCAAAAGATAGTTCAAGCATGTTTATGATCCCTATCTTACCGCGAAGGGCAGCACAATGCTGGCACCCGGCGGCTCCGCGCAAGCCATTATCACCGCCTCGGCCCGGTCGGGAGAAGACAGACCCCGGGCCCTGAGCTTGTCTTTGCTCTCCAGTCGGCGCTGCTTCCCAGTCTTGCCGGTAAACTCGAATTTGCGGGTCGTTAGCTGCGCAAGCAGCACGTCATCATAGGGAAGGGTTCCGCCAGCCTCAAGCCAGATGCCTAAGTCTTCCATCCATGCCTCGTCATCCCAGTGCTCGTACAGGTCCGGGCGCAGTCGGGCTGGCATGGCATTGTGCACGCCGATGACTCTGCTGTAGCCGTGAACTTGTCGGAGTGGGTCCACGAGCCCGGAACCGCCAAGGCCGGCCTCATCCGCGACTATCAGAGTGTCTTTGTCACCGCCGTAATCAGAGACCGCAGCAATGACATGTCCAACGAGCTGCGGGCCGGAGGTTCTCTTGTAAGCCCGGACCTCTTTGACCACCTGGTTCATGCGAATGGCAATAGTACTCTCGTCGGTGCCGAATCTGGCCGCATCAACTCCAAACTGCAGGTCCATAGGACTGCCATTCCCAGATGCAGCTTCCTGATGAAGTCCGGCCTCCCTGCTCATCGCGGCCATGACCAAGTCCCAGGAGAGTGCGCTGTCCGGTGAACCCTCAGACGGAAACTGGCCAAAGCAGCGGACCTGGCAGAAAGCTGAGTCCTTGCCATAACGCCTGAGCCAGCCTTCTATCGTGGCCCTATCTACCCAGGATGACTCTAAATAAGAGACGTGACACTTATGCCAGTCCTCGTACTGCGGTTTGTTAAACACATCGTAGAACCGTCCCTCGCGACGAAGGGGGTTCCCGACGGCAAGCAAGTAATTGTCAGGCCGTGTGCAGCATGACTCCGCAGCATTCCAGTTGCTCTCCTCTACACCGCTGCTCTCCGTGATGATGATCGCCGTGTGCTCCTCGTGTATGCCCTGGATGCCTTCAGAGGCCACGTCGCCCGTTATCCGCGAGTATCTTTTTGCGGCAGTTCGGGCTGCGATGAAGGCACGCTCAGGGTGCTCCCTGAGACGCACGTGAGTTTTCTGCCAGTCCAAGATTCTCAGCTTCGTGAGAAGCGGAGAGTTGTCGATCCACTTCTTGAACTCAGACCAGACGACATCCCCAACTTGATTGACTGTTGGGCCAGTGACTTGTCCCTTGGGAAATGGCCGGGTGCACAGAAGCCAGAGCCCGGCCCACGTCGCCAGGCAATCCTTGCCGCTGCCGTTGCATCCGGCAATCGCTGCTCTCTTCTTGTCCACTAGACCCATGAGCGCCTGCGCCTGCCACGGGTCCGGTGTTGCCCGCAGGACATTCTCGACGAAATATGGGGGGTTCCAGCAGCTATCCGCAAGAAGGCGCTTCAGCTCACCCTTACTCGTCGGACGGTGAGCGGTCCTTGCCGTTGATGCGTTGGGTACTGCTGCCGTTTGCTCTGTTGTTATTTCCGGCTGCATTGTCATCTTCTTCTTGCCAAATCTCTTTCAAGAGAGACGTGAAAGGATCGTATGCTTTCTCACCCGTCGGGTCGGTGAGCGCCAGCTTGTCAATGAATCCAGCGGCGGCCCGCTGCAGCTCGCTCGCCGCTTTCCCGGCCTGCCCGAGCTGGCCGGGGTTCGTATTGATCTTGACGAACTGGATATAAGTGACTTCTTTTATCGGCTCGCCCGTGTCAGGATCCGTGGTCATCTTCTCACCCTGCTTCACCCTGCGGGTCTGCGTGAACTTGGGAAGGTCGGCGAGAAACTCTTGCACGACTTCCCTGAGCCTTTTGCCCAGGGAGTCATCATCCCTGCGGATCTCCAGGCGCCGTTTTCTCCAGTGCTCTTCTTCAGCCTTTTGTTGGGTATTCTCCCAGAGGGCGAGGCGGGCTTGCCAGCGGAAGCGTGCCGACCACGTCTTGAGGGTAGGCTCGCGTCTAGTAGGCGGTTGCTGGTCGGTAGCAGCAAGGTAACGTTTGAGGAGCTTAGAGATGCTCCTCCCTCCACCCATAATGCAGTAATCCCGAAGTGCAAGGTTAGCCCGCTTGCTCTCCCCCTGACATCGCTCCAGGGGCCGCTCTGGGTCGAAGGTAAAGTCAGGCATTATTCCCCAAAATAAGCTTTGGTTTTTTGCCGGTCATATCCACCCAGCGTTGGATGGTTACAGCAACATAATCTGGAGACAACTCAAACCCGTACACCTGCCGTTCCCCCAGCGTCTGTTCCGCGGCAATAATGCTAATACCGCTACCAAGAAACGGATCAATGATAATGTCTTTCTCTGTGCCGTATTTCTCAAAGGCCCAAATCGCCAAAGCAACAGGCTTTTGTGTGGGATGCACTCGACGTTGTCCACGTTCGGAATCTTTCATAAGACCATTCTACATATGACGGAAGATCCTTACTGCACTCTTATCAGAACACCAAGCCAGTTCAGCATCGGCAAAATTCCCCGTGTTCTCCTTGTCCCAAACTATCCAGCAAGAAGACGGGGCCAGAGCGTGGGCATAATAATTTGCTCCCCACCAAATCTGCAAAGCCTTTGGGTAGAGAGAAAGAAAAAGGTGGCTTGCTTTTTCTGCCGTCTCTATTGTCTCATCTCCTATGACTGCGGCATATTTCCCAACATCAACCATGTTCGCGGCTCCGTCGGAGCCGCGAACAGTTCTCTTTCCAAAAGGCTTGGCTCTATCGGTGGAGCCAAGCCTTTTGACCCTCATCTGGATCGGATAAAGGCCAGGACTGGCCTTTATCCCTTCACCCCCACCAACATTTCCCCTCTGTTTCTTGACTCCGCCAAAGGGAATATCATAAGCTTCCCCGCCACCAACGGATACGTTGGTGGCGACAATACTAATTCCGTAAGGCGGGTCGGCCCACACAAAACTCGCGTCGCCTGCGAGCACATGCTTAACGTTAGCCTCTGTCGTGCTATCCAAACAGGCCACCACATGACGCCCGAGCTTCCACAACTGCCCCTCTTTAACCCCCCACTTCTTCCTCAACTCCTCAGCCTTGTCTATTTGAGGATCGTGGTCTTCTACCCTCTGATCTCCCTTTCCGTCGCCGCTAACACCAGCCAACAGCTCCTTTAGTTCCTCCTCATACCACAACCCCTCCAATGTTCCCTTGTCCTGTTCTACAAGAGCAGCTAGGACCGAGATGTCCCAGTCCGCCAGCTCAGCCGTACGATTATCAAAAAGTGCGAGCCGTTTCTTCTGTTCAGGCGTAAGCCCACGACGGCGAACAGCTATGACAGTCTTGCCATCTGCCTCGACTACCTGCACTTTCTCAATCCCTGCTTGTACCGCAGCCTCTAGCACACCATTGCCCGCAAGTACTGTCCCATCCTCGTCTATTACGATAGACCGAGCCGCGCCGACCTCTTTAAGAGACCGCTCCAGCAGCTCTCGGTTGCGTTCCGGGTGACGCCGAGCGTTCTCCGGGTCAGGCTTAAGGTCGGCTATCTCAAACTCACTTTTCTTTTTTGCCATCAAGATATTTCTTTATCCCCCGCGCCGCGCTCTCCCACCCCCAGCAGGTTAGCACGAGGTATCCCTCGCGGGAAAGTGACTCGGCCCAGTCTTTCTGGCTTTGACTTAGCCGGCCGCGGCCGGCCTTGAGCTCGATGAAAAGCCCGTGATGCGGGCCGCGGGAAGTGGGGAGGAAGAGGTCAGGCACCCCGGGTTTCACCCCAGTCTCTCTCAGCTTTTTGGCGACCACGATGTTGCGCAAGCCACCGTTAGGGACGGCGAACAGAAGGCGCAGCTCGGGATGTCTCTTGACCTGATAAGCCGCCCACTCGAATAGCGCTTTTTGTTCCTGGTGCTCGCTCACGAAAGACAGGATAGCAAATATACGAAGGGAAAAGCGAGCGCCCCGAGGGCAAGCGCTCGCTTGAGGTGGGGAATGGAGAGGTGGGACAAATCAGGGAGAGGGGGAGGGCAGGCGTAGGTTGTCGGCACGGACCGGGTAGGACTGTCCGACCGGCTGGAGCAGGAATGGGTTGTCAGCCCGGGGGAGTAGGGACCGGCTCGGCCTGTCAGCCCGGACGGGTTCGTTCCTGACTCGGCTCGTCAGTCTAGCCGGGAATGGCTTGGCTCGTCACCCGGGTTGGGAGGAAGGGGTATGGCTTGTCATCCGGGTCAAAGAGGACTGGACTGGTCCGGGTTGTCGGATGGGACAGGCAGGGGTTGAGTTGTCAGTCTGATTGGGCCCGGCGTGGACCGTTACTCTGACATGCTTTGGTTTAGCTCGGGACGGCTTGGATTGTCTCAAAGCAATGCGAGAAGGGGCCGCCGGGAATTGCTACCCCCGACTACCCCTCCCCTTATATTTATCCTCCCATCCTCCATATCTTCTCAAGCTCAACCTATATCTTCTCAAACTCAATCAGGTCAAACTTCCCGTGATCCTGGCTGCGATCTGTCCCCAATCCATTCTCCTGGGCATACTCAAGCATGGTGCGGAGCATGCTCTCCTTCACAAGGTTATCGCGGAGTACCCGGAGCCGAAAGTTTATCTCCGGCTGCAGCATGTAGTCGTATTTCTTTATGCTGCTTCGGGGCCCCTGCATAGTCATGACGTGTATGACCCTCTCTCCCGTCCCGTCTACTTTGTCTTTTCCCAGATAGATCTGGTACGGGTCGACAAACACCCGCTCGGCAACTTTAGACTTCAGGTTCTTAACGTCCAGAATAGACTTGAGGACGTTGCTAGCTTCCTTGAGCATCGCCTTCACGCATCTGCTCTCTAGGTACGGTCCGCGATCATTCCCTAGAAACCCGACCCAGGACTTCTCGATCGCATTTTTCTTCAGCTCTTCCTTTTCCTCCGGGGTCAGGTTCTCCAGGTTGTAGTCTCTTATCGGAATCAGGTCCTCCAGTCCCCGGGCGCGTAGCAGGGCCTCGACCACTTGCGGTGACTTGGGCCAGCCGCCGATGAGCTTATCGCGGATCTCGATCTTGACTCGGTAAAAGTCCCACAGCTGGACGGCTCCATTATCCTTTCTTTCCTGCTCCAGTCTCTTTGCCTCGGCAGACGCTACGGGAGCGTTCCTTTGCCTTGTCATAGTCTTTTGTCTTGTCATAGTCTTTTCTCCTTTGCTTGGTTAAAAGGATTAGTCGAATTAGTTAAAAGAGCTTGTTAAAAAGTTGCTATTCGGACATCGCGGGCCGGGCAGGCAGGGACTAGGTCGTCCGAACGGTCCGGCGAGGTCAGAGGAGGCAAGTCAGCCTAGCTTGGAAGGGTGCATCACTCGGGACTGGGCAGGAGTGGCCTGCTAGACGAGTCAGGACGGAAAGGACGGGGTTGTCAGCCTGGCGAGAATCGGGGCGGATGGGACGGGTTTGTCACCAGGGCTGGCGCAGATTGGATTGGTCTGTCTCCTGAAACGGTCCGGCGAGGTGAGGTGAGGCGTGTCAGCCTGAGAAATAGGATCGTTTATTGGTCTGGGTTGCTCCAGCTCGTCTACATGCCCAGCCGGAACCGAGATGAAGCGATTGGCTTAGTCTTGGCCTGTCACATGATCTGGCTGAGTTTTGCCTGGGGTGGTTTGTCGCGTGGGCAGGATAGAATGGGTCTGGTACATCGCATGGTCGGGATTAGACAGGTATATCACTTGGTTTGGATTGTATCACCCGCTACTCCGGACCGTTCCAAGACTTCTCCACAATGGACCTCTTGCCAGACCTCTTACCATTTCTTCTCTCTCCTCTAATCTTACACCTCCCATGGCCTGGCACGTACCAGATCGGTCTCCCGATAAGCCAGCCGAGCCTGAGACTCGTGTATTCCGCAAGCGGGGTAGCCTCGCCACACTCGCAAACGCAAAGTCCGCTGCGGTTCCAGTTGATGGGGGATTCCCCCTCGCTTCCGCGGCCAGAGCAAAGCGTCTTGCAGAAGACCTGATTAGGCTTGCTTAGGGCCGGGACAAACTTACTGCCGCAGCCCGGACAGCAGCGCAGATTCCCGGGAGATTCCCTGCCACCCTTGCTTACCAACAAAGTAAGAGACCCACGGACCGCCGCGGGCAAGAACCCTACAACCTCACATACCCAAGTGAATGAGAACGGCCGGTACTCATCCGAATTTAACCACTCCCAGTCAGCCTGCCATTGCCTACCTCTTCTCAACTTGATCTTCTGCTCTGCCCGCGGCAGCGGAACCGAGAGCAAGCAGTTCACTGCATCCTCCAACACTGCCAGGGCAAGTGAGTGGTAAGGGGAAATCTTCGCGGACTCTGCTTGCTGCTCGGGCAGGACGATCTCGGGAGTAAAAATGTTCGCAATGTCTATCCGGCTGCGCAGACCAAGGTAACTTCCTCGAGTGACCATGCTTTCCTCCTTTCTTCATCTCCTGCTTCTCAGGAGATGCTTGCAGCTGTCTTCTCTTCTTACCTCGATACTCGGTACCCGCGGGCCTCCAGGCATGTGTAGATCGCGCTTGTCTCTCTTTGCTTTTTTGCCGCGTAGGTCATTCCTGCCCCGGACATACCGCCCTGCGCCCCGCCCAGAGCCGCGCCTATTGCGGCCCCGGAGCCTGCGTCACCCAAGAACGCACCGACGATAGCGCCCAGAATAGTTCCGACCGTTGCTCCGGCCACAGCGCCGCCCACAGCCCCATCCACTATGCCTGGATCCTCGCTCGTAGCGCCTGCGGACCAGTGCTCACAGGCATCCAAGTCGGCGTTATACTTCGAGTAATCATCTATACTGCCCGGGTAGACGATGGGCCGATAGGTTATCGGCGAGCAGCTCGCAGCGGCTGCAAAAGTCAAAGCCAACAGAACCGCTTTACTCTTTCTTGCAATCATGGTTTTTCTCCTCTTATTCATAG
>ERZ1292625.1661-Hain-H41-01um-R1-1661-length-24822-cov-13_pt1 | contig 24822 bp, 31 predicted proteins | sample MGYA00564400_ERZ1292625 | MGnify/ENA primary metagenome ERZ1292625 (study PRJEB36523, sample SAMEA6512639) | groundwater metagenome | collected 2019-01-08 | study: AquaDiva: Metagenomics assemblies of 32 groundwater samples | reverse complement strand
GTCGAAATAAAAATTGTATTATTTTAATAATATTAATTAACAAATAAGGGAAACGCTGTCTCCTTTTTCTGGAGCATATGCTTCAATGCCAAAATTATCTCTTATTTTTTGAACTAAAAACAATGAAGATTTTGGTTCACCCATTACTACAAAAACTTTTTTAAGTGTCTCTGTGGTATTTTCTATAAAATCTATCAAACCATCAGAATCCTTATGTCCTGAATATCCGGATATTGTTACAACATGCGCGCGCACAGCGACATATTCTCCAGAGATATAGACTGTCTTGACCCCTTCTTGAATTAAACGTCCGGGAGTACCCACAGACTGATAACCCATAAGTAATATTGTGTTGTTTGGGTCTGGTAAAAAATTCTTTTCGTGATGAACAATACGACCACCCGCAGACATTCCTGAACCAGCAATGACAATTTTAGGATTTGGAACGCTATTTATAACTTTTGATTCTTCGGATTTTAAAGTTGAATGGAGTCCTGAAAAATCGAAAATTTGTTCCCCTGCTGATATTGCCTTTTGAGCGCTTTCGTTAAAATAATTTTTAAAATGTTTGAATATTTCAGTCAGGCGGATAGCCAGCGGTGAATCAAAGAATATCGGCATAATTGGTATGCGATTATTTTCCACCAGTTCGTCTAATTCAAATAAAAGTTCTTGAGAACGCTCAAGAGAAAAAGTGGGTATAATCAAAGTACCTTTTCTTTTATAGTTATCTTCTATGGTACTCTCTAAAAATTTTCTTCTATCATTTCTTGATTCATGGTTTTTATCTCCGTACACGCTTTCCATTATCAAGTAATCAATATCTGTAATTTTTTCAGTATCCGGCATAAGTGGCGAAGGACTATTTCCTAAGTCGCCGGTAAAAAGAATTTTTTTACCATTAAAAACAAACTCTACCATGGCTGAACCTAAAATATGTCCAGCATTAAGAAAGGAAACTTCAAAGTTATCTCCTAATTTTATTTTTTGATGATAATTAAATCCCTGCCAAAGTGAAAGCATGAGTTTTAAATTCTCTGGAGAATATATTTTTCCTAAATCAAATTTTTTATTTTTAGAAAGTATGCCGGCGGTATCTTCTAAAATCGGTTCCGCAATAGCCTTTGTCGGTTCGGTTGAATAAATTTTCCCCCTAAAACCTTCATAAATTAATTTTGGAATTCTTCCCACATGGTCAACGTGTGAATGAGTGATAAAAAGCATATCTATTTCTCCCGCATTGTATGGAAATGGATCCCAGTTTATGTCATCAGCTATTTTAAATCCCTGAGTCAATCCGCAATCAATTAAAATCTTCTTGCCACCTGCTTCCAAAAGAAAATTCGCGCCTGTTACTGAACCTGTTCCTCCATAAAATGTTACTTTAGCGGTATTCTGCATAATTTTATTATATAGTATTTTACAACTTTAACATAATTTAATTTCCCGAAGTCAGACATAGGGGAATTTCCCCTATGTCTGACTTCGGGAAAAGGATTTAAAAAATTTAAAGAAAAAAACCGCTCAAAATAAATACAAAGCGGAATCTTTCTTAGGGCTATTTCCAATATATTACCATAGCTAAAAGCTAAGTGGGTATCTGACACGAGAAGCCAAGGCTAAACGTGATCGGGATTCCCAAAAAATATTGTTCTAGGTAATAATTGAAAGTAACCCTATTAAAAGTATAGCAAGAGCTGAAACGCAATCAAGTAGACAACCTTAATTTTTTGTTCTGAAATAATTATTCGTCAACTCCAAAACGTTTGTAACTATAAGTATTAGAATCTCCAAACCAATGCTTGATTTCATGTTCTGCTTCTTCTGGAGTTTCTGAGCAATGAATTATGTTCATAACTGCGCGCTTTTCATTATTTGCAAGCGCGGGAGAATCAATTGAAAAATCACCGCGGATTGTGCCCATTTCAGCCAAATAAGGCATTGTTTGTCCGGCAATCTTACGAACAACATCAACTGCGTGAACTCCTTGAACAATCATTTTTACAAGCGGCGCAGATTTCATGTAGTCAATAAGCCATTTTCTTATGTCAGGGCCAATTACAGCTGGATCAATAGTTCCAAAATCTAGCATTGCATCATAACCATACTTTTGGTATGTATTTAAAGTTTTATGTCCTAATCTAGTAATCCATTCTTCATTTTTTGGATAATGGCTGTCAATCTGGTCATGAGATGGCTGAAACATTTCAAGCGCAACAATCTTTAAATCACGTTGTTCAAAACGTTTAATAATTTCACCTATTAAACCTTTCCGGACACCATCTGGTTTTATCATTACGTATGTTTGTTCTTCTTTTGGATGTTTCATATTTATTAAAAATTAAAGTTGTAATATAAGCATCTTATCAGATTTTCCTGAAAATTCAAAATTATATAGGACCGTCCTATGTAGTTATTATATTTTATATTTTGCCATAATTTCAGCCTCTATTTCTTCACGCTCACGGCCAAATTTAAGATATGAGAGTTGTTTTAAATTATCAACAAGCTCTGGTTTTCCTTTTTCCGGAGGAAGCGTAATTATGTTAAATGGCTTGGCTGGCTGGCCATTTACGAGCATGCTCACATAAGCGTTATAGTTATCAAGTTTTATAATATCTGTAGCCTTAAATATCGGCTGAAACCTTTTCTCTAAAAAATCCGCATCTTCAGAACTTACTCGGAATACGGCCATTGAACCTACGTTTCCAAAAACAGCATTTTTTATATTTTCTTCAAGTTGAGAAATGTATTGATGAGCAATATTTATAGATAATCTATATTTTCTGGCTTCAGACAAAATTGAAGAAATAGAATCCGTGGTAACATTTTGAAATTCGTCTATATAAAGATAAAAATCATTCATTTTTTGTCCAAACATATCTACGCGAGAAAGGGCTGCCATTTGTATTTTACCTACAAGCACCAAGCCGATTAAATTAGCATTTATTTCCCCTAATCTTCCTTTTGATAAATTAACTAAGAGAATTTTTTTATTGTCCATAATTTCTCTGAAATTAAAAACGGATTTCTCCTGCAAAACTACCGGGCGCATAATATCGTTTGAAATAAAATTATCAAATTTAGATGTGATATACGGTACAAAGTTTGCGAGTGATTGGTCCCCTGTCGTCTGCTCGGCTGAAATCCAAAATTGTTTAATAATAGGATTTTTGCATTTGGATAATTTCATATCGCGAAATTCTTTGTCGGCCAAAACTCTGGATATTTCAAGCAAGGTACAGCCTGATTCTGGATCTTCCATTATTAAAAATGCGCTGTTTTTAAAATATTGTTCAAACATCGGTCCGCCGGCAGTTTTCATGTCAAATAATTTATTAAAAATACTCATAAGTTCATTTACCACAAATGTTTTTTGTTCCGGATATTTAGGGTCAAATTCAAGCATATTAAGACCCATAGGACGAGCCGTATAAGCGGGGTCAAAATAAATAACATCATCAATCCTTTCTTTTGGAATGTGAGAAAGGATGGTTTGTATATCAGTTCCATGCGGGTCAATATAACAACAACCATCGCCATTTTTTATATCCTGAGTAACCATATTAAGCAAAATATTTGTTTTGCCGGTACCAGTTTGACCTATTATATAAAAATGTCTCATTCTGTCTTCCCTTGCCATTCTAACTTCAGTATCTCTATCACGATAACTATTTATGCCCAATAATATTCCCTCCTTCCCTATTTCAATTGGAGCTGGAGCAATGCCTGCTTTTGCTTCTTTAAGCTGAGCTTGTCCGGAAATACCGACAGGAAAATGAAAAACAGATGCAAGTTCTTTTAAATTCATTGGTAAAATTTTATCCGAAGAAAAAGTTCTATAAGAAAAGTCATGAAAAAGTTTTTTTAAATCGCCATCAGAAAGTTCTTCAAAAAAAATTGAATTGCTGGCCGCTTCAGAAAATTGATTGAAAGAAGATTCTATTTCTTTAAGAATTGAACGCGCTCGTTCTTTTGTGCCGGCAGAAGCAATAACGCGAATATTAGCTTTCATAATTGTACTTTTCATTTTGTTGCCTATTTTTTCTATTGCGCCCTCATCAATCGAAGCTCTGCCTTTTGTATATTTTTCTTTTTTCTCTCTTTCTTTTTTTACGCCAAAAATTAGTTCCTTTGAGGCTTTAAGAAAGGCTGTATTGAATTTATAAAAATTATCAGCCGCATATTTGACAGACATTCCATCTTTTACATCATCTAATATCTTATGAAATTCATCTATAAACTTGCTGCCAGCAGGCGCAATCACAAATTGTATTGCGGCACCCTCTCCTTTTGTTTTTAATTTAGAGAATACATTTAATATTGTATTCATTGGGTCATGTTCTATGTTGTCATATGTTTTAATGGGCAATACTGGACGCTCGGAAAAACTGGCATAAGCGCCGACCGAATCTCCTTTTTCATTAAAAATATTATAATCATCCGGAACATCTCGAATTTTTGCATTATGATAAAAAGCTAAAACTTGTTTTTCAAAAAGAGAAATATGCTTATTGGATATTGCAACATAAATAACAACCTGGTCGCTTTCATTGCTTAATGCCACTTCTAAAGTAAAATAATTTTCTTTTTCATTATTATTCCCCTCAGAAATAGATTGCATCCCGGCATAAAATTGCTCCATGGCGCCTATAAACTCTTTAAAACTTTTTTGTTTATCAGCTTCATCTTGCGGGGGCGGAAGAGTCACTTCAAAAAGCGTCATATTTAGGGATTTATAAAGTGAAGTACCTTCTTTAATATCAGGTACTGCTTGACCAGTTTTTATATATTGAATAAGCAATCTATGAAAATCATCATCAATATGCGGGTCATTCATCGTTTCAACAACAGAAAATGTATTTCTTATGCCTTTAGTAATCACAATGCCCAATAGTTCTTCCATTACAGTATCATGAGTTTCCGGCTTTAATTTTAAAACAATTTTTTCTGATTCTTTTTTAGTTAATAAATTATCCTTATGGACTATTTCTTTGGCTGGTATTTCTTTATATTTTAAAATGGTATCTTTTGTGGCATTTTCTTGCGCATTTTCAGAATGACCTTTTTCTATAAGTTCCTGTTCTTTTTTTGCAACATGAGCGCGCAAATAATCAAGCTCCTCCGTTGGAGTTTTAAATTTTGGCATTTCACTAAAAAATGATCCATCCATTGTTCTTATTATACAATAAAAGATAAATTTAAAAAATGCTTTTTATCAGGTCCTCGGTTCTCCGGGTCCCCTACCCCGGCCAGACCATGCTAAAAAGTATTTTTAAAATTTATCTAAAAAAAAAATTTAAAAATAAAAATTTTAAGAGTCGTGGGTCCCCTGTCCTTATGACTCCGAGGGCGAAGGCTCAAAAATTTTTCGTTTTTAAGATTTTTTAAATTTTAGTTAAAATTTCCGGCTCACCATCGGTAATTAAAATCGTATGCTCAAAGTGAGCGCTTTTTTTTCTATCAGCTGTGTGAAAAGTGTATCCATCTTTTTCTAAAACCAAATTTTTAGTCCCGTTATTTATCATTGGCTCTATCGCTATAACCATGCCTTTCACTAATTCTGCCCCAACACCTCGCTTTCCAAAATTTGGAATATATGGGTCTTCATGGATTTTTTTGCCAACTCCGTGTCCAGCTAAAATTTCCACAATACCGTACTTGTGCGGGCGAATAAAACTTTCTATCGCATAACTAATATCTCCTATCCTGTTTCCATTTTGCGCGGCATTAATCCCTATCATCAGTGATTGTTCTGTTATTTTCATAAGTTTTAAAGATGAAGCGCTCACTTTACCTACCGGCACAGTAATTGCCATATCAGTAAAAAGATTTTTATGCCTTAATCCTAAATCAAGAGAAACAATATCACCTTCTTTCAATATTTTGTTTGCGCTGGGAATACCATGTACCACTTCATCATTTACAGAAACACATAAAGAGGCGGGATAATGCATGTCGGCGCCATCAGGTTTGTAATTTAAAAAAGCCGGATAATCCCCCATCTCTCTGATTAATTTTTCAACATATTTGTCTAATTCTAAAGTAGAAATTCCCGGTTTTACAATTTCTCCAACCTTGTATAAAACAGTAGCTAAGCGTTTGCCACCTTCTCGTAGTATTCTTATTTCTTCCGGAGTTTTAATTATTATCATATTATGTTTCAAGAAATAACTGTTCCTAAAAATTTCTCTCCATTTAAGCACTTTGCTAAATTATCTATCGGCTTGCCATTTATTATTATTACTTCTATTCCGCTTTCTTCCGCTATTTTTGAAGCTATCGGATCAAATGGGGAATTAAGGCCCGGATTCCATTCACTTGGAATTAATTTTCTATATTCTGACCAAGATATTTCTTCAATTTTCTTGGCATTTGGGTTTGTCTTAGGGTCGGAATCATAAACATGGTCAATATTTGAGAGATTTATAATTCTTTTTGCATTAATATTTTTTGCGCCTTGCACAGCATCCCAGTCAGTACTTTGTCCTGGTTCATAGGCAGCGCCAATAACTACCGACTTATCAAAAGAAAAAGCTTCTGATAAATTATTAATAACTTTTCCATGAGCATATTCACCAAAAATAACCCTTAATAATTCAGCATTTAGTCGCAATGAAGCTATGCCTATCCAATCAAGGTCGTTATTTGAAACATCGGATACTTGTTTTGCGGCTTCTTGATATCTGCGACAAATTTTTCCTCCGCCAGTTATAATAAGAAATTTTTTACCTTGCAAAACATGCGAAAGAATCAGCTTTTTAAAATCTTTTAAAAAATCTATATCTAGCTTATCAGGTATAATTAACGAACCACCCAGTGAAATTATTATCGTTTCTTTCATCCCATTATAAAAATTTTTATTATTTATCTTCATTTTTATTCAACTTAATCAGAAATTTCATACGGGGCAAATACTAAAAATTTAATGCTTTAATCATATCTTTAAAAACATCATCTCTGCTTTGCTCGCCATTTATTGTATAAATCTCATAGCCCTCTTTATTTTTAAAATAATCCATCGCCGGAATAACATTGTTTTTATATTCTTCAATTCTCTTTGCAATTCCATCTTCTGTATCGTCATGTCTACCGCGTAATGAATTACGTTTAATGGCCTCTTCTTCACTAATTTTTATATAAATTATTTTTACTTTATCATGTTTAAAAAATTTCATCATAGCATCAAAGCTTTCCGACTGGCGGACTGTTCTGGGATAACCATCAGAAAAAAGATGTTTATCTTCATTTAAAGAATGAATAAGGATATTCGTAAAAAGTGAAGTGGTTAAAAAGTCTGGTTGAAGTTCGCCCTTAAGTATTATTTCTTTTACCTTGCTTGCCGTGTAACTTTCAGAATTTATTAATTTTCTAAACTCTTCTCCGGTACCTATATATAAAGATTCTTTAGAATCTTTACTTTTTAAGTATTCCATCAAGCGTTTTACTTGGGTTCCTTTACCAGAACCAATTATCCCAAAAAATACAAAAGTTTGTGTTTCCATTCCTTAAGAATACAAAATTCAGCTTGAATAATCAAGAATATCTTTTAAGGGTAAAATGTGTTCTAATTATATTAAATATGAATAAAGAAGAAATTATAACAATAGCTGGAGCACCGGGTTCTGGAAAATCAAGTACTGCTAAGCTTGTGGCGGAAAAACTTCAATTTAAGCATTTTTCTTCCGGTGATTTTATGCGAAAAATAGCGCTTGAACTTGGAATATCTTTAAATGAATTATCTCAAAAAGCAGAAATTGACGATTCTATAGATTTAAAAATAGATGAAGAAGTAAAAAAGGTAAAAGAAATGAATAAAATTGTGATTGATTCTCGCCTTGGTTTTCATTGGATACCGAATTCTTTTAAAATATATTTAGACCTTCCCTTAGAAATAGCAAAACAAAGAATTTCAAATGATTTGAAAGTAAATAAATTAAGGCAAGAAAGTGAAACTTCCTCTTCGCCGGAAGAAATTTATAAAAAAATAAACGAGCGCTTGTTGAGCGAGAAAAAAAGATATATGGGTTTTTATGGCATAGATCATACCGATAAAAAAAATTTTGATTTAGTTATTGACACAAATAAAAACAACCTTGAGCAGGTTGTTGATATTGCTGTATTAGAGTATAAAAAATGGATTAAAGAAAACTAATATTCTCGCATTGATATTTGAGCATCAACTTTTTTAATTAAATCAAGAACAACGGAAACAACAATGAGAAGCGCTGTGCCGCCAAGTGCTAAAGCTGTGATTCCAGTTGCTGCGCGCATAATAAGAGGAAGAACTGCAATAACACCCAAGAACAATGCGCCTACCATCGTAACGCGATTTAATACTCTTGAAATATAAGTTGAAGTTGATGCTCCAGGACGAATTCCGGGAATGAATGCCCCATTTTTTTGTAAATTCGTAGCTAGTGACTCTGGGTCAAAAGTTACCGCCGTGTAGAAATATGTAAATAAAAATACCAATATAAAATATAGAATTCCGTATAATAAGCTGGTTTGCGAAAATGAAACAAGCACATCTGAAATTTTCATAACAATTGCATTTGTAGAACTTGCCAAGAAATTACCAATCATTTGAGGAAAAAGTAAAATAGAAAGCGCAAAAATGATTGGAATAACTCCGGCTTGATTTACTCGAAGCGGAAGATAAGTTGACCCTCCTCCATACATTTTCATACCCCTCACACGTTTTGCATAAGTAACGGGAATAGGCCGTTCTGCTTCTGTCACAACAACAACTCCGGCGATAACAAGCACTCCTATAACTATAAACATAATATATAGTGGCACTTGCGAAACATCAAAAGTAAATAGAAGTTGACTAATTTCGGATGGAAGTGCTGCAACTATGCCGGCAAAAATAAGAAGCGAAACACCGTTTCCAATGCCAAATTCTGTCATAAGCTCGCCAATCCACATTATAAACAGTGCTCCTGCAACAACTATAATTAAATTTGTAACTCTATCAAAGGCTGTTAAATTTACCAAGATTTTCTGACTTTCAAGAATCGCCAAAAGACTAAATCCTTGAATCGCCGCCAGAGGAACAGTTAAAAGTCTTGAATATTGCGTGAATTTTTTCTTTCCGGACTCTCCCTCTTCGCTGTACATTTTTTTAAGAGCCGGAATCATAATAGTTAATAACTGCATTATGATAGAAGCAGTGATATACGGACCGACACCCAGCATTATTATAGAAAGATTAGAAAGACCGCCACCGGAAAAAATATTTAAAATGCCAAAAAATTGGTTATTTGTCAGAAAACGATTTAATTCCAGCGTATCAATACTAGGTATTGGTATTGCTGAAAGTAATCTAAAAACTATTAATGCAAAAAAGACAAACAATATCTTTTTTCTTAAAGACATATCTGTCCAAACTAACTTTATTTTACTTAAAAAATTTTGCATATTAATTATTTTATCTCTTTTTTGTCGGAATTATTTTTTTTATCAAAAATTACTTCTCCTCCTGCTTTTAGAATTTTTTCTTTTACTAAGTCTGAAACTAAGCATTTGGAAATTTGAATTTTTACGGTTAAATCAGTTTTGCTGTTCAAAATCTTAATTTTTGGCAACCAACCTTTCTTTTTTTTGATAATCTTTAATTTTAGAAGACTTTCCGGATTGACTATTCCGCCTGTTGGATAAAACTTGATAATCTTATCAAGCGATACGCAAACAGGTTTTATCTCAAAAGAATTAAATCGATATCCGCGATTCTTTGGCAGCTTTTTAATAATATCACGAAGTTCTGGCCTGCGCTTGTTGCCCGCACGTGCTGTCTGACCCTTGCCTCCGCGACCGGAAGTTTTAGCGTGCTTGCCTCCACGGCCAACTATGCGGTCTTTTTTATTTTTATGTTCTCTTTTTAAGTTATGTATCTGCATAAAATTATTTCAATTTTTTTATTTCTTCCCTTGCCTCGCCAAGGCCTTTGGCGGAGGCGGGGTTTTCTTCTTCCTCTTTTTCAGCAATCACAACTGGTTCAATTTCAATTGTCTGTTTGGTGAATTTTGTTGAAATTTGTGAAAGTGCCAGCATAACCGCTTTAGCATTATTTAATTTATTCTTACTGCCAGATAAAATTTTTCCTGTTATATCTTTAATGCCGGCTAATTTTGCAATATCACGTATAACAGAACCAACAACTAAACCGCGTCCTTTATTAGGCAAAATCACAACCGATGAACTTGAAAAATTTGCGGAGACTTCATGGGGAATAGACATGGTTTTTGTGAGTTTTAATTTAACCATATTTTTTTTCGCATTTCTGAGCGCCTTATTTATTGCCAAGGAAGTATCTCCTGCTTTTCCAAGGCCTAATCCAACTCCGCCTTTTTTATCTCCGGCTACCAATACTACAGAAAAAGAAAATCTGCGTCCGCCTGCTACAACGCGAGTAACACGGCGAATGTCCAAAATCTTCTGGTCAAATTCAGGCTTCGGTCTTCCAAAGGATGAAGGTCGATGGCCACTATTTTTTTTGTCGTTTGTTTTTTCCATATTTTTTAAAATTAAAATTTCAATCCTCCAGCTCTGGCTTCGTCTGCAACCATTTTTATGCGTCCTGTATATTTAAATCCGTTCCTGTCAAAAACTACCTTGTTAATTTTTTCCTTTAGACAAGTTTCACTAATCATTTTGCCAACTTCTTTTGCTCTTTCAGTTTTTGTTCCTTTTGTTATCTTACTATCATTTGCCTGCGCCAAGGTTTTACCAGTAATATCATTTATCACTTGCGCATAAATATATTTATTTGAACGAAAAACAGAAAGTCTGGGACGCTCTTTAGTGCCGCTGATTTTTTCTCTAATCTTTGCTTTTAATCTTATTCTTTTATCTTGTTTCTTTTTCATTGTATTTTTTATTTACCAGAACCTAGTAACTAGAACCTAATTTAAGCTGTTTTCTTGCCTTGCTTGCGTCTAATAACCTCATTTTCATAACGCATTCCCTTGCCCTTATAAGGTTCCGGTTTCTTTAATGCGCGAACAGCCGCAGTAAAACTTCCAACTAATTCTTTGTCTATGCCTGTAATGGTAATATTGTTTTTATCGGCTGTGGCTGTAATTCCCTCAGGTATTTTTATAATAACAGGATGAGAAAAACCAAGCGCAAAAACAAATTCTTTTCCTTTTACTTCTGATTTAAATCCAACTCCTTCTAAAATAAGTTTTTTTTGATATGGAGTTTCTACTCCTAAAATCATATTTTTAATATGTGAAGCATATGCGCCCCAGAGAGATTTTGAAAATTTATCATTTCTATTCGCTTTTAAAGTTATTAGATTTTCCGCAATTGTTATAGTTATATCATCCCGAAAAATTTTTGATGATGTTCCTTTTGGACCTGCTACACTCAAAATATTGCCATTTTTTGTGACTTTAACTCCTTTAGGTATTTGTATTTCTTGTTTTCCTATTCTTGACATCCCATTATAAATTTTAATTAATAATTTTTATTTTTTTGCTCCGTTAGCTGAATTTATAACGGGACAAGTAAAATTTTACCATAGCTTGAATAACGCTTCTCCGCCAACTTGTTCTTTTCTTGCCTCCTTGCCTGATAAAATCCCTTTGGGTGTTGAAAGAACAAGAAGCCCAGACCCGCTTTTAACAGAATGAATATCTTTCATTCCAAAATAAACCCTTCTTGATTGTTTAGAAATTCTAACTACTTCCTGAATTTTTGGCTTATTGTTTGTATAAATTAAACCAACCTCAAGCAAGTTTTCTCCATTTTTAACTTTTTTTGACACTTCAAAAACATAGCCTTCTTTCTTAAGACATAATGCAATTGCATTTTTTATTTTGGAGTAAGGAAGAAAAACAGACTGCTTGCCTGCAAGACTGCCATTCTTTATCGTTATTATCATGTTTGAGATTGAATCCATAGTGAGTTTTTATCGAACTACCAACTTGATTTTCTAACTCCCGGCAACATTCCTTCATTTGCCAATTCTCTAAAACAAATACGACAAACGCCAAAATCTCTCATAAAACCATTTCCTCTTCCACAGCGAAAACATCGGTTTTTTGCCCGTGTAGAAAATTTTGGTTTTTTTAAAGCTCTAGCTTTTACTGATGTTTTTGCCATCCCATTAGAAAATTAAACTAATAAAACTTACTCTTTCTACAAGTCCGTTGATTTTCTAACGGGACAAGTAAAAATTAAATCAGGGTCACTTTGCAATATCTCACTTTTTTTCTTATTTCTTCACTTGAGTAAAAAAAATAAGGAGAAAAGTGGATTAATCAAAGCCCTGTCCCCTTGTCTCAGATACTAGCAGATTGAGCACAATTAGTCAAATAATTATTTTTTCTTTTCTTCCTCTTTTTTAAAAGGAACGCCGAGTAATTCGTAGAAAGCAAGGCCTTCTTTTTGATTTTTTGCAGTTGAAACAATTGTAATAGAAAGTCCAAAAACATCTTTTATATCTTCATCTGCCGTTTCGGGAAATATTGTATGCTCTTTTATGCCTATAGTTAAATTTCCAATATTATCAACAACTTTGCGAGAAATTCCTCTGAAATCTTTTGTTCTAGGTAATGCAATATTAAAAAGTTTTTCCAAAAAAGCATACATTCTAGCTCCATGCAAAGTAACAACAACACCTACTGGCTCGCCTTGACGAATTTTAAATGACGAAATAGATTTTTTTGCTCCTCGCAAAGACGCCTTTTGGCCGGTAATCTTTGCTAATCGTTCGGAAATGAAAATATTTTTATTTTTATCTTTTTTAATTGCCGTTCCCGTACCAATATTTAAAACAACCTTTTTTAGCTTAGGCGCAGCCATTTTATTTTTATAATGAAACTCCGAGCTTAACGCCCCAGAAATTTTTTTCATTTTTTCAAAACTTCCTATTTCTTTTTCTTTTACAGTTATATTTGCCATGATTGTTTTATAAGGAGCAGAGCGACTATATAAATCATCACCCCGCACATAAATATTATTTTATACTATTTTGCAATCTTTCTTTTAATCTTCTAATCGTTTGACCTTGCTTCAACATTAATTCTCTTTTTCTTGCATCTTTTTCTGATTTGAAAGCTTCATAATATATCAATTCTGGCTTTTTTGCAATATGTTCTTTTAACCTTCTTTTCAAATCGCTTGTATACCCAATATAAATACTATTTTTTATATTATTTTTTAATATATAAACATAATACATATTTATGTGCGGGGTTAAGAAAATTATACTCACTACGTTCGTTAATTTTCTAAATTTCTTGGTTGCTCTTACGGGCAATTCGGACCATTTTACCGCCAACTTCTTTCTTGCCAATCCTAGAGCGCTTACCGCTCTTTGGGTCTATAATCATAACATTTGAAGAATTTATCGGCATGGCTATGTTTATAATTTGTCCCTTTTCATTTGATTTTTTTGGACGCTGGCTCTTTTTAAAAATATTAACATTTTCCACTACAACCTTATTTTTTTCAGGCAAAACACGGGCAATTTTTCCTTTTTTGCCTTTATCTTTTCCAGCTATTACTATTACATGGTCTCCTTTTTTTATATTTGCCATAATTTGTTATAAGCGAAGCGAATTTTAAATTTGAGCACCCCGCACATAAATTTAATTTTAATTATTTAATAATATTTTTTAAGTTTTGCAAGTTTTTAATTTTATAAAATGAAAGTAATACATAAATTTATGTGCGGGGTCTTGTAAATCATAACAGCTTTGTTTTTTAATTTACAGGACTTCCGACGCAAGGGAAATTATTTTTTGAAATCCTTTTTCTGCAAGTTCTCTCGGAATTGGACCAAAGATGCGTCCAGCTTTTGGGTCAAGTTTTCCTTTTTCTAATATAACAACAGCATTATCGTCAAAACGAATATAAGATCCATCTTTTCGCCTGAAAGCATTTCGTGTGCGAACAACAACCGCCTGATGAACATCCTTTTTCTTAACTCCCTTTCTTGGTTGAGCAACTTTTACGGAAATAACAACAAGCTCGCCGAGTGTAGCGTATCTTTTTTTAGAACTGCCTAAAATTTTGAACACTTTCCCAATTGTGCCCCCGGTATTGTCCGTTATTTTTACCAATGTTTCTGGTTGAATCATATAATTATTCGACTACTTTAAACTTTTTATCTTTTGAAATAGGACGAGTCTCGACTATCTCTACTTTGTCCCCTACCTTATATTTATTCTCTTCATCGTGAGCTTTATATTTTTTACTGGTATTGTAATATTTACCATATTTAGGATGCTTAACGAACCTTGAAACTAATACAACAACAGTTTTATCCATTTTGTCAGAAATAACTACGCCGTTTAGTGTTTTTCTTATAGTTATAGACTTATTCTCATTTTTCAATATTTCTTTTTTTGTTTTTGTTGCCATATGACTGATTTATAAGGAGCAAGGCGACTATATAAATCGTTACCCCGCCCCACTTTTAATAATTAATTTGATACTAACCTAAAGTTCATTGTTTGTAAAATTTTAATTTGATAATAAATGTTAATGTTAAAAGTGGGGCGGGGTTTAAAAAATATATTTCGCTTCGCTTCATTATTTTTTTAAATTTATTTCTGTCAACACTTGAGCAACTAGTTTTCTCAAGGTTTTTGCTTCTTTAACATTTTTTGACTTTGAACCTTCAGCTTTAAAATGTATTACTCGAATATCTTCTCGCAATAAAGCAAGTTTCTTTTTCAGTTCGTCAAAATCCATTTTTTTAAAATCTTCTATCTTTTTTGTCATATAATTATTTGTTATGACTTCTTGAAATAATTCTTGTTTTCATTGGAAGTTTTGAACCGGCTTTTCTTAATGCTTCTTTGGCAATTGCTTCATCAACGCCGTCAACTTCAAAAATAATGCGTCCTGCAAAAACTTCAAAACAATATCCTTGTGGGTCTCCTTTTCCTTTTCCCATTCCTACTTCTGCGGCTTTGGCTGTATAAGGACGATCCGGAAAAATACGAATCCAATATTTTCCGGCTTTGGTTAAGGTTCGAGATATAACTTTTCTGGCAGATTCTATTTGATTTGATTTTACACGAGCCTGAGTTATGGCTTTCAGCCCATAAGAACCGAAGGCTAGTTTTATCCCACGAGTTTCTGGCGTCCTAGCTTTAGGATTTATGCGACCAGTTTGCCATTTTCTAAATTTTACTTTTTTAGGGACTAACATATTTTTAAATTAACTTTTAACTTCTTTTTTATTTGAAATATCTTTATAAACACTACCAGTATTTTTTTTGTCAGTAAATATTTTACCGCGATAAATCCAAACTTTTATACCAACAACTCCGTATGGCAAGGCCGCGCGTTCACGTTTAAAATCAATATCTGCCCGAAACGTCTGAAGCGGAATAGAGCCGCGTTTCAATTCTTCTGAACGAGCAATTTCTGCTCCGCCTAATCTTCCAGAAAGAAGTATTCTTGCCCCTTCTACTCCGCGAGACGCCATAACCTTTTCAATGACTTGTTTAATAACTCGGCGATATGGCATTCTTTTTTCCAATCCTTCAGCAATCATATACGCAACAATAGCGGCATCAGCTTCCGGGTTTGGAACTTCAATAATTTCAAGTTTGAAATCTTCCGATTTGGTCAACTTTAACTTTCCCATTTTTTTTAAAATATCTTCTTTAAGTTTTGCGGCGCCTTCACCGCTTCTGCCAATAATTAAACCTGGCCTTGAAGTTTTAATTATAAAACGAGTAGCTTTCTGGCTTCTTTCAATTTCAATTGAAGAAACATACATGCCACGTAATTTTTTTTCTAAATATTCACGAATTAATACATCACCCTTTAAGTAATCACAATATTTTTTAGGGTCGGCAAACCAACGAGATTTCCAATCTCTTAGTATTATCAATCTATGCGCATATGGGTGTACTATTTTTGACATAATTATTTCTTTTTAAGGACAGTCCTTGGGGAAACTTTCTTAAGGACTGTCCTTTTAAGAGAGGCTTTTTCTTGTTTTACTTCTTTTTTATTTTCTTTTTTAACGGGTTGTGCTTTTTCAGCTAAAACAATAGTCACGTGGCAAGTACGCTTATTTATTCTGTGTCCCGAGCCCATAGCCGCCGGCATCATTCTTCTCAGGGTAACACCTTTATCAACTCGTATATCTTTTATAAATAAATTTTCTTTTTCAATTCCCAATGGTTTTGCGTTTGAAATGGCTGAAAGTAAAAGCTTTTGGATTGGCAAGGATGCACGCTTAGGTAAAAAATCCAATTCTACCAGAGCTAATTCCGCGCTTTTGCCTCTAATAAGTCCTGCGACCAAACGCACTTTTCTCGGAGATTGCCTGTAATTGTTTAAAAATGCTTTCATATAATTTATTATGTGGCGTTAAGCTCGTAGTTATTTTTTCTTTGCATCAGCTGCGGCGGCTGTGGCTGATTTTGCTTGTGTTATTTCAGCTTCTTTGCTTTTTTGTTCAAGTTCTTTCTGCATTTTTCCTCCGTGTTTTACGAATTTCCTTGTTAATGAAAATTCTCCCAGTCGATGTCCGACCATATCTTCTGTAATAATAACTTCAACATGCGTCTTGCCATTGTGTACGCCAAAAGTAAAACCAACCATTTCAGGCGCTATTTGACATGCTCTCTTCCAAGTTTTTATCATTGGAGTTTGAAGTGGGTTTTTACCGGCTATCTTTTTGAGTAACTTTTCATCAACATTTATTCCTTTTTTTATTGACCTTGTCATGGATTTACATTAAAAAAGCTCCTAACGAGCTTGATATCATAATAGCAAAATACAAAATAAAGTCAAATAAAAATAAAAAACCAAGAATGATGTTTTTAAGGGGTTTTGAGCGCGACGGCGCGAAAACTTCCCTTGGCCGTAGCTCCACGGGCGAGGCAGGATTTTTTAAGCTTCAAAAAATCCGTACCGACAAAAACATTATTCTCGGTTTTTTATACTTGTCCTTTTTTGGATTTACCTGTCTTTCGTCGAGACACCATAAATATATTCGAATATTTTTTTGGATGTCTGGTTTTTCTTCCACCGGTAACTTTACCCCACATTGTCTTTGGTCTCTTGGTTCCACGTCCTTGGCGACCTTCACCTCCTCCGTATGGATGGTCAACTGGGTTCATGGCGGTACCTCGAACAGTTGGGCGGATTCCTTTCCATCTGGAACGTCCCGCTTTTCCATAATTTTCCAAGTGATGTTCTTCATTTGAAACAGACCCAATGCATGCCCAGCAATTTTCAGAAACTTTTCTAATTTCAGTTGAAGGCATTTTCAAATTTGTATATCCATCAGCATTGGCAACAACTTGAGCAAAAATTCCTGCTGAACGGCCAATTTTTGAACCTCCTCTTGCTTTTAATTCAATATTATAAACAAAAGTGCCAACTGGTATATTTTTTAAAGGCAATCTATTTCCGGTTGCAAGTTCGGCTTTTTCTGAAACAATAAAACTATCTCCCAATTTCATAGATTTTGGAAGAACAACATATCTTTTTTCTCCATCTTTATAAAACACAAGACCAATAAATGCGCTTCTATTTGGGTCATATTCAATGCTTTTTATTTTGGCTGGTATATCTTTTTTGTCATACATAAAATCAACATCACGATATAAACGCTTGTGTCCTGCCCCTTTGTGGCGAGTAGTGATGCGTCCTTGACTATTTCTTCCAACGGAACGCCTAAAGCCATGAGTTAAAGATTTTTCCGGCTTGGTGGCAGTTAAAACTCCGCGATAATTCACATTAGTCATTTGTCTTTTTGATTTACTTGTTGGTTTATATGTTTTCATCCCGTACGAAATAGGACGCGTACGCTTACGCTTACGCTTACGCTTCGTTGTCCTTTTTGTTATTTATAATATATTCAATAATCAATTTCATAACTTTATTTATTTTATGCGTCCCGTACGAAGTCTTGCTAATAAAGTTTCGTAATGTACGATAAGTTAATTTACTAATGTTGCATAACTTTGTACGGGATGCGTCCGCGATTTCGTTCGGGATTCATATCCTTAATTCTATACAAATTCTATTTTATCGTCTTTTTTAAAATAAACATAGGCTTTTCGGCCACCGCTTTTTACTCCCTTTTTGCCTTTGGAAAAAATGCGCTTATCTTCCACTTTTAATACATTTATTTTTATCGGCTTAATTTTATAAACAGCAAATATTGCTTTTTTTATCTCAGTTTTATTTGCAGAATCGGTAACATCAAAAGTGTAAACATTATGCTCGGCAGAAAATGTCGCTTTCTCGGTTATTCTTGGATTTTTAATTATGTTTTTTATTATCATTTTTGTTTTAAGTTCTTTTTATTATCCCCTAGACTCTAAAAATTTTACACTTTCTTCCGGATTTTCTATTAAAAGATATTTGTGATTTAAAACATCAAGCGGATTTAAATTTTTCAGGAAAACAATTTCAACAACAGAAATATTTCTAAAACTTTTTTCTATTTTTTCATTTCTTTCAAATAAAGCGGTAAGCATTCTGGGCTTTTTTGAATTTTCAAGATTTTTCCATCCAGATGCTTTCCCCAAATTTTTTACGACTTCAATGGCTTTTTTTGTTTTTATATCTGAAGCATCAAGTGAATTAACAAAAATAATTTCTCCATCTTTATGTTTTTTTGACAAAACAGAAAAAAGAGCCTGCGCGCGCATTTTTCTTGAAATTTTTCTCTTATAATTCTTTTCTGCGAGCGGACCATGAGTAACGCCTCCGCCAACCCAAATAGGAGAACGGCTTGACCCATGGCGAGCGCGTCCTGTTCCCTTTTGTTTCCAAGGTTTTTTACCCCCACCTCTAACTTCTCCGCGGTCTTTGGTGTCCGCCGTGCCTGAACGCTTATTTGAGCGCATTCCTTCCACGACTTGATGCACTAAGTCAGCGCGCCATTTTGCATTGAAAACTTTTTCAGGAAGTTTTATTTTTCCCGCTTCAACTCCTTTTTGATTGTATATTGTTGCCTCCATCCCGTACGAAATAGGACGCGTACGCTTACGCAATATCCTCTTTTTTATTATTAATAATGTTTTTCATGTTTTTCATAATTTTGTTTATTTTATGCGTCCCGTACGAAGTCTTGCTAATAAAGTTTCGTAATGTACGATAAGTTAATTTACTAATGTTGCATAACTTTGTACGGGATGCGTCCGCGATTTCGTTCGGGATCCATTTTATCTTGCAACTATTTCAATCAGACTTCCGTATTTTCCGGGAATTGCTCCTTTTACAAACATTATATTATTTTCTTTATCAACAAAAATTACCTTTAAATTTTTTTGAGTTATTCTATCCGAACCCATTCTTCCCGGCATTCTCATCCCGACCGGAACGTGCGTTCTAAGACCTCCCCCAATTGACCCTGGTTCTCTTTCTGAATGTTTCTGGCCGTGAGTTCTTGGACCACCGGCAAAACCATGTCGTTTTACAACACCTTGAAAACCCTTGCCTTTGGATATTCCGGAAATTTGAAGATTATCACCGGGAGAAAAAATTGAAACATCAATTTTGTCGCCTTCTTTCACAATACTTGTATCTATCGGTTTTAATCTAAATTCTTTAAGAAATCTAAAAGGCTCATTTTTCATTTGACCCATACGGGCTTTGTTAATTCTTTGTTTTTTTTGTTCACCGAAACCAACCTGAACAGCATTATAACCGTCTTTTGTTTTCTCAAAAACTCTTGTGACAACGATAGGACCCGCAGAAACAACCGTCACAGGAATAACTGTTCCATCTTCCCCGAAATATTGAGTCATATTCTTTTTTGTTCCAAGAATAAATTTTGTCATGTTTTGTTATGAGCGTAGCGAATTTCAAAACTGAACATCCCGCACATACTCTAATAAATTTTTTACTAATTGTTCATAATTTTCTTCAATAATCGTTTTGTAAGTATGTGCGGGACTTAAGAAAACATAGTCGCCTTGCTCCTTGTTTTCTAAAGCATTTTTACATCAATATCAACTCCGGAAGGAAGTGATAAATTAGTCAGCGCTTCAATAGTTTTAGCTCCAGGATTTATAATATCAATCAATCTTTTATGCACTCTTATCTCAAATTGTTCTCGCGTATTTTTATAGACAAAAGAAGCTCGATTGACAGTGTATTTTTTGATTTCAGTCGGTAAAGGCACTGGTCCTACAATTACCGCATCATAGCGCATAGCAGTATCCATAATTTGTTTTACTGACGCATCTAAAATCTTGCTCTCGTAAGCGCGAACTCTAATGCGAAGCACTATTTTATCGTCTTCCTTTTTCTCTTTTATTTTAGAAGAAACTTTAGGTTTTTTGACCTGCCTCGCCGCCAGCCTCGCCGAGTCAAGGCGGGAGTCAAGGCGGGCCTTTTTTGGTAATACTTTTGTTTTGTCTTTTACCTTTTTTATTTTTGTTTCTTTGATTGTCATGAACAATACATTTTAATTAAGCAAGAATTTTTGTAACAACTCCTGCGCCAACTGTTTTACCTCCTTCGCGAACTGCAAATCTTTGCGATTCTTCAAGCGCAATTGGAGTAACTAATTTAACCGTAAGTTTAACCGTATCTCCGGGCATAACCATTTCTACGCCTTCAGCCAAGGTAACATCGCCGGTAACATCTGTTGTACGAATATAAAATTGAGGTTTATATCCTTTAAAAAATGGGGTGTGACGTCCGCCTTCCTCTTTCTTTAAAACGTATAATTCACAAGTGAAATTATCATGCGGCGTAACTGTACCCGGTTTAGCTAAAACTTGTCCGCGAGTAATATCTTCTTTTTTAAGGCCACGAAGTAAAACTCCGGCATTATCTCCAGCAATGCCTTCTTGAAGATTTTTGTTAAACATTTCAATACCGGTAACTGTTGATTTTTGAGTTGGCTTGATTCCAATAATTTCAATTTCTTCACCAACTTTTACAGAACCTCTTTCTATTTTTCCTGTTACAACAGTACCGCGGCCTTCAATTGAGAATATGTCCTCAACCGGCATAAGGAATGGTTTTTTTATGTCTCTTTCAGGAATTGGAATATAAGTATCAAGAGCATCTGTCAGGTCAAGAATTTTCTTTGCCCATTCATCATCTACCGACTTGGCTTCAAGCGCTTTCAAAGCAGAACCGCGGATAACTGGAACATTTGCGCCATCAAATCCTTGTTTTGTAAGGAGTTCACGGATTTCTTCTTCAACCATATCAATCATATCCTTGTCCTCAACCATATCGCACTTGTTTAAGAAAACAATCATTTTTGGAACACCAACTTGTTTTGCAAGTAAAACGTGTTCACGGGTCTGTGGCATAGCGCCGTCAGTAGCCGCAACCACAAGAATAGCGCCATCCATTTGAGCGGCGCCGGTAATCATATTTTTAATGTAATCAGCATGTCCCGGAGCATCAATATGCGCATAATGACGAGCGTCAGTCGCATACTCGTTATGTGAAATATTAATTGTAATTCCACGAGCTTTTTCTTCAGGAGCATTATCAATTTGATCAACCCCGCGAAGTCTAACTGTTTTACCAGCTAAATTAAGAACATGTAAAATTGCCGCAGTTAAAGTAGTCTTACCATGGTCAACGTGACCAATAGTTCCTACGTTTACGTGTGGCTTATCTCTTTTAAATTCTTCTGCCATATTTTTACCTGCCCCGTCAAAGGCGGGGTGAAATTAATAACTAAAACTTAACATACGAGAACCAGTTGCTAAGGCTTAATTACTAATCCAATTAAAACCCGACGCTTTCGGTCGGGATTCCGACTTTATGTCGGGACTAATAATAAATTAACAATAGAAAAACTGCCGAAAGTGCAGTTATCACTATAATAGCAAATTAAAAAATAATGTCAAACCCTGTAGTGAATTTTGGCGAAGCGCATAGCGCATTTTTAAAAATATCGCCAAAATCTACTACGGGGTCAAATAAAAGGCATTAAACCCCAGAGCTTGCTCTGGGGTTTAATGCCTTTTATTTTCTAAAATAGAAATAAGTTTTTGAACAATTTTACTGAATTTTTTAATAAGTTCAATTTTATTATCATCTTCTAACGTTCCATATATCAAACTGTCATCTTTTTTATTTATTAAATCTCCTGTTTCTTGAAAAATCTCATTTTTTATATCTATTAATTTGTTTTTGATTTCAGAATCTTTTAAATCATTTAAAAGAACGTCTAAAATACCAATGACATTAAAATAATTATTGACGCCTAACCTGTTGGATTTATAATATTTTTCAATTTCTGCATCCATTAAACCTTCTGTCTTTTTTTCCCATTTTCTTCTTCTGTTGTTATCTTTTGAAAAAGTATCGGTAAAAATTGGTCCGCTAATGTAGTGTTTGGAAATTTCCAAAGAAAGTTTAGCTAGGTCGGATTGTTCTAGGTCTATCTTTTTTAAATCAAAATTTTCTCCATAATCTATAATCAGGATAGGATTTTCATTCTCGGAACAAAATACCGTTAATTTTTTAGCTTTTTCCAAATTATCTTTTTTTTCTTGGCTCTTTTCTATTTCATCCATATCGGCTGTTGGTTTAAAATTTTCTTTAGACATGAACCTTATTATAATAAAAAAACATCCTGCAGTACAGGATGTTTTGATTTAGGTTATATCTAAAATTTATTTTCTGGTTGCAATAATAGTTTCAGCAACCCCGAACCAAAGCCTTCGGCTTGGTACGGGGCAGGCATTTTGTTTTATATTATTTACGAGCCGCGATTATAGTGTCAGCTACATTCTGAGGTACTATGTCATAACGCATAAATTCCATCGTGAATGATGCTCTTCCTTCGGTCATAGAACGAAGGCCGGTCATATATCCAAACATTTCAGAAAGAGGAACGATTGCGCGGAGCACTTTATTCATTCCACGGTTTTCCATGCCTTCTATAATTCCGCGTTTTGAAGAAATATTTCCAGTAATATCTCCCATAAATTTTTCTGGAGTTACAATTTCAACTTTCATCATCGGTTCTAAAATAACCGGTTTGGCGCGCTTGCAAGCATCCTGTATTGCCATAGAAGCCGCTATTTTGAAAGCCATTTCGTTTGAGTCAACTTCGTGATAAGAACCATCCCAAAGTTCTACCGAAACATTAACAATTCTAAATCCTGCCAGCACTCCCCGATCAAGCCCTTCTTTAAATCCTTTTTCACAAGGAGCGATATATTCTTGAGGAATAACTCCGCCTCTAATAGTATTGATAAATTCAAATTCTTTTGACCGTTTTGTATTTTTTGGCAAATCTTCAACTTCTTCTTTAGTGAGAATTTCCATTGGTTTAACTTTAATTTTTACGTGGCCATAGTTTCCGCGACCGCCTGATTGCTTGATATACTTACCTTCGGCCTCAGCATTACTGGTGATAGTTTCTCTATAAGCAACTTGCGGCTTGCCGACATTTGCCTCAACGGTAAATTCTCTTTTCATGCGGTCAACGATAATTTCCAAATGGAGTTCTCCCATTCCGGCGATAATTGTCTCTCCGGTTTCTTGGTCAGTAGAAACTTTAAAGGTCGGGTCTTCTTGAGCCAGACGATTAAGCGCCATACCCATTTTTTCTTGGTCAGCTTTTGTTTTTGGCTCAATGCGAAGTGAAATAACCGGTTCCGGAAAAACAATTCTATCCAGTTCAATTGGATTATTTTCATCACAAATAGTGTCTGAAGTAATAGTATCTTTTAATCCTACGGCGGCGGCTATTTCTCCGGCAAAAACTTTTTTCATTTCTTCCCTGTCATTGGCATGCATGCGCAATATTCTGCCGATGCGTTCTCTATTTCCGGTTCTAGGATTATAAATATAAGAACCAGCGGTTAAAGTTCCAGAATAAACTCTAAAGAAAATGAGTTGGCCGACAAAAGGATCTGTCGCAACTTTAAACGCCAGAGCAGAAAAAGGTTCAGAATCTGAAGCATTTCTAACAATAGGGTTATTGTTATCGTTTGGGTCTGTTCCTGTTATAGGAGGAATATCAAGCGGTGAAGGAAGATAATCCACAACGCCATCAAGCACTAATTGAACACCTTTATTTTTTAAAGCAGACCCGGCATAAACTGGGAAAATTTCATTATTTATAACTCCTTTTCTTAAAAGTTTTTTCAAAATAACCATATCCGGAATTTTTCCTTCCAAATAATCATTCATGACTCCGTCATCTTGCTCTATGATTTTTTCAATAAGTTCATGATGATATTTTTCAGCTTCAGATTTTAAATTTTCCGGAATTTCTTTTTCAATAACTTTATTCCCCATTTCTCCTTCAAAATAAAAAGCTTTCATGGTAAATAAATCTATGACACCTTCGTGCTTTTCTTCAAGTCCGATAGGAATCTGCATTCTGACGGCTTTTTTTGTAAGACGTTCCAATATTGTTTTATATGAATGTTCAAAAGACGCGCCAGTTCTATCCAGTTTATTAATAAAACAAATGCGAGGGACTTTAGCTTCGTCAGCATAACGCCAATTTGTTTCTGATTGGGGTTCAACACCTGCCACACCATCAAAAACAACAACCGCGCCATCAAGCACGCGAAGAGACCTTTTTACTTCAACTGTAAAATCAATATGCCCCGGAGTATCAATAATATTAAAACGGTGTTTTTTATTTTTATCATTACCTGCATAAGTAGGCGTCCAAAAACAGGTAACAGCGGCAGAAGTAATAGTGATGCCACGCTCTCTTTCTTGTTCCATCCAGTCAGTGACAGTGTCTCCTTCATGCACTTCTCCTATTTTATGCGATACGCCAGTATAAAAAAGCACACGCTCGGTAGTGGTTGTTTTGCCTGCATCAATGTGAGCAATAATTCCAATATTTCTAACCTTTTCTAGTGGGTAATCTCTTTCCAT
>ERZ1292625.432-Hain-H41-01um-R1-432-length-64582-cov-70_pt3 | contig 24828 bp, 30 predicted proteins | sample MGYA00564400_ERZ1292625 | MGnify/ENA primary metagenome ERZ1292625 (study PRJEB36523, sample SAMEA6512639) | groundwater metagenome | collected 2019-01-08 | study: AquaDiva: Metagenomics assemblies of 32 groundwater samples | reverse complement strand
CTTCGATCTCTCGAATTTTCACATAGCCAAAATGGACAACAAAATCAATAGGTTATGAATACACATGCCAAAACGCCCGCCAATTCATAGGGTTGCGGGCTGGTCTCCGCCTGTGCCGTGGGTTCATGGGCCGGGGAAGGAATCAGCATCGAGTCGCGGTTATGGGCCGGATTGGATGCGGCTTCGGAAATCGGTTTTGGATCGTGAGCCGTTTTGCCGGGCGTGCGCTCGGAAAGGTGAGACGGTAAAGGCGACCTATGTTGACCATATCGTCAACAAGGCGTGTGGTGGGACGGATAATCCGTCGAACCTCCAGCCAATTTGCAAAAAGTGTCATGATGAGAAGACGGGCCGAGAAAGCCAAACGGCAAGATTGAAGGTGAAGCGTGGCTGGTAGACCAAGGATTCCGAGCTATTTGAAGGTCGTCAAGGGAACGGCTCGCAAACACAGAGAGAATGGGGCCGAGCCAAAGCCGGCTCGCGAAAGGCCGAGCCCGCCGGCGCATCTGAGCGATCGGGGGAAAGCCGGATGGGCCGAGGCTGTCTTGATGGCCGACGGCATGGCTGTCATGACGAAATCCGATTTGCTGGCGATGGAGGGGCTTGCCGAATCCATCGCCGATGTGCGATCCGCGCGGGCGGCGTTGGCGCTCCCGCTCATGCTGACGATCTATCCAGAAAAAGGTGAGCCTTTCGAGCGCGAGGTGTCGGCCCCTGGCGAGCGGTATTACTGGACATATGGCAAGGGCGGGCCGATGCGGCGGGCTCGGCCTGAGATTGCCGATATTTCGGATGCGGATCGCCGCATGGGGGCTTGGCTGACCAAATTCGGTGGGACGCCGGCGGATCGGTCGCGCGTTTCCGCTGGTCCGCCAGAAACGCGGAATGAGTTCGAAGATTTTGGGTGATGGCTAAACGCCCTTCAAAAGCGGCCGAACAACATCCGCACGTCGCAAAGGCAACCCAGTATATTGCCGATGTCTTGGCGGGGCGTGTCCTGGCCTGCAAATGGGTTCGGTTGGCATGTGAACGTCAGAAGAAAGACTTGGCACGCAAGGGCTGGTTGTGGCGGTTCGATCCAGAAAAGGCTGAGCGGGTTTGCCGGTTCATTGAGCGATTGCCGCACACAAAGGATGAATGGGCGGCGCGGCGAGAAAAAATTAGGCTGGAACCGTGGCAGTGCTTTATTTTGGCGACCGTCTTTGGATGGGTGGACAGCGATGGTAAGCGGCGGTTCCAAATATGCTATATTTGCGTGCCCAGGAAAAACGGAAAATCGGCCACTTCTGCTGGCGTCGGGCTTTACATGCTCGCGGCGGACGGCGAACACGGTTCAGAGGTCTACAGCGGGGCCACAACTGAAAAACAGGCATGGGAGGTCTTCCGCCCAGCAAAGTTGATGGCGAGCGGCACGCCCGATCTGTTGAAACATTTCGGGATCGACGTGAACGCCTCAAATATCCACATTCTTTCGAACGGCTCTCGCTTCGAGCCGCTGATCGGAAAGCCTGGGGATGGAGCGTCGCCAAGTTGCGCTATTCTTGACGAGCTGCATGAACACGACACTCCGATCCAGCGGGATACGATGCGGACTGGCATGGGGTCCCGCTCGCAGCCATTGTTATGGATGATTACAACCGCCGGGGATAATCTGGCCGGCGTTTGCTACGATGAGCAACTTACGGTTCAGCGGATTCTCGATGGCGCGGAGGAAGACGATCGCCGATTTGGAATAATTTGGTCGATAGACGAAGGCGATGACTGGACAGCGGAAGACGCTCTCCGCAAGGCAAATCCTAATTATGGAATATCGGTTCGATCATCATTCTTGCTCGATCAGCAAAAGGATGCGGTTCGAAATAGTCGCAACCAAGGCGTCTTCAAAACGAAGCATCTGAATATTTGGGTGCAATCACGCGCGGCAGCGTTCAACATGGAACGCTGGGCGGCGTGTTACGACCCGACGCTCGACATGGACGATTTTCGCGACCGCAAGGCTTGGATTGGACTTGACCTCGCGAGCGAGGTTGATATTGCCGCTGTCGAGATAGTGGCAGAGGATGGCGACGGGTTTGTCCGCTTCGGGCGGCACTATTTGCCGGAAGAAACGGTTTCCGATCCGAAGAACAAACACTATCACGGCTGGGATGCGGAAGGAAGAATTATCGTCACCGATGGCGCGATGATCGATTTCCAGCGCATCATGGATGACATTCTTGAGTTCGCCGAACATTTCAATGGCGTCGAGGTTGCGTTCGATCCGTTCCAGGCGACGTTCCTGGTTACGCAATTGATGGCGGCTGGAATCCCGTGCGTTAAATACCCGCAGCAAGTTCTGACCATGAGCCCGGCGATGAAGCGGCTCGATGCGCTGATAATGTCCGGCAAGCTGCGTCATCGATGTGATGAGAGAGACCCGATGACTTGGATGATGTCGAACGTCACCGGGAAACCGGACGCGAAGGACAACATCTACCCGCGTAAGGAACGGCCGGAAAACAAGATCGATGGTCCTGTTGCGTTGATGATGGCGATCGGGCGTGCGATGGTCGGAGAAGAGCCTCGCTCTAGCTCATATCTCGATAGCGAGCCGCTTCTGGTTCTTTGAGGTTCCTTATGCAAATCGGTCATATTGAAAATTCGACGCGTGTTCTCGGTAAGTCACAAGGCTATCTTGGCCTTCCTGTGCGAGATGAGGTTTTGGTGTGCTCGGTCAACGGAGTTGGAACGCCAGCGATGACGACGGCATGGATTCCGACGCCTGCGGAGATTGATGCGATAAACCAAGGCGCGGCAATTCATATCAGGATTCTCGGGATCGCACACCCGCCGATCATGGTTGATGTTGGCGAAATACCGGATATGAACGAATAAAATGGCAAAGATTACAAAGGCCGCGCGCATATTGGCCGACATGATCCGAGACGCCGCTGGTCTTTGCGGTGTTGCGGCGATCAGCTATGGATCTTGGCTCGTCTATGAGCCGGCGGGGTTCATCGTAGGCGGCGCCATAGTGCTTTGTGTTGTGCTCGTAAGCAGCTTCGGGCAATCTCGCGCGGTTGCGGCCAGGGATAACGGCTAATGGGGTTGTTCACAAATATCGCCGCCGCATTCGAAAGGAAGGCGGACGGGACTATAACCTACGGCGGCTTGGATTTATGGAGGGATTTTTTTGGCGGCGCGCCGGTGAAATCCGGTGTCACTGTCAACGTCCAGACAGCGTTGCAGGTTACGACAGTTCTAGGTTGTGTTAGGCGCATTGCTGAATCGTTGATGGTGCCTTGCAAGGTCCACCAGAAAGACCCTGTAACCAATATCCGCAGAGAGGCGAGAGAGCATCCGCTTTTCGATATTCTGTCAGACGAGCCAAATAGCATTCAGAGCGGATTGGAATATCGCGAAACAATTGCTCTGCATGTTGCGCTGACTTATAATCACTACTCTTATATTAGTCGTATTAATGGGAAACTAGATGAGCTGATTCCAATCGAGCCTTCCCGCGTTCTACCTCGTTTGGAACGCAGTGGTATGATGACTTATCGCGTTCAATTGCTTGATGGAACTCATGTCACGCTTGGCTCGGATGAAATCTGGCATGTGCGCGGTCCATCATGGGATGGCGCGATCGGGATGGATGCAATCAAGCTGTTGCGGGAATCCATCGGGCTCGCTATCGCGACAGAGGAAACGCACGCGAGGCTTCATAGTAACGGCGCTCAACCCGGCGGAATGCTGACAACAGATCAGCCGGCGAGCAAAGAATCGCGAGAGCGTCTGAAAGAGATGTTCGCGCAAGATTACAGCGGCGTCAGCAATAAGTTTCGCACGCTTGTTCTCGATAACGGGTTCAAGTGGCAATCTATGTCGCCGACTGGCGTCGATCTACAGCATGTCCAGCTTCGTCAGTTGCAGATTGAACAAATTTGCACTGGATTTAATGTTCTGCCAATAATGATCGGTTATTCTGGAAACAACACGCCAACATATGCTTCCGCTGAGCAAATGTTTCTCGCTCATTTGGTGCATACTGTTCGCCCTTGGCAGGCTAGGGTCGCCTCTTCCGCTAAACGATGGCTGTTCACCAAGGAAGAGCGTGAGCAGGGCTACTATGTTAACTTTGTCGATGCGGATTTCCTGTCGCCGGACATGAAATCCAAGGCGGAATATGCTAAGATAGCTCTTGGTGGCGGCGGTAATCCGGGCTGGATAACGCCAGATGAACAACGCGCATTTGATGAGCTTGGGCCGCTGCCCGGCGGCGATAGGCTCTATGTGCCGATGAACACGGTTCCCATCGGAGATGATGGCTATCCGAGGCCAAATGCGCCAGCGGTCGTTGCCGCGCCTAATCCAGGGACGCCATAATGGACCACACGACGATTGATTTTGAAGTCAAGTTCGCCCCTGGCGGTGACAAGCAGGGCATGTTCTCCGGCTATGGGGCGGTGTTCGGGAACAAAGACGCTTATGGCGACGTGATCGAACGCGCCGCGTTCAAGGAAACACTCCGCGCTTGGGAAGAGAAAGGCAAATACCCGCCGATGCTGCTACAACACGGCGGCGGGTTTCTCGGCGGCGCGGACGATATGCTCCCGATCGGCAAGTGGTCTTCGATGGAAGAGAATAGCAAGGGCTTGAAGGTTTCTGGCGAGCTGTTTGCGCTTGGAACCGAGCGCGGCCAATACCTCTATGAGGGGCTAAAAGCTGGCGCTCTCGACGGGTTGTCGATTGGTTACAACGTCAAGGAATTTGTGCTGGGCACAAAGCCAAATGAGCCGCGCCGCACGCTCAAGAGCATCGACTTGATGGAGGTCTCCATCGTTACGTTCCCGGCAAACGACGCGGCGCGCGTCGGCAACGTCAAATCGTCAGAGCATATTAAGACGATCCGTGAATTCGAGGCGGCGCTTCGCGATACACACGGGTATTCGAATGCTCAGGCCCGCGCGATTGCGGCGCGCGGGTTCAAAGCAGCGGACAGCGAGCGTGAGGCCCTTGACGAATTGTTGGCGGCCCTTCGGGATACAAGGACGAAGCTCGTTGCATAGGGGGCCGCCGCGTGTTCTACGTCTATCTGTTTTACGATCCGAGAAACAATGCGCCGATCTATGTCGGGAAGGGACTGAATGGCAGCTATCGGCATCGTGACCATTTCCACCACAACCTCGGGAACGTTTGGCTGTTCCGAAAAATAGGCCGCATAAAAGCGGCCGGGCTAGAACCGCTCATTGCAGTGGATGGGTTTTACGAGCACGAGGCAGAGGCGCTCTCTCGCGAGTGCGAACTCATTGCTCTGCACGGTCGTGCGGATCGTGGCCTGGGTACGTTGTGCAATCTTACGGACGGCGGAGACGGGGCGAGTGGCGCAATCCGGACTGAGGCTAATAGAGATGGTATGCGCCAAAGATGGCGCGACGGCATAGGCCAAAAGGTAATGGAAGGACTGCAATCGGCGTGGGCCGATCCGGAGCGCCGCGCTCAGAGGATTGCCTCAATGAAGGCCGCTCTTGCCGCGCCAGAAGTGCGCGAGCGCAGAAGTCGGAGCATGAGTAGGACGCTCACACCAGAGCTCCGCGCCATCATCAGGGAAAAGGCAATGCGAGCTATGTCCACGCCCGAATGTCGCGCTAAAAAATCGGCTGCGACTAGCCGCAATTGGTCAAACCCTGAGTATAGGGAGCGCATTCGCGCTGCAGTTACCGCCACGAAAAACAAATGGTGGATTTTCGTTGGCGGCACGAAATTTGGGTCAGCCGCATCTGCGGCGGCGTTTCTCTGTGTTTCGCGGGCGACGGTCCTAAACAGATGTCGTCGAGGAATCTATCCTCGTATTCTGAAATCTGAAAGTCACGCCTCGGGATGAGGCGTTCGTTAGTAAGTCGTCGGAATCTCGGGATGAGAACGGCGCGATAAACCGGCCTGCTCGAGCAAATCCGCTCTACCCGCAGGCTGATCGAAACAACCTCATAAGGAGCGGTCCAATGGCCGAATTGAAAGACGTTCTGGACGAAGTTCAGAAGGAAGTGAAGTCCTTTGGCGATAACGTCAAGGGCCTCAAGGAATCGATGGAAAAAGACCTCGCTTCTGTTCGCAAGATGGCGGAAGATGCCGGCAAGGCTGCGGGCGAAGGCACGCAACTCAAGGCCGACATCAAGGCGCTGAGCGAAGGCGTCGCGGCCAAGCAGGAAGCCTTGGAAAAGCAGATTAAGGAAATCGAGACCAAGACTCTCAAGGCGGCGGGCGATCGGTTCGACGAGATCGAGAAGAAGGTCAACCGCGCCCGTGTTGGCGGCGGCGGCGATCCAGATTCAGAAATCAAGTCGATGAGGGATTTTCATCGCACGGCGCTCGCGGCGCGCGGCGAATTGAAGGTCCACACTGACACCGGCGACGACAAGATCGACATCGATGGGATTAAATCCTACCAGTCGCAGTATGGGCTCTATCTTCGCCGCGACATCAGCCCGCAGGGCGCCGAGGCAAAGAGCATGTCTGTCGGCTCCGATCCCGATGGCGGTTATTTTGTCACTCCGTTCATGTCGCCGCGCATCCTATCGGTGATCTACGAGTCATCGCCGATCCGGCAGCTCGCGACCGTCGAAACCATCAGCACGGACGCTGTGGAATATCCCATCGACGATGGCGAGGCTGGCGCTGGCTGGGTTGGCGAACAGGAAACGCGCCCGGCGACGGCTACCCCGCAGGTCGGCGTGCAGCGCATTCCGGTTCATGAGATGTATGCGTTCCCCATGGCGACGCAGAAACTCTTGGAAGACGCTTCGGTCAACATCGAGGCATGGCTCGGCGATAAGATCGGGCAGCGGTTTGGCCGCCTGGAGGCCACGGCGTTTGTTTCCGGCGATGGCATCAAGAAGCCTCGCGGGTTCCTGACCTACGCCAGCGGCACGACGCGCGGCACGATGGAGCGAGTCTCCAGCGGCCATGCCACGGCGTTGACGTTCGATGGCCTTATCCGGCTGATTACGGCGCTCAAGGAAGAATATGCCGGTGGTTCCAGCTTCTTGATGCGCCGGGCGAGCGTCGGCGACGTGATGTTGCTCAAGGATGGCAATGGCCAGTATCTCTGGCGTCCCGACAATCAGGCCGGCAAACCGAGCCTGCTTCTCGGCTATCCGGTCTACCACGCCAACGATATGGCGACGGTCGGCGCCGGCGCGCTGGCCGTGGCCTTCGGCAATTTCCGTATGGGCTACACGATCGTCGATCGGCTCGGCATTTCTACCTTGCGAGACCCATTCACGAACAAGCCTTTCGTGGGGTTCTATACGCGCCGGCGCCTTGGTGGCGACGTGACCAACTTCGAAGCAATCAAGCTGCAAATCGTACAGGCTTGATCCGCTCGCTTGCTTGATCTTTGGCGGTCCTGGCTTCTGAAATGGGCCGGGGTCGCCAATCTCTCAAATTCCTCTCAAGGAGTCCACGCCGATGCGTGACCAATTCAACTGTTTGGCCCTCAAGCGGGGCATCTCGCCTGCTGTTGTCACGAACGCAAATACGGCATTCGTATCGCAAATTCTCGATACGCAGGGTTTGTCCAGCGCTACCTTCGCGCTTCTTACGGGGTCTCTCTCGGACGCCAACGCCACGTTTACCGTGTTGGCGGAAGAGGGCGACAATTCGGCGTTGTCTGACAACACGGCGATCGCCGATGCTAATTTGCTCGGCACGGAGCTTCTCGCGACGCCGCTCTTCAGCGACGACAACAAGGTGTTCAAGCTGGGGGTTATGGACACGAAACGCTATATCCGAGTGACCGTGACGCCGGCGGGGAATGACGCGGGCGATGTCTATCTCGCCGGGGTGTGGATTACCGAGCCGCTGATCGAGCCGGCGCCGAATCCTCCGGTATAATTTTGGACATTGCCTTGGCGGGCTTCGGCTCGCCAAGGACAATTGGAGATGATTCATGTTCGCCAAAGTCATGAAACCGTTCGAATATTCAGCCGATGGGATCAATTCCAGGATGGTTCACATTGGGGAGGTCTTGAACTTCTCCGATGATTGCGCGTCAGGTCTTGTCGCCGCCGGGCTAATCGTGGCGCTGGTTCTAGGCGAACGTAGCATGGCGCCGTCCTACGCGGAAACGCCTTATACCGAATTGCCGCAAGTTCCGGCACAGCCTGAGCTAAATCAAGTCGAACTAGCTCCGATGCCGGCTGGTGAGAAGATCGCCGCCGGCTTGAATGACGCGATAGCCATTGCGAGCGGTGAAGTCGAGCCTGCGCATCTTCATGTTTGCGCCGAGCCAAGCTCTCTATCCATCCGCGATCTTGGCAAAGGATGGTTCGCCATCTTTGACGGCGACCAGAAGATGACGAAATCCGTTCGATCCAAGAGCGAGGCCGAAGCTGAACTTGCGACGATGCTGAAATCCAACTCCTAACCAGGAATATCCCAATGGCTGATGCAACTTACACCCCCCCCGTCTATATCAAACAAGGTGGCGCAGAACTCGTCATCGCCAGCGGCGGCGTGCTCAACGTCGAGACCGGCGGCGTTGTCAAGACCAATGGCACGCAAGGGGCGGCTCTGACGACACAGTTGACCACGATCACGCCAGCGGACGCGGCGGGCACGCCTGATTACGCCATCGCGGCGATCACGAATGTCGCGCCGTTCGGATTTGCGAGTGCGCAGGAAGCAATCACGACTCTTTATGTGATCCAGAACCTCCAGGTGCGGCTTGCCGAGGTTGAGGCCCGCATGGAAGCGCTCGGCTTCGTGGCTGCGAATTGATATGACTTACGCTCGCCGCCTAACTGTCTCCGTGACGACCGCAGCCGATGGCTCTGCCACGGCTTATTCCGATCCGATCGACTATGGGATGCTATCGCAGGTCCGCTATGTGAAGACTGACTTCGCAGATGCTTCGACGTTCACGATCACGTCCGAGGCAACCGGCGAAACGCTTTGGACGGAAACTGGCGTCAACGCCTCCGCGACCCGCGCGCCTCGTCAGCCGACTCATTCGACGGCGGGCGCAGCCGCGCTCTATGCAGCCGCAGGCAACGCCGTCAACGATAAGATCGCGATCGCGAATGATCGGATCAAGATCGTGATAGCTTCCGGTGGCGCGACAAAGACCGGCGTTTTCTATTTTTTGATGGTGTGATCGCGCATGTTCACCGTCACGACGCCCGCCGCCGATCGTAATCTTCTCACGCTTGCGGAGATGAAGTCCGCGCTCGGGATAACGGATGCGGCGAGCGACGCCACGCTGACGGCGCTTGGCGCGCAAATCTCCGACATGATCGCGCACGAATGCTTGGTTCCTGTCGATGGGGTGACGCCGCCGACATTGCGCTCTGAAGCCATCGTCGATGAGGTGAACAACGATCTTCGGTATTCTGGTAAGACATCGCCGATCGTTCTGACCCGGCGCTTCGTGACATCGATCACCAGCGTCGTTGTCGCGGGAACGACGCTTCTTGCGGCGGATTATCAGGTAGACAAGGGCGCTGGGTTGTTGCGCCGGGTGAATGATGGCGGAACTATCATTTGCTGGTCGTCTGGAAAGATCGTCGTCACCTATATCGCCGGCTTCGTCACGATCCCGGAACCGTTGAAGCTCGCCGCAGTCACCGTATTGCGCGAACAGTGGTCCTCGGCGGCGCAAGGCGGGGCGGCCTCGCGTGACCCGATGGTGAAAAGCGAGGCGGTTGATGGCGTTTCGCGTTTTGAATATTTTGGACAGTCTGGTGGTTCTTCCGGGGCTATGTCATCTGGGATGGCGATTTCACCAACTGCTTCCGCGATGCTAACGCCGTATAAATATTGGGATGTATGACCAATGAACAGTCCTGGTGTCTATACAGCCTCCGCAGCAGTCACCGCAGCGGGCACGCAGGTTACATCGTCGATAACCGGCCTTGACGGGATGCTGGCGGCTTCCATCTCGCTGGCCTTTTCCTACGGCTCCGGCGGAACGACCTGCGACGCATTCGTGCAGACGAGCCTCGACGGCGGAACTGTTTGGCAGGATGTAGCTCACGGCGCGTTCACCACGGCGAGTGCGACAAAGCAGTTCAATGTGTCTGGTCTCACGCCGAAACTCACGCCCGCGACGCCGGGAGATGGAACTCTGGCTGCGGATACGGCGGTTGATGGCGTACTGGGGCCGATGTGGCGGATGAAGGTCGTGAGCGTAGGGATTTACGGCGCATCGACGCAAATAGTTTGCAGACTCATTGCTCGTTGAACAAATCTTGGCAGTAGGCTATAAAAAGCGGGCCGAGGGAGCGTTGGAGCGCAACCCTCAGCCCTAACCGTCACCAGCGTTGGAGCGCAGGAAATGGCTCATTACAATTTGGACGCAGTTCTCCCGGAAATCAAAGAGAATTACGGGAAATTCTATGTTTACTTAATGTTCCGCCTGGATGGCTCGCCATTCTATGTCGGGGCTGGAAAGTCAGCCGAAGGGCGCGAGACGAGGTTTTCGGCTCATATTCGTGAGGCTCTCTGGGGATGGGATTCCCCAAAACATTTAGTCATTAGAGAAATGCTTGGGCTAGGACATAAAATCGTCTGCGCGATAGATAGTTGGCATATTGACCGCAACAAAGCTTTCGCGCGAGAAGACGCGCTTATTTCTCAAATAGGCAGAATTGATCTTGGGGTTGGCCCTTTGATTAATGAGTCCGCCGGAGGAAATGAGGGGAAACGAAATTTTTCGTCAAGAATTAAGGCAAAGAAGGCTGAGGCTAGCAAGCGCGCTCAAAGTTTAGCTAAAATCGCCGAGGCGGACCCGACATTCCGTCATCGCGTGGCTATGGCCGGAACCCAAGCTGCCGCCAAATGGATGGCTGAAAATAGAGATTTTGTCATCAAAAATATGCGTTCCGCTGGAGAAATGGCGAAAGAGTGGTGCAACAATAATCCCGGTGAGCGTCGCAGAATTTGTGCTCTAGGCGGGACTGCCGCCGCTGAATGGGCGAAAAAAAATCCAGAAAAATCCGCTGAAATACGCATGAGAGCGGCGGTAGCATCTGGTGATGCGCATCGTAAAAAAGCGGAAACTAGAAAAAGGTGCCTTGAAATGATAGCAAGGTTTGATATTTTTTTATCCACGCCAAGCGCAAAGGACGGATGGCGCAAATGGCAGGATTTTGAGGAAGAATTACTGCGGATCGTCGCGAGGTGATGCCTACCCAATCCCGCGCCGCGCTCGATCGCGCCCTCGCGCAAGCGGGCCAGAACGCGACGCTGCAACGGCTCATTGGGACAGCGTTGACGCCAGTAAGTGTTGTGGTGCGCGCGCATATCGTCGATTTCAAGCCGGATGAGCTAATCTCTGGGACGGGGCTACAAGCCGGCGACAGCAAGGCGCGCATTTCGACCACGCAAATCGATGCAGCGCAATGGCCCGGCGTTACACCGCCGCCATCGCCCGGTGATCCTCGCGTTCCGCGTAAGGGCGACCGGCTGATAGTGCAAGGTCGAACGCGAACAATCATCGGGGCGTGGGAATCGCCGCGTATCAACGGTGAGTTGATCCGTATCGAAATGCAAATCCGCTAACGAGGGAAAACAAATGGCCGTCAACGCATCTCTTAGGGCCGCGCTTTCCGTTTCGCAAGTTGGGAGCGAGGCATTCGCTGGCGGCCCGAATTGGTCGGCGGCGATTGAACAGGTTCTTTCATTCGCGAATGGGACTGGTGCGGATCAGGCTGACCTCGCCTATGTCGCGGAGCGCACGGTCGCGAGCGCGACCAATGACGATATTGATCTTGCCGGCGTGCTTACGGATGCTCTTGGCGCGACCATCACGGCGGCGGAACTCGCCGCAATCTTAATCGTCAACAAGAAAAAGGACGGCAGTGCCAATACGACCAATCTGACGATTGGCGCGGGCGCGAATCCGATGATCGGGTTTCTCGGCGCGACGCATACGATCGGCCCGATCCGTCCCGGCGGTGTGTTCATGCTTGCCTGCGGCGACGCGTCGGGGATCGGCGCCGTGACGGCAGGAACGGGCGACATTCTTCGTATAGCGAACAGCTCAGGTGCGCAGAACAAATATCTTATCGCATTGTTGGCCAGAAGTGCTTGATGGCACGCATTAACAATCTCTCGCGCGACATTCATCTTCTCATAGACAGGACGTTATCACCGCACGCACGTCAGCAAGTTGCGGCCAAATCTGCCCGCAAAATCCTCGCCGATGCACAGACCCATAACAAGAGCGTGCTCGGCGTCGTTCCGCCGCATAAGGAATATGTGGATGGCAAGTTGGGAGTCCCGCTTGAGACGGTCAATACAGATCGAGGGCATATTGTCTTCCAGTTCGAACTCGGCAATGAAATCCTGCGGTGGATCGGCGAACAGTTGGTTTTGAACAGTCCGGTTTTGACGGGACAATATGCACGCTCGCATGTCCTTTTAGCGGATGGCGTCGAGATAGACGCGGACGGGAAAATCCCGGCGGCTGAAACATATACTTTCACGAACATCCAACCATATTCGAGGAAAATCGAAAGAGGATTATCGGACCAAGCCGAAGATGGAGTGTTCGAAGTTGTTGCTGCGCTTGCTGCAAAAAAGTTCGGCAATGTTGCTCGCATCAGATTCACTTACGTTTCATTGAGCGGCACATCTAAAGACAAATCAGACAGGCAGCCTGCAATTACGGTGTCTCTGCGATGATATTTGGAATTGTTTACGTCATTGCGAACGATTTGACCGGGAAGAAATATGTAGGGATTACAACAAAGACGTGCGATCAAAGATTTCGGCTGCACATAAATTGCGCAATCAAAAACAATAGCGCAACATTTCTGCATAGAGCAATCCGAAAATATGGTATTGGCGCATTCTCGATATCCAAAATAGACGAGCATCAAGACAAGATGGCTCTATTTGACGCCGAGAGAAAATGGATCGCCGCCATGGGAACATTCGCTCCGAACGGCTACAATATGACGCTCGGCGGCGAAGGCGGTTTTGGGATGAAAATGTCGGATGATAATAAGAGGAACGTATCCAAGAGATTTAAGGGGAAGAAGCAGTCTCCAGAGCATATTGAAAAATGCAGAGCGAAGCGTATCGGTCTTAAAAGATCAGAAGAAACGCGAAAGAGGATAGGCCAGACTCGGCGAGGGAAGAAGCTTAGCGAGGCTCAGATCGAAATGATGCGGGTGCGCAGGATTGGTGTGCCATTGACAGAATGTGCGCGCCAGAAAATCAGCAGGCCGGTAGTTGCAGATGGAAAAGAATTCAAAAGTCTTGGTGATGCTGCAAAAGAACTGAATGTCGCGGCTGAGACGATCTCGCGCAGGATCATGCGCGGCGTCCCAGGATATACCAGCCTTGTCGGGATTACACGGCCCGGCGTTGCCTATCGGATCAAAATAGGCCGAGATGGTTACTCTCTAGCGGCATAAAGGTAAGACATGGCCAAGAAAGCCGTCTCTGACGCCGTTGCGGCTCGGCTCGCAATTTATGCCGGGATATTTGACGGCGCTCACATACTAGATCAGAATGGGTTAAATATCCTAACTAATCTAAGTAATCCTTTGCTTCTAGCATCTAGATATGCCCTTGGATTGCCGGCTATCCTGAGACTAAATGAGACGACACAGACACCGTTAGATGGTGGAAGTTGGCTCCGCTTGGAGTTTCCGGTTGCAAATGACACGCAAACAATCCTCGGACGTGGCTATCGCGAGACAGGTGCGTTTCGCGTCGCAGTCGCGACGGAAATAGGTTCTGGTCTGGCGAAGTCTAACACCTGGTGCGAGCAGGTCGCGGACATCTTCCGAAATCAGAAATTCGATGGCGTCGATTGTCGGACGCCGACAACTCGCGAAGGAATAGACGACGGGAGCTATTTCATCGCGGCGGTCATCGTGCCGTTTCGATACGAATACCGAGATTGACGAATCCCGCGCCGCGAGGCGCGAGAATGCCTTTCGATCGGCGCTTAGGCAACGCCGCCCGGCCCGCTGTGAAGCAACCAAATAGATGGAGCCTACCCTATGAGCACACCCTCCGGATCAACGGGAACACGCGTTTACATCGCGCCTTCGACAACGACTGAACCAGCCGATGCAACCGCCTACGGGGCGCTGGTCTGGACTGAAATTGGAGACGTTGAAAGTCTCGGAGATTATGGCGATGAGGCTCCGATCCTTACCGCACAGACGCTCCAAGACGAGCGGGTGTTCAAGGCCAAGGGCGCGCGCGACGCCGGGACGCTCGTAATTACATGCCTCGATCGCCCCGACGATCTCGGCCAGATCGCCGCGATCGCTGGAGAGGCGACAAAATTCAACTATCCGATCAAGGTCGTTCTTCCGAACCGGCTCACTGTCGCCGGGACCGATCAGATCGAATATATGATCGGGCTAGTTTCATCGAAACGCCTCACCGTCGGCGACAATTCAGCGTTCCTTCGTCGCGCATTTTCCGTGGCGATCAATAGCAAAATCACCAGCGTCGCCGCGACATGATCGCGGCGTAAATGCTTCCCATTCCTAAGAGGTCCACATGCTCGATTTGACAACGCTCGATACATCGACGGCGGCGGAAGCCGGCGCAATAATGACGGTCCAACATCCTGTCACGGGCGCGGTGCTAACACAGGATGACGGTTCCGCGATGACAATCACCTTCGCTGGGGAGGATAGCGAACGATATCGGAGCGCCACGCGCGCGGCGACAAATCGGCGTCTAAAAGCTCAGCAATCAGGACGGCAAATGCAGCTATCAGCGGAAGAGCTGGAAAACGACGCGCTTGAGCGGATCGTCGCGTGCACCATCGGATGGAATGGCATCGGCGTAAGCGGGGAAGCCCTCCCGTTTTCCCCTGACAATGCGCGGGCACTGTTCAAAAAGCTCGCATGGCTTCGCGAACAGGCCGAAGCCTTCATTGGAGACCGATCGCGTTTTTTGAAGGCGTAGCGGAGGACTTGATCGGTTATGCGGTGACGGCATTTTCCGCGCGTCCTGGCGCGGCGCTCCCTGACCTTCCGGGATGCGTCGCGCATGTTTGGGCATGGTTCTGTGAATTGAGCGCGGCGCGCACGTCAAATGGATGGGGTGCAAATCCGATCACCTTTCCCGAAATAGACGCTTGGGCGCGGCTCACGCGCTCGGAACCGACGCCATGGGAAATCGGCTTAATCCGGCGCATCGACGCCGCAATCTTGCCGAAGATCAATAAAACTGGCAGCAAGCAAGAAATTGCGGCGACGGATGCGCAAGGCGTCGCGTCGCTATTCGGCGGTCTCAAGGCGCGGGCGAGGGAGGTCTACAAATAAATGGCCGAAACCGTCACAAGTCGCATCGATATTGATGTCACGACCAATGCCGACAAGGCGGCGATGGCGCTCAATAAGCTTGCGGGCGCGAATGATGGTGTCGTCGTTTCGATCGATAAAGCGACTAGGGTTCGCGAGCGAAACGAGGCGGCAGTTGAGCGACTGGCCAAACGTTATGATATGGAATATCGCGCCCTACGGCAGGCCGAGCAGGCGCAGAAGGCGCTGGATCACGCTCGCACAGCCGGACTCGCCGGAACGACGGCTTATGAAAGGGCACTTGCTGGGCTGGAAAAACAACAGACCGCGATTGGCCGGTCAACGGGCGCGATGATTTCGCGTCTTTCCGAATGGAACAAGGAAACCAGTTCCATTACCGCGCGGATGTCTGGGCTTGCTGGCGCCGCCAACGACAACACAAAAGTTATCGACGCGCACGCCAAAACAGTCGGCCTTGCGCGGCATGAATGGATCAATTTGTCACGGCAAATGCAGGATGTCGGCGTGTCGCTGGCAGGCGGCCAGTCGCCGTTCATGGTGTTGACGCAACAGGGCTCGCAGATTGCCGACGTGTTTTCGTCGTCTGGCGCGGGTGCGGGCGCGGCGCTGAAATCCTTCGGGGCGACGGCGCTGCGTTTTGCGCTCAATCCAATTACTCTGATCGCCGCAGCGGCGGGCGTCGCCGGTTTGGCAATGTGGCGATGGAAAGAGCAAACCGATGCGCTCACCATCTCGCTCAACGGGCTTGGCCGTCAGAGCGGGCTGACGGTCTCGCAGGCCAATCGAATTGCCCAAGCAGCGGCGGAAAGGTCTGGTATTTCTGGCGCATCCGCTCGCGGGTTGGCCGGACAGTTTCTCAATGCTGGCGTATCCGGGCCGAACATCGGCGGCGCTATCGATGTGACAAGGGGATTCTCGCGCGGTCTCGGCCTCGATCTGGAAGACGCGGGCAAGGAACTCGCTGCGGCGCTCGCGGAGCCCGCCAGGGGCGCGGAGGAACTCGCCAAGAAATACGGGCTCGTTTCGTTTACCGAGCGCGAGCACATCAAACAATTGGCAGCCGTCGGCGACAAGTCCGGCGCGACGGCGAAACTGCTTGCCATTCTTCAAGAGCAGATCGGCAAGATGCAAGACCCGACGACGGCGTTCGGGCGGCTATGGGAAGGCGTCATCAAGCGCGTATCTGATAAATTAGATAAGATGGCACAGGAGATTGAAGGGCCAAAGAAATTTAAGGATGTTTTTGATCCACTCCGCCGCGCCGCCGAGAATGAAAAACGCGCCCAAGAGAGCATCGCGGCGGAGCGCGCGAGAGACCTTGGCCGTCTCCGCGAGGATTCGGCGCTGGCCGTGCGTGAAATCCAAGCGCGGACATTTGCCGAGCGCGAGGCCGTGGCGATGGAACGCGCCCGCACACAGGTCATGCGGGAAACAAGCGACGCTGTAAGGGCCAACATCGCAGCCGAATCCGAACGGGCCAAGTTGATCGCGGAAGGCAATCGCAAGGCCGAAGACCGTTTGCGCGCCGCGCGTGATGAAGCCGGAATGATCGGCAAGACGCCGCTGGAACAAGCGCGCCAGCGGATTATGAACGATGTGCGCGACTTCCGGGAGCAAAACCTCCCGAACGCTGCCACGCCGATGGCGGAGGAGTTTAACACCGCCGGGAACGCGGCTGCAATGCTCGCTGATGCGCTGACGCAATCGGCTGGCCGGATTGGGCGGCTAATCCCGCTCTCCGAGTCTGGAATATCTGGAACGGGCGCGGCATCGATGTTGCGCCAATTCGAGGGCTTCCAGCCGCGGGCTAAGTTCGACGTAAACGCCTTCCGGGCTGGGTTTGGGTCGGATACAATAACGCGCGAAAACGGGGCGGTCGAGCGCGTGTTGCGCGATAGCGTCGTCACCCGCGCCGACGCCGAGCGCGATCTGGCGCGCCGCTTGCGCGAACTAGATGGCATCATCACAAGGCAGATTGGTCAGAAGGCGTTCGACGGTCTCTCGCCGCGGGCGCGCGCCGCGTTGGATAGCGTGGCCTATAACTATGGCTCGCTGCCAAAGCGGATCATTAGCGCGGCTAAGTCCGGGGACGATGCTGCGATTGGCGCGGGCATCCGGGGGCTCGCCGGCGACAATGGCGGGGTCAACGCTCGGCGGCGGAACGTGGAGGCCGATTTCATTGTCGGTCCAATCGCCAATGACAACGGCTTGCGATCCCGTGTTGGCCAGCTATCGTCGGAAGAACAGTCGCTGCGCCTCGCGGGAGCGGAGCGTCAATTCAGGATCGAGCCGCAGGAAGAATTTCGCAAACAGATAGTGGCGTCGGAAGAGGCTCTAAAATCCAGAATTGCGACGCTTGGCCAGGATCAACATGCCGTTGACGAGGCGGCCAAGCGTCAAGAATTGATGAACGACGCAATTCGTCAAACCGGCAATATACTGCCGGAACAACAGGCATTTATTGACCAGAATGCAAAGGCTTGGGCTAATTATCAGGAACATGTAAGAGAAGCTGACGAAGCGCAAAAGCGCATGATCGAAAATCTCGATCTCATTCGCGGTTCGGCGCGAGATGCGCTCGGTGGAATCGCCACGGATTTGGCGCATGGCAAGCGCGCCTCCGACGCGCTCAACGATTCACTCTCCCGCATCGCCGACAGGCTTATCGCTTTGGCTGCGGATCGGGCGATTGAAGGGCTTTTCGGCAAAATGGGAGGCACCAATCTCGGCGGCGGGGGCGGGTTCTTCAATGCGATTGCCAATTTCTTTGGCTTTGCCGAAGGAGGAATTGTCGGGGCGCCGGGCGGGCGCATGGTGAATGCTCCGATATCCGCATTCGTCGGCGCGCCGCATTTCGCAAGCGGCGGCGCCGTGCCTGTGATCGCTCATGCAGGTGAACTGATTTTGAACGCAGCGCAACAGCGCAATGTCTCTGACGCTATCGGCATCGCGCGCGGCGGTTTATCGAACGGCAATCGCGGAGAGATGAAGGCGGCGCCGGTAACGGTGAACCTCATTGGGGCTCCGCAGGGAACGAAAGTTAAGGAGACGACGGATTCACGTGGCGGGCGCCGGATCGACGTAGTTTTCGATGAACGGATAGCTTCATCGCTCGGCTCACCCCAAGGGGCAGAGTCACTGCAAGGCGCGTTTGGTGTTCGACGACAGGTAGCGAGGCGGTGATGGCAATTCCTGTTTGGTCCGCCGATCTACCTCAGCGTGGTCTCATCGATGGCTATTCCGAGACATTCCGGGATGGCCGACTGCAATCTCGTACGTCTACCGGCCCTGGCAAAGTGCGTCGGCGCGTTTCGTCCGCACCAATGCCGGTCGTGGCATCGATGGTTGTGACGTATTCGCAGAAATCGCGATTAGAGCGATTATGGAATGAAGAAAGTGCGGGCGGGTCGCTCCCGTTCATCATGCCGGATCAATCTCATGATGGCATACCCATTCTCACGGCGGGCGGCGTTCCTCTTCATACGGCGGGAGGAATCCCGGTCCTAATAACCGCAAAATGGCTCGTTATCTTCGCGTCACCTCCACAACTAACGCCATGGGGCATTCAGTGGTCGGCGGCGATGCAACTCAATGTCATGCCGTAGACGATGGCTTACCTCCCGCTCACTGTCCGCCGCGCGGTTCACGCCGAACATACGGCGGAAATAGAAGTTGCGCTGGTCACGATCACACATGCCAATCTCGCTACGCCAATTCGCGTTTCGAGTGATCCGACACAGCGGTTGTCTGCCGAGCCGCTGCGCTACGGCACGATCAGCAACGATATAGAATACGAGTTCATTTTGATGTCGGCGATTGTGCCGGACGATCAAAAAGGGACTCCGCCACGCACAGCGCTCGTACTCGATAATATCGGCGCGGCGCTTGTTGAGCTTGTCAGGTCTTTCACGTCCCCGGCGACGGCGGAAATAGCGCTCGTGCTCGCCTCGGCGCCGGACTCGGTTTTCCAGCGGTATAAGGGACTCCGCATCGTCCGGTCATCATTCGATGACTCGACAGTGACGATTGATCTTTCGCGCGAGCCATTCACTTCGGAGCCGTTTGGCGCGAGACAGACCAAGAATTTCTTTCCAGCATTACATGGCCTTGCGAGTTCGTGAACCACTGGAGCGCCGATTACATCGGCTTGCCGTGGGCGCCGGGCGGGCGGGATCGTGCGGGATTGGATTGCTGGGGCTTATGCGCGGTCATTTATCACGATGTAGCGGGCATCGATCTTGACCCTCTAACGGGGGCTTACGTTACCGCCGAAGAGCGCGAGGACATTGCCGCTATCGTCGCTGGCGAGATGGCGCATGGGCCATGGGTTCGCTGTGAACCAGGAAAGGAAAACGAATTGGACATTGCGCTTTTCAGATGCTTCGGCCTGCAAAGCCATGTCGGCGTTATCGTCGGGCGCGGAATGATGCTTCACGCGACGGCGGGCCAAGAAAGCGCAATCGAGCGTTACACGGAAGGACGATGGTTGCCGAGGTTCATGGGCGCATGGCGGCACAAAAGCAGGCTTTGATCGTCCGCGACGGCGCGCGCATCATTGCACAGCCATATCTCGACGGGGGCGCGCGTCTCGATATGATCGCGCCCTATGGCGCGACCATCGCGGAATGCGTTGAACAAGCGATTCCCGGATTGCCGATTGAATGGGCAGTGGCCCATGCGCGCGTGTTCATGGGAGGCGAAATAATCTCGCCAGAAATTTGGCCGCGTGTCCGTCTCACTCCGCGTAACGATAACCTACCAGTCATCGTCATCCGAGTCGTTCCCGGCAATAGCGGCACGATGCGCGCCGTGCTGTCGATTGCGGTCGGCGTCGCCGCGCTGGCGCTGGGGCAGATTTATGCCGCGCCTCTGGCATTCGCGGCGGGCTTTGGCGGCTCGGCTTTGGCGACAAGCGTAGCGGGGGGACTCATAACAGGGACTGTGCTTCTCGCAGGCACGTTGCTTGTCAATTCGCTAATCCCATTGCGCCGGGACCAATCGCAAGGGGCGGGCATTACGGCTTCGCCGACTTACACCATTCAGGGGTTTCGCAATGTCCCGAACCCGGATGGCGTTGTCCCATGCGTGTTCGGAAAGGTTCGGTTCGCCCCGCCTTATGCGGCGTTACCTTATACAGAAATCGAAGCCGGCGAGACATTTATCACCGCGCTTTTCTTGCTCGGCTATGGGCCACTTGAAATTCGAGACATTAAGCTAGGCGACACGCCGATTGAGAAATTTAAGGAGGTCACGGTTGAGACTCGAAATGGGTATGCCTCCGATGCGCCAGTCACTCTTTACCCGAAACAAACTCTAGAGGAAAGGCTGACGGTTGATCTAAGTCGGGCTTATTCATCGACGTTTGGACCTCATACCCGGTTCACCGCTTCGGACGCGCAGGAAGCGTCCATAGATATTACGTTTCCGTCCGGCCTGTTCTGGATGCACACGTTCCCGACTAATCCGCCGGTAACACAGCCCTTTCCATTCACCGTCACCATCAAAATCCGTATGCGTCTCAATGGAGTTGGGGCGTGGACGGATGTTATCGAGTGGCCGATCACATTGTTCTCACAAAAGTCGATCACGGTGTCTCATAGATGGACGCTGCCGACGCGCGGACGATATGAGGTAGAGGTTGAGCGCCTCACTCTCGACTTCGATGATCTGAACGTCTTTCAACAGAATGACCAATTTGTCTCAATCTCGATATGGTCCGCAATTCGGTCCTTCCGTCCGGAATATCCGCTCAATTTCAATCATCCTCTGGCGCTAATCGCGGTAAAGGCGAAGGGCTCGAAACAACTCAACGGCGTCATCGAGGACTTGAACTGTGAGGCCTCGCGCGTCTGCAAGGATTGGGATAGCGGCACGCAAACATGGATCGAACGAGAGACGCAAAATCCAGCGTCGGCATTGCGATTGGCCATGCAGGGACCGGCGATGGCCTACCCGCTTGTGGACGATGAAATCGATCTTCCATGCATTCAGGATTTGCATGATTTCTGTGTGTCGAAGAGCCTATCTTACAACCGCGTTCACGATTTCGAGGCGTCTGTTTTCGACACATGGAGCGACATAGCGGCGGCTGGCCGCGCCGCCCCGCGCGATGATGGAGAAAAATGGGGCGTCGTGATCGACCGCCCGCAAACAATTGTGATGCAGCATATCACGCCTCGCAATTCATGGGATTTCGCTGGGTCGCGAGATTACGTGAGGTTTCCAGATGCGTTCAGGGTCAAGTTTTACGACCAGACAAATAGTTATAAACCTGCCGAGCGGGTCGTTCCTTGGCCCGGCTTCGTCGGCACTCCGCTGGTCACGGAATCAATCGAATTGCCGGGGATTACCGATCCAAGCGCCGTTTGGATCGAAGCGCGCCGCCGGCAATATGAGCTGATCTATCGCAGAGACACTTTCACCGTCATGCAGGATTTCGAGGCCGCATTGGCGCGGCGCGGTGATCTAGTGAAAGTCAGTCACGACATTCTTCTCGTCTCACAGGTTGCAGCGCGGGTTAAGAGCGTCGGAGCCGATTATGTCATGATCGATTCCGTCGTGACGATGGAAACGGGAAAAACATATGCGGTCAGATTCCGATCCCTTGGACCAGACGACGCATCGCCAGATTTGAGCATTCTTCGACCGCTTAAAACAATCGTCGGAGAGCATGATGCTCTTTTCTTCTCCGGCGCGGGGACGGCTCCACAAGTCGGAGACCTCGCCATGTTTGGCGAGTCTGGCGTTGAAACAATCGAATGCGTTGTCAAAGATGTTGAAGGCGCGGAGGACTTTTCGCGGCGATTCAAACTTGTCGCTCACGCGCCAGAAATATCGACGCTGGCCGACGCCGAAATTCCGCCGGCATGGAATGGGCGTGTCGGCGAAGAAATCGGCGGGTTTATCCGGTCTCTGAAATTCAATGACCCGCGCAATAGTCAACATCTCGCTATGGGGTATCCCTGATGGTTGCTGTCGTCTCGACTCTCGGAATTTTGGACAAGGATAGCGGGCCGAAATTGATCCGCCATCTCGACGAAAGCGGCACTGGCGCTGGCCCGTGGCGGCATATTGCGCATCCATCGTTTGGCGATTTGGAGGGCATTTATTGGTCTTATGCCGCCGCCGCTGGAGGAATCCTCAACACGTCAACGGCGGTCACTATCAAAGACACCGCTGGCGCCGGTATTCGAAATTATATTACGGGGATTCAAATCTCGGCTGATCCTCTTACGAATGCCACGGAATTGGCGATTAGGGACGGTGCATCAGGCACTGTGCTATGGCGTATGAAAATACTCACGGCTGGTTTGCCGCGTTCAGGAATGGTATTTCCAATTCCTATAAAAGGAAGTCCCGCGACTTTACTTGAGGTAGTGACGCTTACAGCTTCTGGCGCTGGCGCGGTTTATATAAATGTTCAAGGGTTTATCGCGCCATAAGGCGTTTTTCCTTCAATTCGGGGAATTAATATGGCCGATGGAACCAGAACAACAGACCTACCTCTTCGGACAACAGTCGATGAGGTAGTTGGAAATAAAGATAGCGGGGCGGGATCGGAGACAGTGCGTATAACGTCGGCGTCTCTAGCCACTCAGCTCATCGGTTCAGACATGAGCACAGTCATGTCAACATGGCTTCTAACGTTGCCGACTAGTCCGACAGCGCTTGGGTCTGGAGTCTGGTGGAACAACAGCGGAATCCCGACTCGCACGCCTTGAATCACGCATTGAATGGAGTTACAAATGAACTTTCTATCTGTTCGCCCCCGGCTTAAGGTAATAGTTCTATCGTTTATGCTTGGCTTTATCGCGCCAGCACAAGCAGCGGACTATCCGTCTTCGATCTTCAAAAATCTCGAAGCTCGCGGCGGAGCACTCTATACGGGCATTCCCGGAGCCGTTCTTGACGGCGTGACTGACGATAGCGCCGCCATCAACGCGCGCATCGCGGCCATTCGAACGGCGGGAGGTGGAACACTCGTCTGGCCCGCCGGAACGGCGCGCGTCGCGAGTTCGGTTATCCTGAAATCCTACGTCAAGATCGTGGGCACTGGTGAAAAATCGATCATCAAGTGCGAGGCGAACCCTTGCGTCACGCAAGCGGCTGGGTCGCAGCTTGTATCGGCGTCATTCGGCGGGTTCTATCTCCAAGCGGGAACGGGAGCAGCCGGATTCACCGTCCTATCCATCACGTCCGCGCAGCGATCGGATTTTGGCAACCTACGCTTCTCAGGGTTCACGACAGGCAAGCTCGGTTCATTCGTGTCTGTTGCGGTTACATCATTCGACGATGCGTCGATCTCGTCGAACACGATCTTCAACGAAATTCACGATTGGGACAATTTCGACAGCACGGCGGCGGTCGGCCTCGAAATTGCCGGACGTTACACTGGTGGCGGGGCTGGCCCGACAGTCGATATGGTGGCGACGCTAAACACGTTTAAGAACCTCTATCTAGCCGCAAGCTCAAAATGCGTCACACTGGTCAAAGGAGCGGACACAAACTCATTCTATAGTGTGTTGTGCAACCTTACGGCGACCGGCGCAAAAGCAATCGTGAACGCTGATGATGCGGCTTACCCGGCAACGAACAATTTCGTAAACTCAAACAAGTTCTACACGCCAATTTTCAGCGTAGGTGGCGGCGTCACTGCGGTCACCTTTTTCTCTGGAAATTGGACATTTGGCGTAGAGGCTTATGGTCTCGATCACGACATAGATCCCACGACGACGACGACGACGCCAGTGAATATGCCGAATGCACAGTCCTATTGCATTCGAGGTAAGAACATTAGACCAGAGGCGTTGCTGGCGTCAGGAAACCTGCTACTTGGTCAATACTGCAAGGGTGTTTCTGGTGACGGGAATTGGGTGGATATTGGCCCGGCTGAAGCTTTCAATATTACAAGCGCGACAGTCGGGCCTTATGACTATATCTTCCTGAATCCCGCTGGCGCGCTCAATGCTGGGACGGTCAATCTGCCATGCAATTCGGCTGACAGTTCCTATTTCACGGTGACAACAAGTCAAATCATCAACGCTATTACGTTTTCCCCATGCGCGGGCGACAGCGTTTCAATCGGCAGCAATCCTTTCCGACTTGTTCCGGGCCACGGCGCCACTGTGCGCTATCTGCAAGCGAGTGGGTTTTGGGTTCCACAATCATTGATTTCTAGCTTCGGCGGCAGTCTGCAAGGAGCAACGATTACAGGGTGCGGCGCAAATCAGCTTATTTTTGGAACGGCCACAGCAGAAATTGATTGCGCTGCCGGAACGGCGTTTGATGGAACGAACATCAGCGCCATAAGGTTTTTTGCTTACGGAGCCGGGGGGATAACAACTAATTCCGCGTTCGGCGTAAACTCTCTTATAGCAAATACGACCGGAGGCTCCAACTCTGCCTTCGGTGTAAATTCGTTGCAGTCGAACACGACCGGAACGAATAATTCCGCGTTCGGCGTAAGCTCTCTCATAACAAATACAACAGGAGGGGCTAATTCCGCGTTCGGCGTAAACTCTCTTATAGCAAATACGACCGGAGGCTCCAA
>ERZ1292625.1660-Hain-H41-01um-R1-1660-length-24850-cov-36_pt1 | contig 24850 bp, 30 predicted proteins | sample MGYA00564400_ERZ1292625 | MGnify/ENA primary metagenome ERZ1292625 (study PRJEB36523, sample SAMEA6512639) | groundwater metagenome | collected 2019-01-08 | study: AquaDiva: Metagenomics assemblies of 32 groundwater samples | reverse complement strand
TAGGAAATGATATAACAGTCATCGTAGGCTCCGTTCTCGCCGCTATAGGATTTTTATTAAGAATTTTTAAGTAGACTAAACAAAAAATACAAATATTTAAAATAGTTAAAACCTTAGAAAGAGATATGGGCGATTCAGACAAATATCTTAATGAGTTAAAAGAGATTAAAAGAAAAAATGATTTTAGAACGGTACGTGAAGCTTACGATAAACAGGGAGGTGATGGATTCAGAGATTCTGCAAAAGCGTCTAGTTTGTCCAATACTGGAAATTTTTATTTAGATCAGGGAAAGGGGAAGTTTCACCGTTTTTATGAATCTGATAGAGTGACAATTTCTTCAACTGCTTACCATTTAATGCAAAGCGATAAGCCCGCCAATATTATTTTAGGAGCTCTAATCTATGAAAGAATGGGCAAGGGTAAAAAAGTTATGCCGCGTATGATGAAGGCTCTTGAGAAATCCTCGAAAAAACACGAAATTTCTAAAGATACATATGACGAATTCCAGAAGTTCATTGAGAGGAACAGTGGTGAGGAACAATCAAGAGGTACTGGTTTAGAAGGCAGGACGGGAGTCTTCATTCTTTCAACTCTCGCTGGAATCGCTCTCAGCGTTTTTTCTTTTAAGGCAACAGGAAACGCCATAGGAAACTTAACTGGAACTTTTCAAGGACTTTTAGGTATTCTTCTTTTTATCGTTGGATTAGTTGGGATGTTCTTTCACCTGAAGAGGTAATAAATTGAAAATCAAGAAAGATAAAGGTTGATTATATCTCTTGTATCCAACACAACAACTTTGTTCTGGTTTTTCAGCTCTTTGTCGTTGCTCCAAATAGGGGCTTTAAGTTCAAGGGCAAGAGCAAAATAAAAAACATCATTTTCGTCTGGGCAAAACTTACGTGCAGGTTCAACAAAACTATTAAAATCTTTTAATTTTAGAAAATTAATCTTAGAAAATATGACCTTTTTTCTCTCAGCAAATTTAAATTTGTCCAGTTTTGATTTCTTTCTACACTCTTCTTCATATCTATTGAATTCTTCAATAATAAATTCGGGGGCAAACAGAATAGCATTCAAATCCAAAAAAATAAAAGAAGTCATAGAATGTGGATTCATTAAAGAGAAGAGGATGTTGTTATCAAGAATAAGATTCATTTTAAGCGTAATGCTCTACCTTTTTTTGCCTCTCTTCCAAGTTTAACACTCCAATCAATAAAATCTTTTTCAGAATCAAGTCTTTTCAGAAGCTCTTTTCTTAAAGCTAATTTTTTTGCTTTCTCTTCTATTGAACTCCTAACTAAATGAGTCCAGTTCACTTCCGGAAATTCTTTCATTATCTTTCTCGTTTCTTCTGGTATTGAAAAGGTTATACTTACCATAATTAACATAATTACGTTGATTATTTAAATGTTTGGTTTCAGTAAAATTTAAACCAAACCACCCAAACTCTTCCGTCGTTTTCATGAAATAAAACGACGCAAAAACCTTAACCAAACCACCCTTCAAGGTTTTTCTGCTTCTTCTTTTCTTTCAATTCTCTTAGTTTCTCCAATTGTTTTTCAACCCTTTCTTCTGAGAAATCGTGTTCATCAACAAGTATTTTCTTAATTTTTTCTTCATCGGCTTTTTTGAATTTAAATTCAGCATTGACAACACTTGGTTTGTGGAATAGCTCAAAGATTTCTTGCCAATTGAATCTGTCTTCTTCAGAGAGGCCCATCATCTGTTCTTCAACACTTTCAAAAATCAAAATTGGTTGTTTATACTTCTTAACAAGATCCAAGGCTCTCTTCTGTCCTATTCCAGGAATTCCTTTCGGGTTATAATCCGTTCCAACAAGAATTCCCAAACAGATAAGTTGGTCAAGGTTTAGCTCAAGCGAGTTAAGAACTTTATCCAGTTCTATCATCTCGGGGTTTATCTCAACCCATCCAGAAAAAGTTTTTCTTTTCCTAGCAAGTCCAAGGTTTCTAACAAGTCTTGGAGCGCCAAAAAGAAGACTGTCATAATCTTGGCTTACCGTTGCATAAACTTCAGATTTAACCCTATTAAGATAAGCAGCTTCCGCTTCTCCCTCTCCCGGAGCTTGAACAACAAAAACCCCCATCGCTTCAAGAAGTTCTTTACTTTCTTGAATAATTTCATCACTGAGTCTTACCATCTGAGTGCTGTAACGTTTCATCCCTTCAACATCTTCTGAATGACGTGCTTCTTCATATTTTTCTCTCGCATTCTCTCTCGCTTCCCCTCTTATTTTATGCGTTCCTTTTTTCAGTTCAGGAGGTGTGCCATCGAACACATAAACAATTTTTATCCCTTCAGCAAGAAGATTTGTGTTTCTATAAAAAATGCCTGACAAATGAGAAGTAATCCTTTGCTTGTTATCCATCAAAGGGGTTCCATCCGGTTGTCTGATGGTGGAAAGAAACTGATAAAGCATGTTATAAGCATCAACACAAACCGTCTTTCCTTGCAAATCCGAGATTTGAATTTCCTTTCTAGGAATGATGTCTTTGATATTTAATCCCATGTTTGTAGAACAATTAGCAAATATAAATAATTAACTAGAGTGCCCTTAAACTCTCGTGGCGTATTGTTGCAGTCAGTTTGGCTACATATTCAGATAACTCGCCGTCGTTCATTTTTTCGTAGTTAGTGTCAATAGGATAACCAGTACCTTTAATCAATCTTAAAGAAAGAATGTTCTCTGCCCTCGAATCGTACCCCCTATCTCTTGGGTTATGAACAGCCACACTCCTTAGTTCCAATATGGCTACGGCATCAAGTAAAACCTCATTTGAGACAGAACCCTCTAATCCCAGTTGTCTCCTGATTCTTTCATTAAGTTCGGGATCACTCTGGTAAGTTCCCACATCATCACGAGCAGAACTTGTTCCCATATTGTTGTTACTCTAAAAGAGTATATAAGCTTTTTGATACCCTTTTTTCATTTCCTTCTTAACCTTTAAATAACTCTCCCGCTTCTTAAATTTATGATGAAAACAGACTTCATTCCTATAGATTATGACTACTTCGACATTGAAGGAAAGAACTATGCAAGAATAATTGGAAGAAACAGCAAGGGTAAAAGAATTTGTGTCATAGACTCCTGTGATGTTTATCTTTGGGCAATTCTTAAGGAAAATGTTGAAAAAACAGCTATTGCAAAATTAACTGAAAAGATAAGGAAAATCAAACTAGATGTAAACGGTAGACAAACAAAAGTAGAGAATGTTCTCCTGGAAGAGAAAAATTTTCTCGGAAAGAAAGTTAGAGCATTAAAAATTTTCGCCACAAATTACAAAGATCTTCATGATATAGCTGATCAGCTTGATTTTCCCGAAATAGAGTCTAGACGTGGATATGATTTAGGATTCATAACCCATTATATAATTGAAAAGAATTTTGTTCCTTTAAACTGGTATGAAGTTTCTGGTGACGTTCTCGATAACTCCGATGAATTTGGAAAAATAGGAATGAATCTTGAAGTTGACACTTGCTTAAAACTAAAAGAAAAGAAAGACTTGTCAGATTCTGCCAGAGAGAAAGGTTTCGAACCAAAAGCACTTGCCTACGATATTGAAACAGATGAGATAAAAGTTGGCGAAGGAGAAATACTAATGATTTCTTTGGTTTCTCAAGGCTTCAAAAAGGTTATAACCTGGAAAAAGGCCAAGTCTTCTTCAGGCAAAGCACATGACTATGTTGAGTATGTGAAAGATGAGGCTGAGCTTTTAGAACGGTTCGTTGCGTATGTGAAAGAAATCTCTCCAGACTTTCTTGTAGGGTACTTCTCTGATGGATTTGACTTACCATACTTAAGAGCAAGAGCAGAAAAATTTAGAGTTCCTTTAACTCTCGGTTTAGACGGAACTCAACCAAGATTTTTCAAGGGCGGAGCAGGAAAGGGACTTGGAGCTGCAAAAATATCTGGCATAGTTCACATTGACTTGCTTAAGTTCATACAAACCGCCTACTCACAGTATATGCAATCAGAAACTATGTCCCTAAACGAAGTTTCAAATGAATTCTTAGGAGACACTAAAAAGAAACATGTGCATTTACACTCTTCTAAGATAGAGGGACAGGGCTGGGCAGATTATTATGAGTACAACCTTCACGATTCTGTTCTAACTTTAAAACTATTTGAAAAAATGTGGCCAGACCTTTTAGAATTTTCAAGAATAATGCAAGAGCCAATCTTCGATGTTTCAAGGAATGGAATGTCTTCAAACGTAGAAGATTATATCACACACAATTTAGGGAAATTCAATGAAATCCCGGAAAAGAAACCAGTGCATGATGAAATAGGAAGAAGAAGAGAAAGAGAAAAATACGTGGGAGCATTTGTCTTCGAACCAACCCCTGGACTTTATGAAGATTTAGGAGTATTTGATTTCACAAGTTTTTGGCCAAGCATAATTGTAACTTTCAACTTATCAAAATCAACTATCTTAGAAAAAAAGGAAAAAGATTCAGTAGAAGCAGAGGTTTTAGGTAAGAAAGTTTACTTCAGCAAAAAACCAGGTTTCTTCCCAGAGATGTTAAAAGAAGTAATTGAAAAAAGAAAAAAGTACAAACGTGAACTTTCAGAAAAACCAGATGTAATAAAAAAGGCAAGAAGCAATGCGTTCAAATTACTTGCCAACGCTTCTTATGGATACCAGGGTTTTTTCGGAGCAAGGTATTACTGTCCCGAAGCTTCCGGAGCTACAACGGCGATAAGCAGAGATTTCATAAAAAAAACAATTGAAGAAATAAATGAAGAGGGTTACAAAACAATTTACTCTGATAGTGTTGACGGAAAAACAAAAGTTATAGTCAAAGAAAAAGATAAAATTTATGAAGATAAAATAGAAAATTTATTTAAAAAAACTGATGAAAAGAGTATAATCGGAAAAGAGTATAATTTTAGGGATGGTGCAAGTATCCTAACGCTTGACGAACACGGGAAATCAGCGTTCAAACCAATAAAGTATGTAATGAGACATAAGTCTAATAAAAAAATGTACAGAGTTCATTTTACAAATAATTGGTTTATTGATGTTACAGAAGATCACTCCTTAATTGGATATGAGTCTACAAAATTTAACCAGTCCATAGAAAAAAGAAAAGATGTATTAAAAAGACTTATAGAAATAAAGCCAAAAGAGTTGGGAAAGAAGGCAAGTAGTGTAGTAACACTTCAAAAAATTCCAAACTCACATGAAAAAAATAATCAATATCCTAAAGAGGTTTATGAATTTATGGGATATTTTGTTGGTGATGGAAGTTTCATGCCAAACAAAGCAGGTAAAGACTATTATCTTAGATTATCTTTAGGATCAGACAAAGAAGAGGTAATGAAAAAATTGATTGAGCCTTTAAAGAAACTTAATTATATTAGAAACTATTGGTGGAGTAAGTCAAGGGAAGGAGATTTAACAATAAATGGACTAAAATTAGTAAACATAATTTCTAAGAATTTTAAGGTTGACCGGAAAAAAACAATTCCTAAATGGCTATTTGAAGAAACGGAGGAAAATATTTCATCCTTCTTAAGGGGATTGTTCTCTGCGGATGGCTGTGTTATGATAAGAAACCACTCGCCTATAATAAAATTTACATCGATATATGAAGATTACATTGATAGTGTCAGAAAACTACTTTACAGAGCAGGAATATCACATTCAGTTTTTAAAGAAAATAGTAAAAATGTTTATAGAAGTAAAAAAAATGGTAAGGTTTATTCGAGTGGAAGTCAATCAAAAAATATAATAATCAAGAATAAAGAAGATTTTGTAGAAAGAGTAGGATTTGTCTTAGACAGAAAAAACAAATTAGCAAGAATAAAATCAAAAAGCTTGAAGAAAAAGCTAATAAAAAGTTTTGAATTTGACTTACAAGGAGTTAAAAAAATTGAAAAGATAGAAACTCCAGAATATGTTTATGATTTGGAAGTTGAAGGAACACATACTTTTTTTGCAAATTACATTTTAGCCCATAATACAGATTCTATAGCTTTCTTAATGAATAAAAAGACAGAAGCTAAAACCAAAGGATTTTTGGAAAAACTAAACTCTCATCTTCCAGGAGTAATGGAACTTGAACTTGAAGGATTTTTCAAGCGTGGACTTTGGGTCACAAAAAGAGAGGGTACAATAGGCGCTAAAAAGAAATATGCTCTTCTCGGAAAAGATGGTAAACTTAAAATTCGAGGCTTTGAAACCGTAAGGCGGGACTGGTGCCCTCTTGCAAGAGAAACTCAGAATAAAATAATAAGACTTGTTCTTGATGAGGGAAATGAAAAAAAGGCTTTAGAATATCTTAAAGACATAATCAGAAAAATAAAGGAAAGGAAAATAGACAGGGAAGAATTAGTCATAAAAACAATGTTACAAAAACCTCTTTCAGAGTACAAGAACATAACGCCGCACGTTATTGCAGCAAGAAAGATGCAAGAAAAACAGCTCCCGATTACGACAGGAAATTTAATAGAGTACTATATAGCACAACCCAAGGAAGGAGAGAAAAAGAAGTTAGTCAGAGAAAGAGTAAACCTCGCCGATGAAAAGGGAGAGTATGATATAGGTTACTATCTTAACAAGCAAGTTCTTCCAGCAGCAGAAAATATTTTCCAAGTCTTCGGCGTAGACGTTAATGAAATTATAGACGGAAAGAAACAGATGAAGCTAGGAGACTTCTGAATAAACTAAAATAAAAATGAGACCACCTTTAGAACTAAAGCCATTGTTTCTTGAAAGAATGAAGAAAATTTTCAACAATGAAAAAGACCTTGAAGAATACCTCAGAGTTTTAGGAGTAGAACCCGTTCGTTCAATAAGATGCAACACTCTTAAAATCTCTCCGGAAGATTTGAAAAAAAGGCTTGAAGAAAAAGGATGGGAAATTTCTCAACCTTTCCATGAAAATCCAGAAATAATGATTGTTGAAAACGAACTTAAACCTGGAGAACTCGGGCGTGCCTTAGAACATATGTTAGGTTATTATTATGTTCAAGAAATTGCGAGTATGCTTCCTTCTATTGCATTAAATCCTCAGCCAGGAGAAACTGTTCTTGATCTTTGCGCTTCTCCCGGTTCAAAAACAACACAGATGGCTTCGAAGATGGAAAATAAAGGAACAATAATTGCAAATGAAATCAGCCTCGGAAGGTTAAAAATTCTCGCTTCTAATACAGAGCGTTGTGGAGTCTCAAACGCGATAATAACAAAAAGAGAAGGTACTTCTTTTTGCAATCGTCTCAAGCAAGAAGGATTTGAATTTGACAAAATTCTTATTGATGCCCCTTGTTCTGGAGAAGGAACATTAAGAAGCACTCCAAAGACAGCAGTAATGTGGAGTATTCACACTGTAAAAAAACTTTCAAAGATACAAAAGCATCTTGTGGAAGCAGCAATTGAAATTCTTAAGCCTGAAGGAGAATTGGTTTACTCAACATGCACCCACTCTCCAGAAGAAAATGAAGAAATAGTAGATTTCATATTAAAAGAATTTCCAAATATGAAAATAGAAAAAATTACACTTCCATTTAAGTGCCGTCCAGGCCTAAGCAGCTGGGTCGATAAAAAGTACGATTCTGGTGTAAAACATGCTTGTAGAGTCTATCCCCAAGATAACAACACAGAGGGATTTTTCATTGCTAAATTCAAAAAAACAGGAGCAAAATGAACTCTAAATTAAAAGAAATAATGTCCAAGATAGGAAAATGGTTTTGGGTAGGTATTGGATTATTTTTCCTCTTGATCATATTTTCGTGGGGTTCCTATGTAAAAAACAGCAATGATTTTTCAGGCGTCATAATCTTGGTTTTGTTGATGATAATTCTTGTTCCGTTTGCTGTTTATCTATTGATTACTTTAATCTTCTTCATAGTTAAAAAAATAAGACAGAGAAAAAGAAAATGAGTTACATAAAAATATTAAACGAACAAGAAAAACGTGAAGTTGTAAATAAGCTTAACGAACAGTTCGGAATAGAAAAAATACATGGTTTAATCCTACGGACTGGAGAAGAAAGACTCTTCCTCTTCTCTGGCGACTTTTCTGAAAAAGATATAAAAAACTTGGAAAGAGCAGTTATGATTGAAAGAACAGGTATTTACTTTGCAAAAATAATTCATGATAAAATCAAACTCAGTATTGAAGGAACTCAAATTCTCAAAAATCAGATAAAGAAAAACATATTCGAACTTGAAAACGAAAAACAATTAGAAGAATGGATGATGGGACAAGACTTACCTATCCAAACGGGAAAAAGAGATTTCCTTGTGATGAAATATAAAGACGATTTCCTCGGTTGCGGAAAAGCCTCGGAAGATAAGATAGGAAATTTTATTCCTAAATCAAGAAGACTTAGACATAAATCATAGTATCACTCGCTTACGGCAAACTTTGATTGACGTCGGCTTGCCTCGCTCGTCTGAAGTCCATAAATTGTTAACTTGAATAAGCTGTTTACATTAAAGTTTTAGTTTAGGGTGAGTGGGAATACTTAAAAACCGCATTCATCTTTTTAAAAAATGAATCAACAAGACATTTCAAAAACAATCAAGGCAGGACAAATAGCTTCGCAAACAAAAGTTTATGCAAGAACAATCGTGAAGAAAGGAGTTCCTTTGCTTGAAATAGCAGAAAAAATCGAATCAAAGATTGTCGAGCTTGGAGGAAAACCGGCATTTCCAGTAAACTTAAGCATTGACAATATTGCAGCACACTATACTCCAAGTCACGATGATAAAACTCTAGCCCACGGTTTGTTAAAAGTTGACCTCGGCGTTCACATTGGGGGATTTGTTGCAGATACTGCTTTTTCTCTTGACTTGGAAAACAATGAGGAAAATAAAAAACTAATCAAAGCAAGTGAGGAAGCTTTGGAGAAAGCATTGAGTTTAGTAAAATCAAAAGGTATTGAAGTAAGATTAAGCGAAGTTGGAAAAGTAATTCAAAATACAATTGAATCTCACGGCTTCTCTCCGGTAACAAATCTCTCGGGGCATTCAATAGAGAAATACAATCTTCATGCAGGAGATACAGTTCCCAATATTGACAACAATGGATCTTCAAAATTTAAAGAAGGAATATACGCAATAGAACCCTTCACCACGAACGGTAATGGAAAGGTTCATGACGGTGCTCCTTCCGGAATCTATGAACTAGTTGAAGAAAGAAATACGAGGAGCCCAATTGCAAGAGAGGTTCTAACTTTTATACAAAAAGAATATGAAACTCTTCCTTTTTGTTCTCGTTGGATTGTAAAAGCTTTGGGCACAAAAGCTTTGTTCGGTTTACGTGAACTTGAATCAAACGGAATTATACATCAGTTCACACAACTCGTCGAGGCCCAGGGAACAAAGGTTTCTCAGGCAGAACAAACAATTCTTATAGAAAAAGGAAAGGTTACTGTGACGAGTCTTTAAAGTTAGATTTGATAATCCGGGTGTATTAATGCTCTATTCACCAAGTCTACAAGAGGAGACACAATGTGTGGTTTTAGAACATATCCGAATGCTCCATTCTTAACTGCCTGTTGTCCTATGCTTTCATCTCCGCCATAAAGAAGCACAAAGGGGATCTTTCTTTCTTTAAGTTTGGGAGCATATCTTCTGATTAATTCACTACCATGAACACCTGGCATTTCATTGTCTGTAACAATTAACCTAACGCTTGCAATACCCTCATTTAACTTTGCTTCTAAGGAATTTCCATCTTCTAAAAACTCTAGTTCAAATTCAGGAAATTCTTGCCCGAGAATCTGGCTAGTAAGTCGTCTCATGAATTTCTCATCATCTGCTACAATTATTTTTCTTCGTTGATCGTTTGTCATAAAATTTTATATAATAACGCTTTTTAAACTTATCCAAAAGAAAAATTACCCTAAGTAAGAACCTTCAAAAGGAAGAGCAGTCTTTGCAGATTTCAAGAAGTTTTCTTCTATCTTTTTGTAAACATCTATCAAAGGTTGCTTACACTTGGTTTAATTTCTGTATTCTCTAATTTTTGACTGCAACAATTCTATTGCATAAGGGTTTGTTAGTTGAGGCAAAACTCTTTCCGCTTCTCTCAAATAAAAGTCTCTAATAGTCTCCTTTCTGCCATTGACTATAGTGAAGCAAGGATTATCAATATGTCCTGCTAGAAATGCCACCACTTCAGTATCGAACATTCTTTCAATAGGTTTTGTCATAAAATTTGTTTTAGAACAGGTTATTTAAACTTACCCTAAGTAAGAACCTTCAGAAGGAAGAGCAGTCTTTGCTGATTTCAAGAAGTTTTCTTCTATCTTTTTGTAAACATCTATCAGAGGTTTGCTTACACTTGGTTTAATTTTTTTCAGAGCTTCTTCAAAATGTTCTAGTTTAACGAATTTTGCTTCTTTGCTTTCTCTTAATGCAATCATCGCTGATTCTCTTGCAAGAGCTTCCAAGTCAGCACCAGTATAACCAATAGATAGCTTAGCAATACCTTTCAAGAAATCTTCTCTTTCCTTTTCAGTCAGTGATTTCTTTCCATCTCCGAGAGGCATATTCTTTGTGTGAATCTTCAAAATTTGTAGTCTTCCATCTTCCTCTGGTGCACCTACAAGCAAGATTCTGTCAAATCTTCCAGGTCTTAACAATGCAGTATCAAGCATGTCCGGTCTATTTGTCGCTCCAATAACAATAACATCATTCAAGCCTTCTAGCCCATCCATCTCTGCAAGCATTTGGTTCAGAACTCTTTCAGTAACTTTTGTGCCGGAATCCATTCCTCTTTTTCCTGCGAGTGAATCAACTTCATCAAAGAATATAACACAGGGACTTACTTGTCTTGCTCTCTCGAATATTTTTCTCATTCCTTCTTCCGACTTACCAACCCACATACTCATCAAACTCGGACCTTTAACGTTAATAAAATTAGCTTCAGATTCTTTTGCAACTGCTTTCGCAAGAAGTGTTTTTCCTGTTCCGGGAGGGCCGTAAAGTAAAATTCCCCTCGAAGGCCTTATACCCATCCTCTTGAAAAGTTCAGGATGTTTCAAAGGCCATTCAACAGACTCTTTAAGTTCTTCCCTTACTTTGTCCAAACCACCGACGTCACTCCAATTAATATTCGGCGTTTCAACGAGAACTTCCCTCATTGCCGAAGGACGCACAACTTTAAGGGCATCCATAAAATCTTCGTGTTTGATTATTAATTGTTCTAGAACTTCTTTTGAGATTTGTTCTTCTGCATCAAGTTTCATTTTTGGAAGAAGTTTTCTCAAAACACCCATTGCGGCTTCTTTACAAAGAGATTCTAAATCTGCCCCAACAAATCCGTGAGTTACAGAAGCAATTGCATCTAAATTAACATCTTTTGTAAAAGGCATTCCTCTTGAGTGTATTTTCAAAATTGAAAGTCTTCCTTCTTTTCCTGGAACTCCTACTTCTATTTCCCTGTCGAATCTTCCCGGTCTTCGCAAAGCAGAATCAAGAGAGTTTACTCTATTTGTTGCTCCAATAACAACAACTTTTCCTCTTGATTTCAAACCATCCATCATCGTCAAAAGTTGTGAAACAACTCTTCGCTCAACTTCTCCAGTAACTTCTTCTCTTTTAGGGGCTATCGCATCAATCTCGTCAATAAATATAATTGCCGGTGCAGTTTTTTCAGCTTCTTCAAATATGTCTCTTATCTTTTTTTCAGATTCTCCGTAGAATTTTGACATTATTTCGGGCCCGTTTAAAAGAATAAAATTTGCTTCTGTCTCAGTTGCAACTGCTTTTGCAAGTAAGGTTTTTCCCGTGCCTGGAGGCCCGTGTAACAGAACTCCTTTTGGGGGTTCAACACCAAGTCTTTCAAATATTTCTGGGTGCTTCAGTGGAATTTCTACCATTTCCCTTATCTTTCTTATTTCTTCGCTCAAACCCCCAATGTCCTCATAAGTAATTTCAGGAATACTTTCTTCTGTTATTTCAACTGCTTTTGGATTTAGAGTAACTTCAGTATTTTCTGTGATTACAACAGGTTGATTTGGACTTGTGTTAATTACTAAGAATTTAATTTGTGTGAATCCTCCACCACCAAGTTGTCCAAAGCCCATATTTCCCAAATTCCCAAGCATGTCTCCTAACATATCTCCAAATTCTGGTGGAAATTCGTCAGACAAAATATCTTTCCTTCGTTGAACACCGCCAAGAACGACAATGTCTCCTTTAACGACAGTTCTTCCAAGCAAACCTCTTCGTAAACCTTCAGGCTCTGCTTGTACCATTATATTCTTCTGTGCAGGAGCAATCATTACTTTTTTTGCTTCCTTAATTTCTGCTTTAGAAATTTTAACCATCTCCCCAATACCTGATTTAGAATTTCTTCTCATGATTCCATCAATTCTAATTATTCCTTCCCCAACATCAGCAGGATATGCTCTATCTGCAACGGCAACAGTTTCTCTATTTCCTTTAATGATTATTACATCTCCTCTTCTTATTCCAAGTTCTCTCATTACTTCACCGTCAATACGAGCAATGCCTTTGTAAGCATCATCTTGCTGTGCTTCAACAACTTTCAATTGAATTTCTTTTTTCTCTGTTGGAGCCATTTTAGTTTATTTTCCTCCTTCTTATTTCGTTTAAGTTTGAAAGATTTTCTTTTTTGATCTCATTATCTAATGGGCTGTTCATCTTTCCGAAGTTTAAACTCAATCTTCCGAAATCTTCAAAGCAAAGTCTTACCATGTCGTCCATTATCTTTTCCTGTTCTCTAATGAATGAAACAATTTCTTTTGGAATTGATACTGTGTAACTATTTCCCACAACCCTCATCTTAACTCTAAAATCTCTATTTTTCAATTCTATGAATTTGTTGTACTCTTGTTCATCAGAAGGGTGTATAATTACTGACTTACACTCCGGGCAAGCTACAGCTCTTAAAATAAATCCATTTTTGCTTACCTGTGCAGATTTCATTTTCGCATCGCATTTGTTGCAAATTATTGTGTTATCAAATATGTCGGCCATTTTTTGTTTTGTTTTCGTCTTTTTTCTTTTTGTTGAGTATAACCGTGTCTCGCGACACGGCCGGTTGAAAAGAGTGGAGATATACTTTATGTATACACAACAAATATACACTATTTAAAGATTTCTATGTTTGAATATTTACATTCAAAAGAGTCAGTTAGAAAAGGAGTATTAAGTAAAAATTGTTAAGAAGAGCCGTCCATAAGCTTTCTTATCGGGGAGGGACCATAAATCCTTTCGTAGCAATCCGTAGCCAATTGCCCAGCCCCTTCAACGTAGCAAGCCCTCACATCTACAGATGTGTCTCTTCTAACGTCAGTAAGTTTTCCACAACAGATACATGTTTCAAAAATGGAATTCGTTTTACCACCCAAATTGACGTTCGCATTGAATCTTGACATTAAGTCTAACATTTTATAGTTTTAATGAGAATTTTCAGTTCTCTTCTTCAATATCGCTAATTATTCTTCCCAAATTACTTGAAACGTGATTCATAATTTGAGATTCGGAAGCTCCGGGGTTTCTTTCTTGAAACTTCAAGGCATAAGAAGCTCCTGCGATTACAGCCATCTTGGTTTTATCCCTGTCTGTCATTCCTTAAATTAAATAATGAACTTTAAAAGCATTTATATAAAAAAATGCAATCCAACATTTTAAAAACTTCTAGAAGCTGTTTTTGATTATGGTTGAGGAAGGAAGGAATTTTGGTGATTTTTTCAAAAAGTTTTGGTTTCTTTTATGGAAAGATAACAGCTTCAAAGGATGGATTTTCTCAATTGTTTTTCTTTTTGTTATCATAAAATTCGTATTTTTTCCTTTAATGAGTCTTGTAACTGGAACTGCATTACCTTTGGCAATTGTCGAATCTTGCTCAATGTACCATGAAGGGAATATTCTTTCTAACTTCAACGATTGGTTTCAAAAGCATGAAATAAAATACGAAAATATTAGAATAAATCAAACAGAATTCTCTGACTTCCCTTTAAGAAAAGGCTTCAATAAAGGAGATATTCTTCTTATAACAAGAGCAAATCCTGAAAAGATAGAAGTCGGAGATATAATAATTTTCCAGAGCGATTTAAAGAATCCAATAATCCACAGAATAATTTCAATCAAAGAAAAAACCGATGGTTCAAGAGTCTTTTCAACTATGGGTGATAACAACAATGGCCAACTACCATTCGAAAAAGAAATAACTGAAGAACAGTTGGTTGGAAAGGCAAGCTTCAAGTTAGCTCCTTACGCCGGTTGGATAAAGCTTGTATTTTTCGACTGGAAGAAATCCCAAACTGAAAGGGGCTTTTGTGTTGAGAACTAATTAAGAAACTGTAACAAAAAGCTATTTAAACGAACTCGTACAAAACTAAATAAATCAAAATGGAATTCTGTCCAAAGTGTGGTGCTGCTCTTGTTCAAAAGGGTAAAAGAGATGTTTGCCCTAGATGTAAGTATTCTACCAAGAATAAGTCTAAATTAAAAATATCTGAAAAGATAGAAGAGAAAAGAAGAGTCAATGTAATCTCTGACAAAGATACCGAAGTCTATCCTATTATAGATTTAGAGAAGTCCTGCGAAAAATGTGGACACAAAAAAGCATACTTCTGGACGTTACAGACAAGGTCAACAGATGAAGCAGAAACAAAGTTCTTCAAGTGTGTGAAATGTCAGCATACTTGGCGAGAATATAGATAAACCTTAAATTTAACTTGTCTTCTTTCCAACTCTTTCTGACCAACCGCATTTTCCACATTTCAAAAAAATCAGATTATCTTCATCTGAGTAAGAAATTCCCATGTCAATGACTTGTGCCTTGTTATAGTCACATTTTTGACACTTGTGCTTGTAAGTTGCAAACTCGTTTTTTATTTTAGAAACCTTAAACGTTCTGCCAATATCGTGTTTATGAAGAATCATTTCTTTTTCAATCAACTTTGAATCTGGCTTTAATTTCTTTGAAAAATGGCAATGATAACATTTTACCCAGAACTCTCCTTCTCTAAGTTTCTCTGGTATCATGATATTTTCACATTTTGGACAGAACTCTAGACTCATCTTCTTTTAAGAAAAAGATAATTTAAAAAAGTTCTGTATGGCCCCGATGGGATTTGAACCCACGACACCTGGATTAAGAGTCCAGTGCTCTACCAGGCTGAGCTACGGAGCCATCAAGGCTATAGTCAGAATGGTCGTGCATTTAAGCACTTTACCAGGCTGAGCTACGGAGCCATATAAAAATGATTAAAAATAAGTTTAAAATTCTATCTATGTTTGAAGAATTCAATAGCCCTAAACCTTTTCATGACCTTAGCATAACTGGCTTTCGGCACAAGGACTTTCGTCTTTGCTTCGTTCAGCAAACGGAAATCATATTTTGAAACAGCACCATCAATCTTGTCCTTTCCAGGATATTTCTTCCAACGCGTCTCTTTTTTTGCTTTATATTGAAGAACCATGCTAAGACAAAGGAAAAAGAAATTAAAAACTTTACTAAAAAGAATCTACATACTTTATTGCATTAGCCCAATTCAACCACAAAGCAAGAAGGCAAAAAGCTTGGTCTTTTGTATCAACGTTGTGAGGAGAATAACCAAAGGGAGCAATAGACTGCGTTTTTCCTATTTCTCTTATTTCTCTCCATCCGTCTCCTTGAAAATTTTCTCTGCAGTATTCATCCAAAGACAAATCTGCAGCATCTCCAGGAACACTAACACCTGAGATAAGTGCACTATTTTCTATAAAAGAATAAGGATTTTGAGAAACCATTCCCTTAACACCATAAGCTTTTACTATTTCTCTCCCCTCTTTTTGAAACCTTTCAACAAAATCAGGTTGGACTATTTTTTCTCTTGCGCTAAAAGCCACATAAGGGTCAATTTGAACTCCAAACCCCCATTGGCTATGGGGAATGCTTCTTATTGGAACAATTACTGGAATTTCATAGATAAACTTCTTTTCCATTTTGAAACTTGGTTATTTATCTTTAAAACTATTGTTGTGATAAAAATAAAAAATAAGAAATCTACAAATAAGTTAAACAATACTTTACGGGCGGTAGTTATCAGAATGATTTTACTATCTTATCAGTTTCTGTATATTCTCAATAGCGTCTGCGACTTCTCTGCCTTTCTTAGTCAGTTTTATAATCTTTATCCGCCCCTTTTTTTCGAAACCGACTAGACTCAAAATCTCGAGAGTCTGCAAAATCTTCACTGCGTGGCTATATGTACAGTCAACTTCCTTAGCCAGTATACTACCATATCTCATCCTTGTATTCTTCTTCAAAGAAACCAGCATTAAAGCAGGCTTTCTTCTAAAAAAGATATCAAAGTTGTCTTTTGTTAGATCAGCTGTGTCCATTTTGTTGTATATATCACATTAAGTATGTGCTTTTAAACCTTTTGGAAAAGTATACTTCGCAATCTTTATTAATCAAAATATATAACAAAGGCAATGGATAAACATGAAACAACGTCGAAAAGTAGACTAAAGTCACAACCACAAGAAAGAATAGGCAAAGAACCGAAAAAAACAAAAATTCTAGCCATAGGAGACATTCACGGAGACACGGGACTTGTAAAAAGGCTTGTTGAGAGAGCGAAAAAAGAAAATGTGGATGTTGTGATACTTGCAGGGGACTTAACTTTTGCAGAACAGTCTATAGAATACATTGTTGGTCCATTCGTAAAAGCAAAAAAACACGTGCTTCTTATTCCTGGAAATCACGAATCTATGGCTACAATAGATTTTTTAGCAGAAGCTTATCCAAACACAAAAAATATTCATGCTGGAAGTTTTCGAAAAAACAGTTTAGGTATTTTTGGTGCAGGAACTGCGAACATAGGCATTCATCAGATAGGAGATGAGAATATATTCAAAGCTCTAAACAAAGGGCATGAAGAAATCGTGGATTGCCAGAAAAAGGTAATGGTTACGCACATGCATCCTTTTGGAAGCAGGGCAGAGATGTTCGGGTTTCGCGGTTCTAAGGCAATAAGAAAAGCTATAGATAAGTTTACTCCTGATTTTTTGATAGATGCACATATTCACGAAGCAGCAGGAATGGAAGAAAAAATAGGAAAAACTATTGTAATAAACGTTAGCAGAAAGGAAAAAATCTTCGAAATATGATTTTCCTACGAACGCCCAAAGGTCATTCAGAAGGAAAGGATTTTTGAGATTTAATCAATAAAATTATAAAGTTCTCTTTAAATACAAAATCATGCGAAGAAAGCCAACCAAAAGCAGGGAACAAAAAACAGCCGAGGAGTTTTTTACCGTTGAACCTAGGGATGTTAATTTTGCAGTTGAGAAAAAGTATTCTCCCATGGAAGTTGAAATCCCTACAAGAAAAGAAACAATTATCGAAGAAAAAGTAGAAATTAAAGCCTCAACAAAAAAGGTAAGAGGCAAAAAGAAAGCTTCTAAGTTTAAAACATCTAAAGGCAAGTTCTCTAAGCGTAAGTCTATTTCAGTAAAATCAGTAAAAGAGTTTCAACCTCAAAAAATTACATTAAAAGAGGGAGGTTACGAACTCATTATTACTGAAAAACCTCAAGCAGCATTAAAAATTTCTTCAGCTTTAGGAAAATCAGTAAAACGAGCTGAGAAAGGTGTACCCTATTATGAAGTAAATAGAAAGGGAAAAAGGATTGTTGTTGCTTGTGCTGTAGGCCATCTATTTACATTAAAACAAAAAACTGCTGGTTCGGGCGTTCCTGCCTTTGACTTAATGTGGGTTCCAAACTATCTTGTTAAAAAAAATGATTTCAGCAAAAAGTATTATGACGTTCTCATGGGCCTTGCAAAGGGCGCAGGCTCTATAACAGTTGCAACAGACTACGATATTGAGGGTGAAGTTATTGGACTGAATATTGTAAGATTTATTGCAGGACAACCAGATGCAGAAAGAATGAAGTTCTCAACATTAACAGATAAAGAATTAAACGTTGCCTATGAATCAAAAAACAAGAGTATTAATTGGGGGCAGGCAATTGCTGGAGAGACACGACATCGTCTAGATTGGATTTATGGAATAAACGTCTCAAGAATGTTAATGAGCGCAATAAAAACAACTGGAAAATTTAGGATTTTTTCAATGGGACGTGTTCAAGGTCCTTCATTAAATCTCATTGTAAAAAAAGAAAAAGAGATTGATGCATTTCAATCTGAAAAGTACTGGCAAGTTTTTGTAACAATAGACAAACCAGAATTAGAATTTATACATAAAAAAGACCTCTTTGATAAAAAAGAACTAGAAAAATTCAAAGACATCGTAGGTAAAATGGGAATTGCTGACACAAAGAAAACGGAAGAAATCTTACCTCCAAACCCCCCTTTTAACTTAACAACACTCCAAACAGAGGCATATAGACTTCATGGAATAAATCCTTCACGTTCTCTCGCAGCAGCACAGTCTCTGTACTTAGCAGGATTAATTTCATATCCAAGAACTTCTAGCCAGAAACTTCCTCCAGCCATAGGATACAAAGAAATTCTAGAAACTATGGCAAAGAGATACAAGGTTGAGAAGCTCATTAAAAGAGATGTTCCGGTTGAAGGTAAAAAAACAGACCCGGCCCATCCATCCATTTATCCAACGGGAAACATTCAAGAGTTAGAAGAAGATGAAAAAAAGATTTATGAATTAATTGCGAGGAGATTCCTTTCTCTTTTCATGGATGACGCAGTTGTTGAAAATAAAACAGTAACAATCTCTATTGATGATTTAGACTTCATCAGAAAAGGCTCTGCAATAAAAAAGGAGTCGTGGCTTAAGGTTTATCCTTCGAGATTTAAAGAAAAGGAACTTCCAGACGTGTCGGGAGCGGTTAAAATAATTGATTCTAGAACTGAAGAAAAAGAAACTCAACCCCCAAGAAGGTATTCTCCAGCTTCAATATTAACAGAACTTGAAAAAAGAAACTTGGGAACAAAAGCAACGCGGGCTTCCATACTTGAAACCCTTTACTCTCGCGGTTATATTCAAGACCAAAGCATAAAAGCAACACCCCTAGGAGTTTCGTTAATTGAAACTTTAGAAAAGCACAGTCCTGTAATTGTTGATGAAGCCCTCACAAGAGACTTTGAAAAAGAAATGGATTTGATTCTCCAGGCAAAATCTGGTTTTGTAGAAAAAGAGGAAAAAATAATTGATAAAGCAAGAATAGCAATCACAGAAATTTCAAAACAGTTCAAAAAAGAAGAGGCTGAGATAGGGCAAGAACTTCTGAAAGCAAACGTCGAGTTCCGAGAACAACAAAAAGAAGAAAACAGACTAAACATTTGTCCTTTGTGTAAGAAAGGTAGTCTAGCAGTTATGTACTCCAAGAAAACAAGAAGATACTTCGTTGCTTGTGACGCATATCCAGAATGTAAAAACACATATAGCCTTCCGCCTAACGGCTCAATCAAAAAAACAGAAAAGATTTGTGAAACCTGTGGTTTCCCTCTTCTTATGCGACTTTCAAAGGGGAGAAGACCTTGGGAATTCTGTTTCAACAAAGAGTGCGCAACAAACAAAGAACGTTTGGAAGCTTATAGAAAGAAAAAAGAAGAGGAAAAAGAAAACGAAAATTCTAATTTCAAAACTTCTTAGTAAAAACTAAGATTTAAAAGGCAATTTGTTTTGTCAATTGTCCATGACAAATTTAATAACAAAATTAAGTGAAGTTACGAATAGGGGTGCCCTCAACACTCTTACAGTCAATGGAGAAAAGAAAAGTATAGTTAATGTAGATGGTTATGCACATTATTCTAAAAGTGGCAGCGACCCTATAAGAATAGGTGAAACAACTTTATATCAAAGATTTTTTAGTATTACTCTGGGAAATCAGAAGAGGGACTGGGAAATTCGATTTAAGTACAAAGGAGACACACCAATACGAAGTGGGGATCATATGACTGCAGGAATTATAGTCAATGATGACGGAATTGTTAGTGAAGCAGCTTATCTTGCTCTTTGGGATCTTTCAGACACTCATGGTCGTCCCTATAACTGGCGAGGATTTGGAGATGGTGTAGAAGCAACAGAAGAAGAAGAGAGAAGAATAGTTTTTGATTAACTTTCTAAACCAAACTTCCCAATGTTGTTTGTGTCTTCATGCTTTCTAGAATTTTACTTTTCTTCAAAATCTTTGTTGTATCAAATCCAAATTTTATCATTTCTTCAATACTCCCTAACAACCCACCACACAAAATATATAAAGTTCAAGATATTAAATAATTTATGAAAAAGTATAAAGAAATTCATATCTGGGAATTTCCACCAACGCTTACTTTTTTGAAATTAGAAGAAAAGTTCAGAAGGAAACTGTTTAATGAATCAAAGTATAAAGTTGGTTCTAGTATGGTTTTATTGAAAAAATTAAACAAATCAAGCAAGAGATATGGACTAAATAGAAAACATAATACTGGACATTTGAGTTCTTGGATTAAAGGACATAAAAAGGACAGAGGCAAAATAAAAAATATCAACATTCCTTTGTGGTTAATAATAGAAATATCAAAAATCCTCTCTGAAAATAATAAAAAAGATAATGATACAATGAGGAAAATAGAAAAGAATATCGAATATTATACTGGAACAGGAAAATCACACCCTATACTTAATCCTAAACTACCCTTACATTTAACTCCTGAAATGGTTTCTGTAATTTTCCATTTTATGGGAGATGGCCATATTGGAAAGAAAAGGGAAGTTTCCTCATACAGGCAAATGAACGAGATTGGACTTAATAACTTCCTTAAAAAGTTACAAAATGTTTTTGGAGATTTTGATTATCCAAAAAAAGAGTTTAATAATGGAAGATTGAATGTTCCCAAGGTTATTACGGAATTTTATTTATATTATTTTAAATTACCTAGCACAAATACTTTTGAATCTTATGTGCCTGAAAATATAAAAAATTTAAGAAAAGAATTTTTGATTGCAGGATTAATTTCTTTTATTGTCGATGAAGGGCACGTCGGAGAGGTTATAACAGTTTATGGAAAAAATAAGAGACTAATGACAGGTATTAGAGACATTTCAATTAAATGTGGATATTTATCTCATCCTCTTAGAGAAAAGTATGCTTACGGCAAATTTGAGGTATACAGATTTAGCATATCATCAAAAAGTTACAAGAAATTCTATGAAGATATGACAAGATTAACAGTTTTATTTCCTACATGCTATTTAGCTCAAAAACAAGAGAAACTTATTGGAAAAATTCAGTAAGGTGTTTTTGATTTAATGATGAGATTAACTTACTTTTAGTAAAAATTTTATCTGGGTTGAAGCCAAATTTAATCATACCAATCTTTTTTGTGCTTTCAATTAATTCTTCTTTACTCTCAAAAGTAAGTGGTTTTCTATCCAAAGCCTTCCTTGTTGATTCTCTACATACCCAAACCCCGAGCGAAGCCCAATAACTTGGAAGTTCAATTCTTATTGCAAGAACAGAAGCTTGTTTTTTTACACTTTCCAAGTATTCCAGTATTGGAAGTCGCGCAGCATAATATCCTCCAGCAGTGTTTGAAGCATATGCTTTCCTTCCGTCAAAGTTTTCATAATCTGTTGCTGCCTTTATTTCATTTCCAGGATTCCATGAACTTCCAGGTAAATATAATTCAAAGAGTTCATATGAAAAAACATTTGGGAAAAACATTATAAGATATGCATTCCCCATGAACTCTCCAAAAAATAGTTCATAGTTTTTAATCCAAGGATATTCTTTTACTTTTGTTAACAAACTCTTTCCTATCATGTCATCTGTTGCAGTTATAGACCATCGCGTTGGAACAAGCTTTTTGTCTTTTTTCATTCCTAAAACTCCAACACTCAGAATCTGACTTAAAGAATATTCATTGAAGTTATTTCCGTAAAGAGCAGTTATGCTTTCGTGAGCCTTGACATCATCGTTAATTGCCTTGTCAAGCTTAGGATCAATCTTAACATTTCCAATAATCTTTGCATTTTTCAGTCTTGCCCCCATCCCTTGAGGTAGAACAACCTTGTCTTTTTTCACCCCAGGATTTATTTTTTCATTAAGTTCAATTTCAACATCAACAGGTTTCGAAGCCATTGCAAGTTCTTGTGCTATTTGTATAAATCTTTTGGTATCTTGCTGAGGGTCTGTAACCTTTGATTGGAATCTTGAGTTAAGCAAACCTTCCCTCAAGATTATGACATCTTTTATTCCAAAACCTTCTTTAGCCCAATACTTAGGAGAGTCGTAAACCCACGCATTCTCATCTTTTTCCAAAGGGCTAAGAATCCCCACATTCACAAGAGGGTACTTCAGCTTAGAGCCTATGAAAACGCTAGGGGGAGAATTGGTATTAAGCTCAGAAATTTTATCCAGGTCCTTGTACCTGAAGTTTATGTCCGCTATCTTTTTGATTACCTCAAATCGGATGTCTGACATCTAAACTGCATGCTTAAGCAATTTATATTCTTTAAGAACTACTAAAAAGTCGTTTACTTTTCTGACAAGAATTCCTTTATGAGAATCCACTTTCAACAAACAAAAAAATTAAAAATTAAAATAAGTTCTATCTTCTTTTCTTCTTAGACCCTTCTTCATGTCCACCAATCCTACAACTTTTGCATCCAAAGGCATGCAGAACCAATAGAACTGCTACAACAACCAAAATCCACTTGTTTACCATAGCACTAAACATGCCTGGCCAAAATACAACAAGAAGGATTACAAGTCCTAAGATTGTTTCCGTCCATTTACAATTACACTTCATTTTTTAACCTCCATAAAACAAAGGGAAAAAGGATTAATAAAGCTGACGTTTCACCTTCCAGTTGCAAAGGGAAAAATATTTACTAAATCCATCTCTTTTTGAAAATACCCTCATTCCTTATCTCAAAATTGAAGTCTTTCTTAGGCATACTCCTATGTTTCAAAAGTACGGCTTTTCTTTTCCCATTATCATTTTTTAGTTCAATGATTGTTTTGCTCCAATATTTGAACAAATCTCCCCCAACAATGTTTGTATTTGGACTTATCCCATTTTTCCAATCTTCTTCAGACAAAAAATCATGATAAACTTGGTTTGTTATTATGACAGGAATTTGTTGCTTCCTAGAAATTTCTGCAAGAATTCTCATCTGTTTCGCCACTTCTCTGTTTATCTCTCTGGCACGATTATCATCTTTAAGCATTAGAGCATCTCCAATTTCAAGTCGGTAAAGCATAGCCATCCCATCTACGACAACAAGCCCGGTGTTTTCATTCTTAACTTTGTCTAAAAGTTTTACAAAAATTTTCCTCTGTTCCTCAAAACTCGTAGGATTTAGAAGTAAAATGTTTTTTAAAATTTCAGAGTAATTTTCCCCAACAATTTGTTTAACCCTCTCTGTAGAAAACCCACCTTCAGTGTCTATGAAAATAACTTTATTCCCCTTCTTCGCTTGACTGCATGCCGCAAGAAGAGAAAAATTTGTTTTGCCACTCGCAGGGGGACCAGCAATCATTGTGATTACCCCTTTTTCATATCCTCCGTAAAGCCAGGTATTAAAATCAAAACTTCCAGCAGAAACTTTTTCATCCATAAACAAGAAGCCATGTTTAAGATTAATAAGGATTATTGTGCTCAGTCAAAAAGAGATTTAACATCAGTAGTGTCAGTCATTTCCCTTACCACAACTCTTGCTAATCCTTTGGCTTCATCAACAGAAAGATTTTGCTTAAACGTAATATAATGGTCAGCAAGTTCAGAAACTGTCATGTTTGCGCAAATACCAGAATGTTTTATGAAAAATTGTAATGCTAATCCATAATTACCGCTGTTATACAATTCCATGTAATAATCTTTTGTTACTTCACCCATAACATATCTCTTCTTAGAAGTCTTTTAAATTTTTATGTACTAGAAAGTCACTTCATTTTCTTGAAGTCGTCTTCAAGGTTGTCAAGATCTTTTGTAATAGCAGTAACGGCATCGCTTACGGCTTTCTTAGCCGTCTTACCCTTTGTGGTAACTTTGAGTATAGGTTTTTCAGAAGGATGGTCTCTTCTCCATGCTGCGAAGGTAACGCCAGAATCTTTGTTTAAATAAACTCTAAGAAGTTCAACAAGTGTCAAGTTTTCAAGCTGCACTTCAATTTCATCCTTAGAACTTTTCAATACCTTTAATTCCATAATAAGAATTCTTGAAATTACTTTATAAGGCTTTCGTATGTATTTTCGAAAGCTTATAGGTCGAGCTTTTGGAAAAAAGTGAGGCCTAAAAAGGCTTCGGTTATCACTTATTCGCTGACTCTTCGTCTCCAGATTCTTCCCTATCTTCATCATCTTCATCAAAATCAGAAACATTGAATTCTTTTCTTTCTTTTATACGACTGACATCATGCAAACTTTTCTGTTCTTTTATTCTTTTCAAGTCTGCAATCGTCAATTCTTTTGTTACGTTTGGTTCAAATTTCAAAACTTTAGGTAATAATTTTTCTGGAGTCGGATTTTCTATCTTAAGTGTAGCATCTTTAATCAATCTTATTCCCAGGGAGTTCTCCATTTTTCTAACAAGAATGTAGTCTTTTTCAGGTAGAATTCCTTGCTCTGCTCTTATTACATCAGCTAAAGGCTCATCAATTTCTTTTGCAAATTGTTCCTGAGTGAGTTTTTTCTGTCTTCTGAATCTCATGATAACCCAATGAAAGTTATCAACCAGGTCCGGTCTTGGTTTTTTCGCTGTTGAAGTCGTTTGTTCAATGTTCTTGCTCACTATTTTTTTTAAGTTCAAGTTTGCTTTTTGAACTTCAACACTTCTTCTCCATCTCGTTTCAGTATTAGGTTTCCATTCATCTGGGTAGGACATAGAAAAGTGAGGTACTAATCGTTTTTTAATATTTATGTAAAAAAGAATGCACTTTATTC
>ERZ1292625.529-Hain-H41-01um-R1-529-length-57137-cov-10_pt1 | contig 24860 bp, 46 predicted proteins | sample MGYA00564400_ERZ1292625 | MGnify/ENA primary metagenome ERZ1292625 (study PRJEB36523, sample SAMEA6512639) | groundwater metagenome | collected 2019-01-08 | study: AquaDiva: Metagenomics assemblies of 32 groundwater samples | reverse complement strand
CTGGAATGTCCACCACCAATGCCGCTACCCGGCTTTGAAGTTGCGCGGCGTCTGCGAGGAGTTGCGTTTTCTCGGCTGAGGTTAGCGGCATAGTGGCTCCCGATTAGCCCAGAGCTGCGAGAGCTGCGGCGCGCGCTGCGTCTTCAGTCGCGTCTGCGGTGTTGGCCGCGGCGATAGCGTCCCGTGCCGCCTGCGCGCGAGTCTGCAAGTCCGCGTTCTCGGTCATCGCCGCAGCTAGCGTGGCATTGGCGAGCGTAAGCGCCGCATTAGCCTCGTCAAGCGCTATTTGCAGTGGGTGCGGATCTGGGTCTACGATCAGCGCAGTAATATGGTCCGCAAGCGTCTGCACGTCAGCCGCGAGTTGAGTTTTTTCGATCGAAGATAGCGACATGGTAGGACTCCGGTTAGGTCAGTGTGAAGATGCCAGCGGCGTTGAACACAATCGTCAAGGTGTTCCCCGTGGTGACAGTGAACTGCGAGGTGGACAATTTCGACCAGCACAGCGCCTTACCTGCGGACACGCCGATAACGCCATACTTGACGTTGGTCAGCGGGCCACCAGTAGCCGTCCAGATCAGATCATCAGCGTCAAACTTGTACTGTTTGGCGCTGGCGCCTACCGTCCAAGCCATCGTAGCGAGAGCTTTGCCGTTAGCCACGTATCCGCCAGAAGTACCAATTTCACTGGTGATACTGGCAAAGGTGGATAGCGTGAAGGTTGAAGCGTTACTCGCGCTTGTGGTCAGTTTGAGTTTGAAAGCCGCAGTACCCAGCACGATAGTGCCATTACCGATGTACTTTTTGGCTTCGTTATAGAACGTAAAGGCACTTGCAGCCATGGTTTACTCCTTATGCGCGAATGAAGCGCCGTGTTTAATCATGTGGGCGATTAGCCCGTCGCCATAGACGGCAAGTTCTATCTCGTCGCCCATGAACTTCACTAAATCGCGGAATTCCGCTGCCTGAGACACCATCCACGGCGTGCAATTGAACGTGCGGCCCCCGCAAGTCAACGGCATCGTGAGTTCGCCATCATTTTCGGGCTGCGGGTACGCGTGATGTGAGTCATCACTTACGCACGAATCGAAGCCGAATAGGTGTATTTTCGTGAATCCAAGCATTCTAAGCAAGGGAATCGAACGAAGAATTACGGTGCTTCCGCCCGGAATAGGGAAGAAATTCCCAGTTTTTTCGCGAATTAGGGCTTCATTTTCGTCCGACACCCCAGAATGCCACAACCAAGTACGTTCTTTGGGCAAGCCTTCGAGGGTGTCGGGGTGCACTTGCGACGAAATCATGTATTTACACGTCGGATGCGCTTTCCGCGTGAATTTGGCGTTGAATTGCCGGGCATCGAGCACGATTTGCAGGCTCGGGTCCATTGCATTCGAGATCGCCCAGTCGTAAGCGCCGTTTACGGTCACCAAAGCGGCTCCCGCGGCCCGCAACTTCAGGATTTCGGGCAATTCCGCCTTCATTGAAGGCCCGCCAGCCAGCAAAACGATCTCACGAGACTGCCGATCGTGCGGGGCGACGTGTTGCCAGCCGTTTTCGACGTTTTGGCGCACCTGAGCGTCCACCGTGGCTTCGGCGGTGTTCACTTTACTCATCCGCGTGATTTCTTCGGCCTCTTTCCAAGCCGAACAGTAGATCATGCAAGACGTTTCGTCAGACTGCGACCAGTGGATAACCGCCCCAAGTGCGGTAAGCTGCTCAATCCACCACGTTGCGGGCTGTACCGTCAGGTGCAGTGGGGCGCCGATTAGCGCACCCATCACGTCATCGACACACGAAATCTGGAAGAACACATGCTCAGCCGCTGCCAGGATGTTAGCGAGTACTCGCTTCACATCTTGCGGGGGGATGTGCTCCATGACGTCGGTGCAGTAGCCGTAGGCCGCATGCCAGGGTAAACCCTTGGGGTGCGTCAGGTCTGCGACGTTGAATGAGATTCGTTCCGGTTGCGTCTCGGTGGCTTGCTTGACTTCAGGATCTAGGCAGTTGTCCGCGAAATCGAGCATGCGTACCTTGGCTTGCCCGAACAGCGCCAGCATGAGCGCGCCGCGGCCTGTGCCGCACCCGAAGTCGATTACTTCAGCGTTCGCCGGCATGCGGGCTTGCTGCAAGAAGGTGAGCGCGGCGCCTTCACCCGGCGCGGCGTTTCGGTACTCAGGAAACTCCCCCCACATGCGCCGATACTTTTCCCGCTCAGGATTAGCCGCTGCAACTTTAACGGATGGGGTAAGGCCCCCGAATCCAAGTTTCACCGTTGTCATTCAAGCTCTCCACCTGTCAGTTGACCTTTGTCGTCATACTGGTATTTAATCTGCTTTTTTCCGGCAGCAGACTTCGCCGTATGCTCTGCCATGACCGCCTGAACGGCTTGTTTCACGATATCCGAAGTGACCCGCGCTTGGTCGTCTTGCGCACTGGCATCCGCCTTGGCCTTGATAAGCGTGAGTTGCTTTTCCAGGTCCATCTTCTCGGATTCCTGCTGCATTTGCAGTTGCTGTTGCGCCTGCTGCTGCTGGGCCTGCATGGCTTCCTTGTCCTGCTTCTCGATTTCCTCTTCGCTTGGGACAATCTCATCTACCGGCAATTCCATGGCGGCAGCGGTTTCGCGTAGCAGCGCCGCGCGGCCTTTGCGCCCGATGATCTGCATGTCTATGGGATTGGCAGTCATGCCGAGGAACTGCGTGCGGCGTTGCTGGGCCGACTCTTTAATCAGGATGGCGGCAGCGCCACGGGGCACGATGACACAATCACCTTTAAGGCTATCGTCGGGGTTGTAAAGCATTTCGTTCGTGAAACACTGTTCAATCGTCGGTGTAATCGCGTTCAGGTCGATATTCGAGATAGCCCTACGCAACCCCTTGGCCGCGTTATTCATGAGCATGGAGAGGCCCGTAGCCGTGTCCGCGGACCCGCCAGCGTTCTCATTGCCGTACGTGTATCGCGGAATGCCGGTCGCGTCATCCGCTCGGCGTTCCCACTGCTCATAGGTCGCCATGAGCGGGCCGCTGCGGTCATCTGGTTGGAAGAACCCGATACCGGGGTTCGCGCCTTGCGTGGCGTCGCTCTTGAGTTGCCACATCTTCCACGGGAAAATCTCCATGGAGTTCTCGCCATCAGCGAACCGATCGGCGTGCACCCATACCATCGGGCCGGACGCCATGCTCAGATTATCGGCCAGCGCGCACGCGATGCCGTTGCACATTTTCTGATGAGTCTGCGCGAGGTCAGGGATACTGCGTCCCCAAAACGCGCCCGGGATCTCGTCATAGCATGCCTTGTGGTACGGGCGCGCGTCAAGGGGATCGGGGTTCAGCGCCGCATACAGGATGTACTTCCCGCAGATCAACACGTTGCATTCGTAATCTTTCGACTCTTCCAGCTCTTTGCCAGCCTTGTCGTTCATTACGCCCCAGGTCTTGAGTTTCCAGCCCGGTACGCCGCCCCAATAATTCAAGGCGTCAATCACCCCCGGGGGCGAGAGCCACATATACATCGTCTCTTGCTCAAGCCGTTGGCGCTCGGCTTCCGTCCACAGCCAGCCCTCCAGGTGCCCGCCGCTGTAGTCAATCAGCGCGCCATCAATCTGGTCATCCTTGTAATTCGGCAAGCCCTTGAGGTCGAATAACTCATCGCGCCGGAAGCGAATCCGTTCGATGAAATCGCCTTCTTGCGGGCTACGGCTCGCCGCTGCGGGGTACACGTCAAACGGGCTCACGTGTGCCCAGGTTTGCACGGGGTTGTTCGCGACTTCGGGGTTAAACCCCGCGCCCCACTTCAATTTCTTGTGCCGCGTGTACACCGGCCCCTTGAGAATCGCAGCCGGGTACGTCACGAAATCCTCAACAAACGCGTCCATGGCTTGCACATACCCGCCCTGTACAAGCAAGTCGGCGATTTGCTTTTCCATCGCCCGCGCTCTGCGATCGGCGACTTTCATCACCATCTTCTCGGCATCGGCTTTGAGTTTGTCACCAAGTTCCAATACCAAGTCGCGAAATTGTTCCTGTGTCATCGTCTGCCCGGCCGGTGAAGGTGGGGGCGGGGCGTCAGGGGGCGCGTTCGGGTCAGGCGGGGGCTGTTGTGCCTGCGCCTGTTGAATCATGATTTGCTTGGCCTGTTCAAGCGCCTTATTCACGATGCCTTGTTTCATGGGCATCGGCAAGTCGGGCAGCGGCGTAGGCTCAATACCCCACGGCTGCTCTCCAACTGGTAGCACGATCTCACGAATCCAAGCCGACGCGGCGCGGCATTTGGTTTCCGTAATGTCCGCCCATACGATATTCATTCCTCCGCCGCCCGACATCATTTGCTGAAGCTGGGCCGGGCTATACACCCCACGCCGCGCACGCAAACAGTCAAGCAGTTTCAGGGAAATTCGTTCTTTGCTGAGTTTGTTTCGGCCCCAGGACGCGCGCACATGGCTGGCGAGGGCAGACAGTTGGCCCGCGTCGTCAATACTCTGTGCTTCAGGCGCCTTTTCCGCGTCCCGATTCAGGATTGCTTTGAGGCCGAGTTGACGGATCAGGGGGTTTACTGCCATGGCTCGCGAGTGTACGCGAGTACTTACTTCCAGTCTAGCCCCCCGGTTTGGGCATTAAAAAGCCCACCGAAGCGGGCCTTTTTCTAACCATGTCTTCCTCTGGCGGGCGCGATGCGGGGATCTACACGTGCAACGGTATTCTAGCTCACTATTTCAAATAGTTGCGCAAATTCTCGGCCGCGATTCGGGCGTGGAATGAAAGCCCAGTTTTCGGGTCAGCGAACGCCTTCTTCCACTTCTCAGTCTCGGTGAGTGGCGCTTCGGGGGTTACGGCTTCGTGGGCTTCGATTAGTGGGTTTAACTCGTGCCAGATGACTGCGTTAATGTTTTGCCATTTCAGGTCATTGATGGCCGGATCAACGCCTACCGTGGTGTATTCGCTACCGTCAACTGTCGGTGTCCAAGCTGCCAACAAGTCTGCGTCGATAGCAATTCGTAAGTCGTCTGCTGCCCTTGAAATTTCTTCGTCGCCACCCACGAACTCCACATCCTGCTCAAAGGCTCGCAGCACTTCCTCTGCAATTTGCTCTTTAGTGGGTGGTAGAGACTTCGGCATAGCTGGGCCTAGTGGCTGGGCGTCAGGGTCGCGAAACGCGAGTGGTAGGGGCAGGCTCATGGAATTTCTCCGAGTGAGTTACGAATAGGGCGCCAGGACTGGCCCGTATTGCCACGATGAGCCTAGAACTTCATCGGCTACCGAACGTCAGTAGCATCCCGACATGCTGCCAGTTTACACCCGTCAGCGCTGCCACACAATAGTTCTACGCTTCACGGGGCGGGCGTTTGCTGGGCGGGGGTCAATGCTTGAGGCCACGGCAAACATGCGCAGGGCATCCGCTCCGTGACTGGCGACATCGTGCTCAGGTAACTTGCTGTATTGCCCGGTGTCAGGGCTGATCTTGTACTTGTAATGCCGCAAAGTTTGCAGGAAGTCGGCGCACTTGGCCTCATCGAACGCGACTCGCGGGAAGATAGTCCGCGCCGCGTTAATCCCATCTTGAATACTCAAGTTAGGGACAATTTGCACTCTACGGTTTGCAGCTTGCATGAGCGCTTCGACGCTAGTACCTGACTTAATATCTTTAGCCTTGGCATCGTGCGGCAACCAGTCAACGCCGTACAGATACCCCTTATCTTGCAAAAGTTTGAGGTAATCGGCTACCGTCTTGTGCCTGTCGGCGTGGTAATCCACAACTCGGAATTCGTAGGGGTAAAACTGCACGAACAGTATGGCCGTAAGATCAGACCATCCGATATCCCAAAACGTATGCACGGGCCGCGTCTTGTCTACTGGCACCTTAGTTATGCGGCCATCTTCCATGGCGTCCCGCAATTCACGGGCATAAATGGCCCCTTCGACCGCGTGCCGACAGTGGCCCTCCCACACGTTCATATACGCGTCATAGTCGCGCTTCTTGAGGTGCTCCATTTCCGTGCGTAGTACTGAGGGAAACCACGGATTATCTGACCAGTTAATCTTCTGTACGGCTGCGCCTTCGGGCGGGGACATGATGAACCGCTTGTAGGTTTCGTCCGTGTCCATATCCGGGTTTAAAGACATCCATATCTCTGACCCTTCAGCGCGAATCGTGGGTATCAGTATCTCCCAACTCCCTTTAGTCACGAACTGGGCTTCCTCCACCCATACTATGGTAATACCCTCAGTGCTCTTGAGTTTAGTTGCGTTATGCCGCAAGCCCTCGAACATAAATTCAGTGCCATTGGCGCCGCGAATCACGGTTTGTTGAATGTCATAGTGCGCGGCTAGCCCCAGCGCCTCAATTTGGTCAGAGAGTAGCTTATGTACCGAGTCGCGAATCGAGTTTTGAAACTCGCGGCAACACAGTATTCGGTGCTTTTTCTGCGCGCCAAGCAACAGCAAGGCGCGGGCTATGGACTGCGATTTACCGCCACCTCGCCCGCCGTACAAGACCTTGTATCGAGCAGGCTTGAACAGTAATTCGAGTTTAGGGGGGAAGCTGTGGACCGCGCGCCGCGTGACGGGCGGAGGACTACTCAATTCGTCGAACATTGCCGTCAAACGTTATTACGTGCTCGGTGCGTCCCTCTACCGGGCCGCCATTCGCGCCAGTAATTTGCAGGGGTAGGACTTTTCCTACTAATCCCATGAACGCAACAGGGTTTTTATGGGCCTGCTCCACGAGGTAATCAACACCTGCGCCCTTGCCGTCCTTGTCTTTCCCGGCGCGGTCCAGCGCTTCGAGGATCATGTCCTTGAGTAGCTGGCCGAACTTGTTAGGCGTGCCTAAAGGCCGACCGCGTCCGCGCTTATTGCCCTCTTCAAACGGCGGGGTGTTTGGGATGCCCATACCCGCCCTTAGCGCCCAGCTTTGCGCAGCGGCACAGGCGAAGCCGCAAGCCCGCGATGCTGGGCCAGCGATGCACCACTCTCGACCGGCTGATAATTGGGGTCGCATCTGCCGTTAGGTTTTGGATAGCTGCGATCAGCAACTGCGCGCTGTGAAGCAGGTGCGCAATTGATGGCTTGCTGTGCGCGAGCCGCGCCAGTCTCTACGCTAGCTGAGAAGCATTGGCCGATACCCGTCGCGGCGTCGCGGAATGTTTTAGGGTCAACGGCTCGCGTTTTGTGGGTGCTATTGCCTGCGTTATTCATTTCTTCCCCTTTTTCATAGCTACTTTGTAGCCCTTGAGAATCTGCATTTTGTCAAGCTTTTCCTCGCGCTTAGAGCCCTCTTTCATGCCCTTGGGCTCTTTCATGCCCTTGGGCTCTTTGTCTTTACCGGACTTCTCGAAGGGTTTACGCATACAGTTTCATCCTTAGTTTGTCGTTGAAATCGCTAATGATGCGTTGCATCGCAGCGGTCACGCTAGTCCAGTTCGTGTTTCTGACGGCTGCTTCTTTTTGCTCGTCTAGCAATTGCTGCACTAGCTGGATCGTGTACTGTTTAGCAGCGCCAAGCGTCGGCACGATAGGTGCTTTCGCCTGCCAGCGAATCGTTTTTCGCGTGCCATTGTCGAAGGTGACAAGCGCTCCGCCGACATGCGGATCGTCGCTTTCAAGCCGCTGTAAATTTGTGCTCATTTAGGTAGTGTAAGTCAGTAAGTAATCACTGTCAATTCTTTCAGGTTACAAAAAATGTCGCTAGTTGCCGCAATTTGTCAAGCACTTTTTGTAAGAAAGTGACCTTTTTTGTCATTGGCACAGGAAAAAACAGCTTTTGAGCTGTGAATTCGAGTTGGCACAGAGACTGCATGTAGGGAAGCATCGCAAACCTGAACTCGGAGAACTGAAATGCAAACCCCTTACATGCAAGACCTTGCTGACCTTGACGCACAGATTGAAGAAACAAAAAACATCCTCCGTTCAGGCGGCAAAAGCGCCGAGCGCAACGCAACCACAGCTTTAATGGGTGCTGACAGCGACGAAGCGCAAATCGAAGCTGCAATACACCGTTTAATGGTTCTCGCCCGCGCTCGCGAAACCCTGACAACCAAGTTTTAAACTCGAAAGCCCAACATGGACAACCTCTACAAGATTCGGAACGTTGAAACTAATGCTGTTGTAGCTTTCATCACCGCGCGCACGAAACCCCTCGCGATAAGCCAATACCATGCTAACGGAGGTAAATGTGTTCACGTCGTGGCAGAACAAATGTCTTACGGTTACCCCAACGTTATTCAAACCGTTATTTCCTGAACTCGAAAGCCCAACATGGACACCTCACACTTAGACGCCATATTCAAACGCCTTGACAACGAACGCGAACGCGCAGACCTCGAACCGACACTTGCAGGCAAAGCATTCAGGAATCACAACATCGAACAGATAAGACGTGAATTAGCCTCAGAACTTGAGTTTCTCGGGATCAAGAAACCCATGCGGACGCCGATGACTAAAGAACAAGAAGACAAACTTCTCAAAGACTTGTTCAACTAAACCTAACTACTGAAAGCACATCATGAAACAAACCGTCAACTTTAACAAATTCTCTCTAGCCTTCGAGAACATGGGCCGCGGCGACGACTTCTCGGATGACGCGCTGCGCGCATTGTTCGATTACTTTGAAGACATCAACGAAAACATGGAACTCGATGTGATCGCGATCTGCTGTGAGTATTCAGAAGACACCTACGCCGATGTTGCGGAGAACTATTCTCTAGATATCTCTGACTGCGCCGACGATGACGAAATCCGTGAACTGGTTATCGACTACCTGAACAACCATACTTCAGTTGTCGCCGAACTTGACGATACTATTGTGTACGCACAATTCTAAGGAGTAACTAACATGGAAAGCGTAAATATGTTCCGAACTGCTGATGGGGCACTTCACTCAAGTAGTAGGGAAGCCAAAAGGTATTTAGATCGTAAGTACGCAGACGCACTATCTCGTATTGCTAGAGGCATATGTAATACAAACCGCGATTATGTTGCTGTCAGCGAGTTTATAGACGGAAATTTATCTAAATTTCAAGAATTGATCGACATAACCGCAGACATGGAGTTAATTCCCCTTGAACAGGATTAGTTAATATGGCAACCACCCACAAACAGTTAAACGCAACCGTTGACCGCCTCACTACTAAGGAGTAATTAACATGGACCAAACCCTAATCCACACTGAAACCCGTGACGGTTTCGTCATAAAATTCTACACTTGCCCTGAATTCACCCCTATAACTGAAGTTTTAGATATCAGAGAATTCGCCGACGAAATAGACGCCGTAGAAAACGGAACCCTAGAGTATTTCTGTGCGAAAGTGACCATAAGTTTCGGTGCCATAGAATTAGGCAGTGAGTATTTAGGTTGCTGCGTATATGAAAATGCAAAAGATTTTATTAATCCTGATTCCGTGTACGACGATATGGTGCATGAATTACTGACGCACGCTCACGAGACGGTCAAAACAATGTACGAGCACTGTAAGGAGTAACTAACGTGACCGCGAAACTCAAACGTAACGAAGAAGCCGAAATGACTGACATAATCAAGCTTCGCGAATTAGAAGCCACAGCTTACAGGGAGAACAACAAGCTGGCGCTCGCGATTTATGAAATCCTTGATCGTCAGTTGAATGGATTGCTTGACCTGGTCGAGTCCAAAGACAATACCCTCTAGGAGCTAAAAATGATTAAAAACCTTAAAAAACAAACTCTTGATCTGTACCACATTATCGACGGCGCACGAATTCCTGGCCCGCATTCGGGCATCTGGGACGACGTGTCGGGCCTCTCGGGCGATGTGTCGGGCATCTCGGGCAACGTGGCGGGCCTCCGGGGCGACGTGTCGGGCATCCGGGGCAACGTGGCGGGCATCCGGGGGAACTTAGACACTTGCGGAATCACCGCCGCAGACCGTGCCGCAGGCATTGACGTTAGTACCCTTGTCGATTAGGAGCACTCAAATGGACTACTGCTACTCAACCCTCACCCCCTCACAATCCGCTGGCTGCAAGGCCCTCTACGCTCGCTTGTTGCACGTGTCGCGCATGCGTCGCAAATTCATCGCGGACATGCGCGCAACCGGCTGGGGTGCGCACATCAATGAACTATGGGACGCTTACCTCAAGACGGAGGGGTTTTAATCATGAACACTTACGACATCACGTTCTACAACACACTGACCGAGTGCCGCGCTCCGCTCATCAAGGGGGTGGATGGTGAAACGGCTAAACGCATCCTTACTAAGTTCGGTTCAACGGATGATCCCGCCTACTATCTCCTTGACCCGCGTGCCGAACTAGTCCTAGACGAAATCGTCAACGCCGGGGACGCGCCATGAAAAAGGTTTCTTTTTTCCCTAGAAACAAGTTCGGACAAAAATTGGCCTGCGGAAAGCTAACCGGTTACGCCTTCGACTACCGCGGGATCACGTTGGTGGTGCACAAATGGGGGGCCATCAACGGTCAAGCAGTGTGGTGCGTTTCGGAACCGGTAACCGGTTCCTGGGTGTTCAAAGGGGGAATGGTTGACAGAGAGTTAGGTGCACCTAAACCTCGCTCCCGAGACGCCACCATGGCCCTTTCCACGCAACGCATAGAGGATATGGGAGGTGTCTCAGTGCTCCGCGAGCATCTCAGAATCAAATCGCTATTAGTTAAACGCGCAAACGAAACTGCATCGGAGATCAATCATGCCCAACGGTAGATTCCCCCGCAGTCTCGATGAGGCATTCAACGATGCCGTGTCCGCTAACCCTTTCCACGGATTCAAGATGAAAGACACCCCAAGCAAACCGCTCTCGAACCGCAACACATGGGGCGGAGTGCTCCTCGCTTTGACAATCGGCCTTGTGGGGGCGTGGTTTTTACTCGTCGGACTCAGTAAATAATTACATGCAATTATTTACATCACATCCCGCTTTTGCGGGATTTTTTACATTCTGCAAACTTTTACACCCTCATCTGTCTACCCACTACCTCACAACCACCCCATAACCTCTATTTTCCTTGTTCTTTCCCAGGAGGTACGTGTACCATATGCTGTACCTATTATATATAAACTAAACAACTACTATAGAGAAGAGAGGTAGCATAGGTAGCAGTTTTTTTTTCACCGGGCGTAGACCCTCTACCCGTACCCCCTCTACCCCTTCAGTTTCGACAGGTAGAAGGAGTTACGCCACACTTTTGCATTTTTTCCTGCAATTTTCACTACGTGTTTCGTGTAACCCATTTTCCGAAGCACCGCCCCTATCCTGCGCTGCACCAACCCGCCGACATCGCGGACCGCGAACCCTAGAGCACCGGTGGCGACATCAATCAAACTGATCTGCGTTCTTTCTTCGGATTTAAGTGATTTAGCGATCGGGCTCAGCTCGTTGAAATCCGATTCATCACCCCGCGCGGCTATCTGCCCTGCCACCCAAGCCTCGATAACGCCCTGCCACTCGTCATCCACGGTGTACCGTTCATGTTCCGCCCCCGCCAAGCCCTCTACAGCGCCCCACACGACGCCGTTGGCCCGCCAGAGGGCCGCAGCCTCCGCCCACAGCTGTTCGCGGTCTGAGACGATTCCTTCGACGTTGGCGCGAGCTACGGGAACCGGCAACCAGCGCCGGTGTCCCGTCTCATCGCCAAGGAAGCCGCTAGTCTTCGGGTTGACCGTGGCGATCAGCACCAAACGCCGGGGGAAAGTTGTCGAGAATTCCTTGAACTTCGGAATCCAGTTCTCGTGACGCCGGGTGATGAATTTCTTGATCGCATCTTCGTCCCGGGTGTTCAACCCCCTCAACTCGGCAATCTCACCCACCAACACTCCACGCATACGGCGGGCGGTGTTTTCTTCCCTGTCCGCGAAATCGATCTCAGCGAAGAACTCCACCCCCGGGACAAGCGCGGCCACTGCTGTGCTCTTTCGCAATCCTTGCGCGCCTTCCAAGATCGGCACCATGTCCACTTGGCACCCCGGATCAAGCACCCGCCCTGCCAGCGCAGACCATAAGTAAGTGCCCACTGCGCGTATATACGGCGTATCTTCGCATCCGAAATAGTCGATGAAAAACGTTTCGCAGCGCGCCACACGATCCCACCCCCGCTTCTCAAGACCTTCCAGCCACACAATGGCTGAGTCATAGCGGTACTCTTCAGCGACCTTCGCCACTGCGTCGCGGGCCATTTCCTTGGGCGCTGACTCGAACCCCAGAGACTCCAGCCGCATGCGTAGGTCCACCATGTCCGCGTCGCGGATCGGGCGCCAGCCGGCGCCGAAACCCAGCCCTCGACAGTCTGCGGATGCCAGCGTGATGTCGTCTTTGAACGTATCGTGCCCGATCCGCCAGCCGATAAGATCCGGCCTACGCAACGCCATCACCGCATTCGTCATCGTCGCCACGATCGCGCCAGACTTCTTGCGAGTGAAAGGGGGCAATTCACCCCCACCCAAACCGTTGGGCCCCCCTTCAGCTGTGGGGCATAGCACTTCGAACGCCGCAGCCCCGCCCCCCTCCACCCACCCTTTAGTACGCGCCAACGCCATGATCGTGCGGCCAGTCACCGCGGCGTCGCGTCCCTGACTCCGCACGTACGGCCACACGCGGGAATCTAAGAAATCGGGGTCATACTTCATGGAGCGAGCACTAACTTCATGCGCAAGCCGCAAGCCTTCAGCACTCCCACCTGTCTCGTGGTGCAGCGCGAACACCACGTTGCGCCACTGGTCGTAGTCCAAGTCATCTTCAATGTTGAGCACATCGAGCGCGGCGCGCAATTCGTCTGACACGCCCGTGCAAGCAAGCGCCCCAGCCACACCCCCAGCCACACCCCCAGGGCCCCCAGCATCCCGCGCCGGCCTCACCACCACGGGCACGGGGTGCGACAGTGGCCAATCCATGCCCAGCACAGCCGCACGACCCCCATCAGCCTCCACCAAGCCGCCCACGAGGTCGCACAACTCCAGGGGCACGGACGCGCCCGCCAGTGGCAGGATGAACTGCGAACCATTGCCGTCAAGCGGTACGGTGTCTTGCTTGGGGAATATCTCCACTTCGCCCGCAATGACCCCTTTAACGCCCGATTTAAGCCCCACGGTACCCAGGGCACCCTCCAGGAACTTGCGCACGCTGTAGGCGTCTTGCGGGGCTTCCCACAGGCAGTACACATGCACACCACGCCCGCCGCTAGACTTGAACGCTATAGGGTAAGCACCTAGCATCTCCAACACATCCATGACGCCGCCAGCTACGGCCAGCATCTCAGGCCACGCCGTCTCGCCCCCGTGCGAGTCGAAGTCCAGCAAGCCCACCATCGTTACACTTTCGCCCGCTTTGATGGGGCACACGCCCCGGGCCGGACCACCGTTCAGGTGCCGCGCCATTCGCTCAGGTGTGAGGGGTTCCTTCGTCCACGCTTGCCGACCGTCTGCGGTTTTAATCGCAGTGATGTCGGTGCGGACACGGGAGGTGATAGGGGCCAGTGCGTCCGCCAGCTTGGCGTAGGGCACGGGGGCTGGGTCATGTGAGTGGGCACTTACAGTCAAGGTAGACCTTTCAGAGACACGCAAGCCGTAAGAAGTAAGCCGCTAACTCAGCGACCGCTAAGCCCCGTTGTGCAGACAGGGCGGCTTACTTCTTACGGCTCTCGGCGTGGATTGATGTCGCAGCCATGCTACCCGGTTCCGCGGAATGTAGCAAGTGATATGTAACAGTGCTTGCAATGCTCCACAGCGATTGCTACAGTGCGGGCATGAAGATTTATCTTGTTAAAAAACTGTGGGTTGACGAATTAGAGAACAGGGATGCTTATGGGTACAAAGCTATAGGCGTGGCGAAGTCTAAAAAGGTTGCTGACGCATACAGAAACGCGCGGCCAGTCTTGAAAAGCCAGCATCCATATCCCTTGGACTACGCAACTCAATTCCCAGGAGACCATGTACCGACGTACCTCGTAGAAGAATTAAAACTGCTAAACGGGGAGAACCTGTGAACTTGAAACTTAAAAACTTCCTGGCGGCTCTGAAGTCCAAGCGACAGCAAGAGCGTTTCGCCTTCCTCGCCGAAACGTCACTTGGCAGTCTGCGCCATCTGGTCACCGGCAGGCGCAAGGCCAGCGCTGAGAAGGCCATCGCGATCGAGAGGGCGGCAAAACGCATGCGCATCGCGGGTATCGAGCACCCGACACGGGCAGACCTGAGCGAGGCGTGCCGGAACTGTGAGTACAACAAGACTTGCGCGGGGAAAACGGAATGAAATACGTAAAGTGCACGCTACGTGGCGGCACGCGAGACGGGGAAATAGTGTCAGTGCCTTGGTGGCAGGCTATTCACTACGCGCCACGAAGGCTTACCGTCGCAGAATCGAAAACGTTGATGATTGACGAGGCCGTTGCGTGGAAGAACCCGGATGACGTATACGGGCGAACTTCCGCCGACGAGTTCACATACTCGTATACCGTGCACTACAAGCCGACAGAGGAAATAAAATGCGTAACCTAATCATTATCCTCTTCGCCCTACTCACAGGCTGCGGTGGCGGCGGAACAATACAGATTGACGGGCAGCGAGATATTGACACGCCGTGTGCGGCCTCGGGAGTATGTGTATGAATCGCTGCATTTCTCTGGTCGCTGTAAAGCGCAACTTGTTTTACGCGCGTTGAAAATGGAGCTGCTGGTGCTGGAACGAGAGCAGAGGAGCAATGTGCAATCGTGTTTAGACGTCGCCAACAAATACAAAAACAAAAACGAAGCGGCTTCGCTTGCTGCTGCGGAATGCGCGTTCAGGATTAGGGGCGAGAAATGAGTAACGCACACCTAGCCCCTATATTCAGAGAGGCGGCGCGGAAGATCGCGGAGCATGAATGCACTTACGTAGGGAAGGCGCTGTATAGCGTGCCAATGAAAGATTATGAGGACGCAGACAATCTGCTCACCAGCATTTACGGGCTATCCGCCTTCGAGTTTGGTGCAGGGGAACGAGACGAGCGGGTTATGTGCCTGCTATTCGCCGCCGAATTCTGCGCCGAAGACCTACGGAAAGAATGCGCGGAGGACGGCATGACGCAAAACGAAGGCCCGCTGCGGCCTGTGGCAACACTGGGTTGCGGCGACGCGGCCGCCTCGCAAGGGGTTAACGCAGCACCCAATTCCGCCGAATTCGACGGAATTAAAAAGATGAGCGCAACCAAAGCCACCGGAGGCACAGCATGAAAGAGCGCCCCATCCTTTTCAACGACCAGATTGTGCGCGCAGTGCTCGATGGCTCGAAGACCCAGACGCGGCGGATCGTCAAGCCGCAGCCGCCGGAATCCATCACAGCCGGGGCTTTTAACCCCACCGTGGTCGATCGATACGGCGACGAGCAGCCTGGCGCCGAGTCATTCGGCGCGTGGACCACGGATGGAGAGTGGGCTGTGCGCTGCCCATATGGCAAGCCCGGGGATCTGCTGTGGGTACGCGAGGCTCACGCCTTCTCGGTTGTGGACCCTGAAGGCAGGAGCTGGCACGATAATCAGGAAAACTGGGACGTGATCTATCGTGCCGATCTGGATCAATCCAGTGGAGGATGGCTAGACAACGAAGGCAACGAAATTCCGCCGCCCTGGCGCTCAAGCACCAACATGCCCCGCTGGGCCAGCCGCATCACGCTTGAGATCACTGGCGTGCGCGTGGAGCGGCTGAATTCAATCACCGACGACGACGCGCTCGCCGAGGGCGTTGATCGTACCAATACCAGCATCTCTGGTTATGCGGCTGAGCGTTTCAAAAAGCTGTGGCAAGTCATCAAAGGGCAAGATTCGTGGATCAAAAACCCGTGGGTGTGGGTCATCGAATTCAAGCGGATCGCGTGATGCACACGCCGGAGTTCATCATTGTGACGTTGGCGCAGCATGCGGGAAACGTGAGTCCGCGGTCCGAATGGTGGCTGGAAACCCGCCGTGTCTCTGGTGATGCAAGCACTGTCACGGGTTTTGTTTGGCATGCCGCCATTGCCAAAGCTACCGGGAGCGAGAAATGAACGACGAAGCAACGCAGTTGGGTGAAGACATTAAATCGACTTTCCGCGATCTATCGGACGGGTACGACTATCCTGATTTGCGCACGGCCATAGATCGCCTCGTAGCTATGGCGCAGGGGGCGGAGACGCTAGACAGCATGCGCACGGTGTTGGAGATCATCGCCGTCGGAGACGCGCGCAACCCGCAAGCACAGGCGGCGGAAGAGCTTATCGCGCTCGGGTACTGGCGGGACACCCCAGAAGCGCGTTGTGCCGCCCCTCAAGACCCGCAAGCCGCAGCAGCGATGGTAGGTCGAGAATGAATAATGCACACCTAGCCATTATATTCCGAGAAGTGGCACGGCGGATTGCGGAGCACGAAGAGAATTTCATTGTATTCGCGGGCCGGGACGCCAAAAAAGTGATGACCGCTTTTGCGAATATATTCGGACGACTATATTTCGACAGCCGAGGGCACAGAATCCTAGCCCTATTATTCGCCGCAGAGTTTGTAGGAAGCGAGGATGTATGAGCCTAACTCAAGAAGATGTTCAAGAGGCCGTTGCAGAAGCCAGAGCCCGAGACGCGGCTGGGTATCAGATCGACAGCGAGCAAAGATTCCTGATTATGCTAGCCGATGAAAACACCAAACTCCGCCAAGAACTCGCGCTATACAAACTCACTCGAACATCGGAAGAGCTGGGCGGGTATGAATAAATTACGTAAAGCGGCGTCATTCACAGCCGGAGTTGTAATCGTTGTGGCGGCATTTTGGTGTGGCGGATACGATTTTAGCCGAGGGTTTTGGGGTATTATGTGCTTCCTAGGCTCCATCTTGTTTGGCGTTTGGTTGGCGGTGCTTATTGAACTGCAGGGATTCGTAGACGCGACAGGGGTTCTCTGTGCGCAAAACGACCGTCAGCCGTGTCGCAAGATGCACGGCAAGCCCACCCACTGGATGCCACTTCCCGCCGCCCCAAGCCAACCGAAAGGCGAGAAATGAAAACAACTGACTGGTATCACGGAACAGTTAAACCGGCGTATGCGGGGGTTTATGAGCGCCGTATATTGCTGCGTTTAGTATATTCATACTTCGATGGCGCAATGTGGTGCATCGGCAGAAATACCCCGGAAGAAGCGGCTCAATCTGCTGGTTTTAGAAGTGAATATCAAATATCACCATGGCGCGGACTCACTGAACCCCACTGCAAAAAGTGCGGCACGGAAATGGTAGAAGGTATTGCGCACGTCACTGGGTATTGCCCGAGATTCGAGTTTCCAGGCGCCGACATGGGTACCGTTAGCCCGGGCGGTCCGGGTTGGCGTATTGACTGCTACAAATGCCCGGCTTGCGGGTGGAGTATGACGCGATGAACAGTAACCCTAAGCCCCGCTGGATGCGCTCAGGCAGGAGCCCAGATCACCATGAATGGCGACGTTGGGCGGACGGCCTGTGGAGGTGCCCTTGGTGCGATGGATTTTTCGCAGGGAAGGAGCAGCCGCAAAAGAACGCTAGAGCCATGTCAAACAAAGAAGCCGAGAAATACGGGATCGTCTATGAAACCTAAATACATCACCCCCTACGCCGACGAATGGTTCTCAGGCCCGCCGCCAGAGATTGGGTGGTGGCCTGCGTCTACGTGCCGTGACCCCCGCGCTATCAGGTATTACGACGGTGAACAATGGTCTAAGACAGCGAGGGCGGGAATGGCCGTCAAACAGGCCGCTCGCATGGCAAAGCAAAAATTGTATGGGGCGTCCGTCGAATGGGCAAAACGCTGGTGGGAGAAAGCGTGAAATACTACGCCTGCGACATATTGTTCCAGATCGAGGAAGGGAATCCGTCGCCCCCGTTGCCCAACCCCCGAGGGAACCTAGCACTACATCGTAAAGAAAAAGAACGGCAAGCGCTGTGGTTTGACACTTGGGAAGAAGCCCACGCAAGGCTGCTAGAGCTAGCCCTTAAACAGTACGTCGACGCACGACGCGAGGTGCAGTACGCCGCTGAGAATGTGCGCAGGGTAAAAGACTTGAAGAAACGCAAAACTGATAGGTAAGATCAACGGGAATGAATGTGCAGGCTGATGCGCGGCGAGTGGAAACAACCTGTCCGGTAGAGCCTCCTAGGCCGACCTGTTCGGCTGCTATGAAAAATGGTGCGCGGACATGCGCCGGAGATCAGCACCGGACACCCCCACCCTCTAATTCCGCCGAATTCGACAGAATTACCTCTATACCAGCAAAGGATTGATATGTGGAACCTGATTTTGACTCTAGGCATCGCTCAAGGGGGAGCAACGATACAAGTGCCCCCTATATATTTCCCGACATTTGAAGCATGTGCTGCGGCTGGGAATCAGTGGCTGGCTGACTCGCAAAGGAACAAGTGGAACGTGGTGATGGCATCCGCAATCTGTGTCAAAAATAAGTAAGGCCCGCTGCGGCCTGTCGCAAGACTGGATCGGGGCATCCCGGTCGCCTCGCACGGGGTTAACGCAGCACCAGTTTTCGTGGCTTCGCAGTTGCCGCACCCCTAGGGAAACCCCCTAGGGTCTTTTTTACACTCCCCTTGAAAAAAGTTGCAAAGATCGCTTGACAGACGCCCACTCAGCGCATAGCATTTGATACAACACAACGCCGGAAGCCGCAACATGAACATCGAAACCAAAGCCCCCCTGACTCGCCCTTTCCGGTACATCGCGCTTCGCTTCCAGTTGTGGCTCGCGCGCTTCAAGCTGCGTCTGGTCAAGGACGAGATCATCAAGACGCACGAAGAGACGGATGACGCGTTCGGTGACAGTGACTTCGATACCGTCACCGTGCTGCACCGGCATTGGGTTGGCTTGAGTCACGAGAAGACGGCGCTGGAGCGTAGGGTTATGAAACTAGTTCAAGAGTTGAGGGTACTTTGAAATGAAACTAACAGTAAATAAATCAGAAAGCGGCGGAGTCGGTGTGCTTGGATTGTTGGGCATCGTCTTCGTTGTGCTCAGGCTGACCGGGTTTATCACTTGGTCTTGGTGGTGGGTCACTGCACCGTTTTGGGGGCCTTTCGCTATTTTTATGGCAGGAATTATTGTGTGGCTAATCACCTACGCGTACGCCATTTCTGGTCGTAAATAACTTAACTGGAAACATTGACATGAACTTCCTTTGGACTACAAAACGCATAGTTATCACAGTTTTAGCGGCCGTTACGCTACTTTTGTTACTTACATTTTGGCCTTTGCGGACGGTGCCCACAGGCTCTCGTGGAGTAGTTACGGTAGGTGGGGCAATTAGGGGTGTAGAGCCAGAAGGCTTTACGTTAATAGCTCCGTGGCAAAAATTGAGTGTGTTCAATATCCGCGCCGAACAAGCCGACGTAAAAGATGCTGAAGGCGCGACCAGCGATACGCAACCAGTTAAAACAAGTCTGACTGTTAGATACAGTATTAGCCCGGATAAAGTGGTCGAAGTATTCGAGAAATATAGTCACGATGGTAATCTAGATTCATACATTCACACAGCGTCTCTAGAGATATTCAAAGCGGTGACTGCGCGGTACACGGCACCCGATCTAATCGCCAAGCGACCCAACGTCTCTGCGGATATCAGCGCAGCTTTGCGAGAGAAGGTGGCGCAGTACGGTGCAAGAATCATAAACATCGACATGACTAATTTCGCGTTTAGCCCTAGCTACATGGCCGCGATCAACGAAAAAGTTACGCAAGAACAACTGCGGCTGGGGGCGGAAAACAAACTTAAAACCGTCGAAGCGGAGCAAAAACAGAAAGTCGCCGTAGCCGAAGCTGAAGCCAGCGCAGTAAAAGCTACCGCTGATGGCGCGGCATACGCCCGCGTCAAGACAGCAACCGCTGAAGCGACTGCCCTTCAACTCCAAAATGACGCGCTCTCTAAAAACAAAGAGGTGTTAGCGTTGCGCAGCATCGAAGTGGAAAAGATCAAGGCTGAACGCTGGGACGGGGCGCTACCGACATCAATCTATGCCGGAACGCCGATTCCGTTTTTCAACCCAACTAAATAAGAGACATTGACATGAGTATCACTATTTCATTCTCCTTTGCCGATACTGCTGCGGCTGCTGAGTTCCTGGCGCTGACTGCGGAAGTCACGAACCCGTTGCCCGAAGTCCCCGCAGTAGAGGTTAAGGCTTCCCCCGCAAAAAAGTCTGTGAAGACGGAAGCCCCTGCGCCTATCCCGCCTACTGCCGTCGAGGAGGCGCCTCCCCTCGCTGCGCAACAGCAGCCAGTCATGGAATACGCCCCGCTGGCTGAACGCATCACGAAGCTAATTGGCGCCAGCAACCCCAAGCGCGCGGAGAACCGGCAAGCGATTAAGGACTTCTTCGGCGAATGCGCTGCGAGCTACGGCACGCCAGTCAAGAGTGGGCAAGACGTGCGCGTTGAAGACCGCATGCTGTTGGCCGGGCTGTTGAAGAGCTTGGAGAGTGCGAATGGATGAGATTTCTTATGACGTAGCGTCGCGTGCGGTAAAAGAGTTAGAAAAGCTCGAAGGGCACCTTGCAGCACTATCGATCGATAGCCGTCGCGAGCGCATGGCTACTGCATTCTTAGCGGCGAGACTTTCGTACTTCGACGTGCGTATTTTGACGCCCGAAAAGGTTCGCGACGCACTCGAAGCTGCGGACCTACTTATCGCCGAACTGGACAACCCGAAATGAGTGAACACGCAAGACTAAGTCCCAGTGGCGCGAAGCGGTGGATGGCGTGCCCTGGCAGCTTGGTGCTTGAGGCCGAGTTCCCGAACACATCAAGCGAAGCGTCGAACCGGGGGACGGCGATGCATACGGTCGCGGCGCAGTGCTTTGAGTTGGATCATTACGACGCAAGCCCCTTCGTGGATTCGCACGTAGTCTTTTCAACTCCGATAGGTGAACCCTCCTACTCGTACCGGTTCGACGCCCAGATGGCGGAAGAAGTGAGCGGCTACGTCGGTACGGTTCGCGCGCTGGCTCAAGACTACCCTCTGTTCGTAGAGCACCGAGTTGATTTCAGTGAGTACGTGGGCGTGCCTGAGTCGTTCGGTACGGCTGACGCGATCATCCTTATTCCTGCGTCAGATACGTGGAACAAGTATGAGCTGTTCGTCATCGACCTGAAAACCGGCTGGGTCGGGGTCAGCCCCGAGAACAACCCGCAGTTGATGCTGTACGCGTTAGGCGCTTACGCTGAGTTTTCGATGAGCTATGACATTCGCGCCATCCGGCTGGGCATTTATCAGCCAGCGAGCGGGGGGTTGTCGGAATGGACTTGCACGGTTGACGAACTGATGGCGTTCGCGGAGAAAGCCCGGTCGGGCGCGTCGATGGTCGAAGGTGCCGTGGCGATGAAAACTGTTTTCTTGCAACAGGATTGGGAGCGCACCTACCTGCACCAAAACCCCAACGAAGACGATTGCCGGTTCTGCCGCGCGATGGCAACGTGCCCGGCGATGGCAGCGAAGGTGCAAGAATCCGTTGGGGCTGCGTTTTCGGAGATTGTCGAGGAAGTACCAATTCCGCTGCGCGATGAATTAAGTGATTTGAAACTCACGGTTCCGACCGTTCGCGCTTGGTGTGATGCAGTTGACGCAGAAGTAACCCGTCGTCTGTTAGCCGGGCAAGCTGTCGGAGATTTCGGCCTCGAACTAGGCCGCGAAGGCTCGCGCAAGTGGGCGGACCCGGAAGCCGTAGAGCAAACCCTGAGAAAGACCTTCCGGCTAAAGATCGAAGACACGTTCGACATGACGCTCAAAAGCCCGACGACGTTCGAGAAGCAAATGAAGGATAGTGAGCCCTTACTCACCAAGAAGCAATGGGAGAAGCTGCAAGCGCTTATCAATAGGGCGCCTGCTAAGCCCGTCGTTAAGCGCTTGGCCGACATCAAGACGCCCTACGCCCCCGAAGGGCTGAACGGGGATGCGTTTTCAGCACTAGAGGAATAAGTTTCACCAACCCGCACGCCTTAAGCCGCATGCATTAACTGAAGGAAAGCCCGCCATGGGAAAGATATTGATGTTGAAGGATGTTCGTTTGAGTTTTCCGAAACTCGGTGAACCGGAGTTCTTCCAAGGGGTGAAGAGCCGCCCCGACGAGAAGCCGCGGTGGTCAGCCGCGTTCCATGTGGACGCCAAAGACCCACAGAAAGCGCAAGTTGACGCCGCGCTGAAGGAAGTCGCTAAGGAGCAATGGGCGGCGAAAGCCGACACGTACCTCGCGAACATCCTGGGCGACCCGAAAGCCTCGTGTTGGATCGACGGTGCCCGCAAGGAGCAAGCTGGTGTGTGGATCATCAGCAGCCATCGGCCTTCGGACAAGGGACGCCCGTTGGTGTTTGACACCGACAAGTCGCCGATCTATCAGCCTAGTAACGACCTGTACCCCGGCAAAGCAGGCCGCATCTACAGTGGCATGTACGTCAACGCGCAGATTGAGATCTGGGCGCAAGACAACAAGAGCGGCAAGGGCCTGCGTTGCACGCTGCTGGGCATCCAACGTGTGCGCGACGGTCAAGCCTTCGGCGGTGGCGCTGCGCCGTCCGCTGACGCATTCGCCGAAATCGCAGACGGGAGCGATGCTGACGATTTGATTTAATCCCAAGCCCGGCTTCGGCCGGGCATTTTGGTGGGGGTTGGGCGGCTCCCTGCGGCTGGATTCGGTAAGTCACGTTCTGTTGAATGCCATAAAGTAAGCCCAACCTCCACCAAAATGCGAAATTCATTCCACGATCTTGAAACCTACAGCACCACGCCCATCACCCACGGCGCGCATCGGTACGCCGAAACAGCGGAGGTGATGCTGTGGGCTTACGCCCTGGAAGATGGACCCGTGAGCGTGTGGGATCTTACGAAGAGCTGGTTTATGCCGGACGATCTAGCGGCGATGCTGGACGACGCGGGAACGCTCGTATGGTTTCACAACGGCGGGAATTTTGACTTCGTTGTGCTCGATAAGACCTTCGCAGGATTTGCGAACCGCGTGCCCATGGCGCGACGCCGCGATACCTTGGTGCAGGCCCACTGCCACGGGCTTCCCGGTTCGTTGGCGGTGCTTGGCGAAGCGCTCGGGCTGGGCAAAGACAAGCAGAAAGGCACCACGGGCCGAAGCCTGATTCATCTGTTCTGCAAGCCGCAAAACGATCGGTTCTTCAAAAAGTTCGGGTCGCACCGGGCTACCGTCCAAACCCACCCCGTAGAGTGGGCTGAGTTCGTCGCCTACGCCGGGCAAGACATCGAAGCCATGCGCGAGGTGCATCGCCAAGTCCCGATGTGGAATTACAAGGGCAAGGAAGTCGATCTTTGGCACCTGGATCTGAAAATCAACAGCCGAGGGGCCTTTGTCGATCAGGATCTGGCCCGGGCCGCGGTGCGCGCCGCCAAGACATCCTTGGACGATCTGGCGGAACAGGTATCCGAGGCCACGGACGGTGAAGTCACAAGCGCTACCCGCCGTGACGTGATGCTGAAGCACATCCTAGAAGCCCACAATATCCGCTTGCCGGACATGAAGAAGGCCACGCTGGAGAAGTGCGTAAGTGACCAATCACTTCCTCAAGCGGTTCGGGATTTGCTGGTGATCCGCTTGCAGGCCAGCATGAACAGCGCTAGTAAATACACGGCGCTCCTTAACGGTGTTAGCAGCGACGGACGACTGCGGGGGCTCGCGCAATTCCGTGGCGCGAGCCGCACGGGCCGTTGGGCGCACCGGATGTTCCAGCCGGGCAATCTCATGCGGCCCCCGGTGCCGATCATCGCCAAGTGGCATGGCATCCCCGCGGAGAAGATCAAAGATCACCATATCGACGAGTACATCAACACCGGCATCGAGGCAATGCTCCGCGGCGCAGAAGACATGACGCACGGCAACGTGCGTGCGCTGGCCGGAGCCGCGGTGCGCGGGTCGATCATCGCGCCCCCGGGTAAGAAGTTAGTGATCGCTGACTTGGCTAACATCGAAGGCCGAGTCGCGGCATGGCTGACCGGGGAGAGGTGGAAGCTGCAAGCGTTCCGCGATTACGACAAAGGCGTCGGGCCTGACCTATACAAGTTGGCCTACGCCAAGTCGTTCAACGTCGATCCGAAGGACGTGAATAAAGAGCAAAGGCAGATCGGCAAGGTGCAGGAGCTGATGTTCCAGTACCAAGGTGGTGTTGGCGCGTGGATAACCGGGGCTGCGGCGTACGGCATCGACTTGGCGGCGATGACCGAAGCGGTTTGGAACGTGTTGCCTACCACGACGAAGGAAGAAGCCCGATCGTTCATGGAGTGGATGTACGCCAAGAATGGGCAAACCGAAGAATCGAAACTCTCCACCCGGTACGGGCTCAGTGAAAAGGTTTTCATCACCTGCGACGCGATTAAACGGCTCTGGCGCGCGGCTCACCCGGAAACCTCATCGTACTGGAAAGAGCTTGAGAACACGGTCAAAGCCGCGATCATTTCCCCGCGCGTCACGATGGCGTGCCGCAAACTGAAGGTCCGACGTGACGGCGCTTGGCTGCGCATTGGCTTACCTAGCGGGCGAGCACTCTGCTACTTCTCGCCCAGAATCGAAGGTGGGCAGATTGTGTTCATGGGTATCAGCCCGTACACCCACAAATGGGGGAAGGTGTACACGTCTGGCGGCAAGCTGTTCGAGAACGTCGTGCAAGCCGTAGCAGCCGACCAACTCGGGGAGTGTTTACCCTTAAGCGAAGCCGCAGGCTACGAAACTGTTTTCACGGTCCATGACGAAAATGTCACGGAAACGCCTGACACGAAAGACTACACACACGAGAGATTGGCGTGTATCATGTGCTCTAACTTAGACTGGAATGAGGGCCTACCGCTAGCCGCAGCGGGGTTCGAGACTAAGCGCTATTTCAAGGGGTGAGCCATGATCGACGACGAAGG
>ERZ1292625.1658-Hain-H41-01um-R1-1658-length-24867-cov-8_pt1 | contig 24867 bp, 21 predicted proteins | sample MGYA00564400_ERZ1292625 | MGnify/ENA primary metagenome ERZ1292625 (study PRJEB36523, sample SAMEA6512639) | groundwater metagenome | collected 2019-01-08 | study: AquaDiva: Metagenomics assemblies of 32 groundwater samples | reverse complement strand
GTTTGTTTCTTCCTTGCCGCATATTCCAGGTCAGAAAAGCTTGATTGCATCGCTCTATCCCATATTTATTAATATGGAATGTATTTTATCAAACCTCTGCAAGTCTATTCGATGTGATCGAATAGATCAGTGTTTCCTAAGACTAAATTTAGAGTTTATCTTAACTGCTCTAGAATCTTTCTATAAAAATCAGGGCTATATTTTTTAGAGAATTTTGTGAGTATTTAGAAATACTGTAATCCTATGCATTCGTCTTTAAATATAAAGACTATCCTGCTAATCCGTAATGGATGGGACACTTCATTCTAATGTACTGAAAGTGATTTTAAGTATCTGGCATTTAGATTTCATGCTAAATTCTTTGGATTAATAGCCACTCTAAAGACTTAGGAAAGATGATTCGTCAAAATGACTTTGTTATAACTTATTTTCAGCCGTTTACAGGCTGCGATAATTTCTCACTGTTTCTAATCTGCACACATATTCAATGAACAGAATTTTTTCTGTGCTATCGATTGTTGTTCCCTGTTTCAATGAAGAGAGAGGACTTGGTGCATTATTTGAGCGACTGGAAGCTACTTTATCACGGCTTACTGATTTCCAGTATGAAATTATCTGTATCGATGATGGTAGCCGTGACAATACCTTAGCGGTGCTTTGTCAACATGCAGCACGTAATCAAAATATTGTTGTTTTAGAACTTTCACGTAATTTTGGTAAAGAGGCAGCGTTGACAGCTGGTCTAGATATTGCACAAGGGGATGCTATTATTCCGCTTGATGCCGATTTGCAACATCCACCTGAATTAATCATTGAAATGGTAAAACAGTGGAAAAAGGGTTACGATGTTGTTCTAGCACGGCGCACATCACGCGAGACGGATCACCCGCTTCAGCGATATGTCACGCAGAAATTCTATCGCTTACACAATTACATCTCGGAGTGCACTATTCCTCATAATGTTGGAGATTTCCGCTTAATGGATAGGCGGGTTGTGGAGGCACTCAAGCAAATTCCGGAACGTCGACGTTTTATGAAAGGTTTATTCGCTTGGGTGGGGTATAAACAAACTATTGTCGATTTCGTTGTTGAACCACGCAAAGCTGGGAAATCAACTTTTAACCCGCGCCGATTGTGGTTACTAGCATTAGAGGGCATTACCAGTTTCAGTACCGTACCATTAGCTATATGGACGTACGTCGGATTTGCTGTTGCCATTTTATCATTTGTATACGGTTGCTGGATTGTTTTAAAAACCTTGGTGCTTGGTGTTGACGTACCCGGTTATGCTTCATTATTGACAGCAATACTTTTTCTTGGTGGTATTCAACTCATGGGAATCGGTGTTTTAGGTGAATATATCGGACGGATATACAGCGAAAGCAAGCAAAGACCCATTTATATCGTTAGGCAACGTTACGGCAAGCAATATATCCATGATTGATTGGAAAATTGGTCGACAATTCACTGGTTTTTCTTTGATCGGTGTCTTTAACACGATCGTACATTTGGTGATTGTTACTGGTTTAGTCGAAATTTTCTTTGCCCATCCGATGCCGGCAAACGCCATTGCTTTTATTTGTGCCAACCTTTTTTCATTCTGGGCAAATAGTCGCTGGTCATTTCAAACTACCTTGACGCGTCAACGTTATCTACGGTTTTTTACCGTATCTCTGATAGGATTGGCCATTTCCATTTTGGCAATTGCTGTCAGCGAGGCTTTGAAGTGGCATTACTTAGTCGGTGTATTGTTAGCCTTCACTGTCCTTCCGATAATTACCTTCTTTGCACACAAAAAATGGACATGGAGCAATCTAGAATGAAAGTAAACCTACCATCCCAGGTGCTTTACTTATTACCAGTAAGTGTATTGGCGATTATTTGCTTTGGTCTATATTACTCAGTTTTATCGGCAGGTTGGAGATTCGATGATGGTGCTCATCTCGAATTTGCAATGACCTATTCCCCTTGGCAATACTTTTTCATGCCTGAAATCACTCGATTGCAGTCAGGCGCGAATCTAACACCCTGGAATGCATTTTTTTACGACATTAATCTATCGATATTTGGTTTGAATCCTGGTGGGTTTTATTTTCATCAACTAATGATTCTTTGGTTAATCAGTACGGTTACTTATTTTTTCTTGAAGTTATGGCTCGATTGGTCTTGGGCGATATTAGGCGCGACCCTATTTTTGATGGGCGCACCAACTGTGCATGGCGCTAACCAAATCATGGCGGGGCATTATACAACCGGGTTACTATTTACCGTAATTGCATTGTATATATATACGAGGGCGGTACGAGATCAGAATCGACCACTAGCGCTATTAAGTGCGCTGTTTTATTTACTTGCGGTTACTTGTAAAGAAACCTATGTGCCATTGATTGCAATTTTACCTTTTATACCGGTTGGAACGATTAAGGAGCGGATAAGTTACGCCTTACCTATGTTATGCATAGTCATTGTTTATCTGGTTTGGCGTATGCAAGTGCTAGGTAGGCTATATGGTGGTTACAACTTAAGCGGCACTTATGATTTTTATCAGATCATCGAAACGTTGGGTCATATTCCATTCTTCTTGTTTGGAAGTCATTTGATTGCAAAATTTTTGTTAGTAGTCATGACAATTTTGATTGTCTATACATTTTACCGTAGACAAATGAATGCGATTTTAGTACTGATTGTAGCAGGGTTATTACTATTTCCACTCATTCCGCTTGTTAGCTATCCAGGGATAACAGCCCCAGATCGTTATTTATTTTTGATTTGGTGGGGGATTAGTCTTTTAATTGCTTGCACGCTATCGACCCAAAATATTTTCCGCAACAAATATTGGGTATGGGGTATAGCTCTCGTCCTAATTGGTAATAGTCTAAATCATGTGAATGAAGAGCAGAAAAATGTAGCTAATTCTGCGCTGGAAACAGAAAAATCGTATTCATTTATACTCAACAGTCAAGCAGATCAAGTCTATGTTTCCCCTACTTTTGACTATTACTATGGTGCTGTATTGCCTAGCATAGTAGCAGCTCAGGACAAAATGGTTCTAGAGAATCCAGCGCGCGCGCAAGTAGTTCCTGATGTTGAACAACTTGCTGCAATTGATTTAACAAATACCAGTGTTTGGAGTTATGATAATCATTGTCAATGTGTCAAAGATATTACTACAACGGTACCTTTATTAGTGACAGCCTATCAGAACAAGTTGATACAGCGCCCATTGTCTGTGCGATTGAGCTTGGTGGACTTAAAAGCTGAGTGGCATTTGGGACCTTATTCGGAAGGTGAATATACCATAATGATAAATAATCAAGGATTCTTCACACTTCCATCGACTGGGATGCACTCCTATCCACGCGATACATTAACTGGATATATCCTTTATAAATCTCCTGAAGGCTGGATAACAAAAAGTGAAGTATTTCAACTTGATCGACTGATGCAGCCAAGTTGGAAGTGGTCACGCTCCTGATAAATAACAAGTGCGTTTAATTTGCATACATCTGCTGATTTCTTACGTAGTCGGCCCGCAGCACTCACTTTTGCACGCACAAGTCGCTAACACTTCGGTGCCGAAAATATCGCTGAACTCTACCACTTGGCCTTGACGATTCTTGCGCTCGAAAGCTGGTACAAGAGCTGCTTCAATATCGGACCACGGCAGTCGATTTACCAATACCGCCAAAGGATGGTGCAGATCGATCATCTGGTCGAGACGAGCACGGAAAAAGTCATCAGTCGGCATTTAAGTTTCCCCTGATTCCCTCAGCTTTTGATGCCTATATTATAATTTCCCAGGGATTTCAGCGTTTCATAATTCGCATGAATTCGAACATTTATAGGGTCTACAAACGTTTTGCAGGACCGACTATTTAACAGGATGATGTACCGCAAAATCTAAGCTTATATAATAAGCTTGTAGTAGTCGCGACTATTGCACAAGCCGGTAGCCAGAATAAGCTGATTAATAAATTTGCTCCGTGCGCCCTACACCCATTCCTGCGGTAAGACTACAGGGAGTTTCACGTTGAATTCTAAGAATAAAAAAAGCGACAACGTGCTATCACCGCCATAACATGCATAAGATGTATATAATAGGAAAGTCAAACTCACTTACAAAGATTTGTAATAACCAGTATATCTCAATGATATTGCTACATATAAAAATAAAATTTAACAGGAAAGCTTTCAATGCTGGCATCACTATTCCAGACCACCTCCCCTATTGATTTATCTACCAAACCATCACATATCCTTGTAATTTTTCCCAAGTTAGAAAAACTTCCAAAAAAATATAGCGTTCCTGGTGAGACAGCACTAGAGAAATTGCTTTTGAGGCGTGGCATGCAACTGCATGACATTCTGAATGCTCCAGTCAGCGCTAATCTGGATAATGGAGAGCTTTGTGCTTGGGTAATGCTAGATACTGAGCACTCTGTATTTGAACAACAGGTTTGCTTAAGAAAAGCGCTTAAATTACTTTTAACTGAGAATCCAACGGAAATCTTTCTCTCCGTGCATGGCACGACGCAGCAGAAAAAAGTATTTGCTGAATTAGCAACCTACGTTACTTGGCTCAATGGCGCAATTCTACCTATACGAAAAAGCGAACCGACGAGAAAGCCTTTAAATAAGATTTTTCTTCATAATTATAAAGATGATGATAACTTCCTGACGCAACGAGCCGTGGCAGAAGGCAATCTATTGGCGCGTGGTTTAACGATGTTACCCGCTAATGAGTTAACACCTAAAACCTACCGAGAACAAATCAAGAAGCTCGCAGAAAACGAGGGATGGAAGTACCAAGAATTTGATTTTGACACGCTAAAACAGATGGGAGCGGGTGCCTTTATTGCAGTAGCACAAGGTAGTCATGATCCGAAAGAGGCCTCCATTATTCATCTACAGAATACTTTCAAGCAAAATCAACCGCAAAAACAGGTTGCTATTGTCGGAAAAGGCATTTGCTTTGACACAGGCGGGCTCAATCTGAAGTCTGCACGCTACATGCAAGGCATGCACGAAGATATGAATGGCTCGGCCGTTGCATTAGGAATTCTACTAGCTGCAACACGGGCAGGAATTCCGGTGCAAATCGATTGTTGGCTGGCGATCGCACAAAATCACCTCAGCCCAGGTGCGTATAAACAGAACGACATCATTTCATCACTGAATAAGTTATCGATTGAAATCGTGCATACCGACGCTGAAGGGCGTTTGGTTTTGGCAGATACCTTAAATCTCGCGGCAAACTTAAAACCAGACTTGATTATCGATTTTGCCACTCTGACCGGCAGCATGATATCTGCAGTCGGATCGCGTTATAGTGGAATTTTTAGCAACCGAGAGGATCTCGCTCAAAAAGCAATCACAGCGGGTGAAGTAAGTGGTGAGAGAGTTTGCTGGTTTCCTATGGATGCAGATTATGATGAAGATCTCGAAAGTGAAGTTGCTGATATCAAGCAGTGCACACTCGATTCAAATGTTGATCACATTCTAGCTGCGCGCTTTTTAAATCGATTTGTTAACGACACTCCATGGCTACACATGGATTTGTCCGCCTGTAATCACAAGGGCGGACTTGGCGCTGTAGATAGCTACATCACAGGTTTCGGCGTCAACTGGGGAATACAGTTTTTCAGATCCTTGCGATAGTGTAGCTCTCAAAGGAAGTTTGATGAGTTGTGAGCGACGGACGCAACTTATTAGTTTTTTGCCAACAACAGCTCTTGCCCAATCGATAAACTGATATTGCTATGATTGTTCCACTGCTTAATTTGATCAATCGTTGTGCCGTGCCGCTTTGCAATGTGGTACAGCGTATCGCCTTTTTTAACAACATAAATATCCGCTGAAGCTTTTTTATAAGCCACTGATGTACTAGATTGCTTGATCGGTGGAGGAACCAATAATACCTGATCATTTACGAGAGCGATTTCCTTGCTGTCCAATAGGTTATTCATCGTTCGAAGCAGATGAGTGGTTGTTCCATGTCTGTTAGCAATCATCTGAATATTCTCGCCCTTTTTGACATGATACAACTGCCAGGGAACTTTGGCATTCTGATATATTTGCAGATTTCTCAAAAAGGTTTTACTGTTATCCTTAGGAAGCAACAACGTGCGTGGTTCATCAAAAACCTTAACAACAAAGCCGTTGTAGGCGGGATTAAGTTTGGTAAACTCTGTTTCGGAAATATTAGCTAGGCGGGCAACAACTGGAACTTCGATAGGCTTGTGAATTTTAACCGTATCAAAGTACGGTCGATTCGGCACCGGTCGAAGCTTTATGCCGTATTTCTTTGAGTTAGCGATAATGTCTTTGACCACCAATAACTTATAAACATATTGCTTAGCCTCAATGGGTAAATTCAGTTGATAAAACCCCTTCGCTTTATCTTTTGCTGGAGTTTTAGCTAAAATTTTCCCAACGACACCTTCGCCGATATTGTAAGAAGCAATGGCAAGCTCCCAGCTATCAAATCGATCATATAAATACTGCAGATAGTTAAGCGCCGCTTCGGTTGATGCGATCACATCGCGACGATCGTCATACCATATCGTCTGTGATAACCCTAAATGCTTGCCTGTTCTTGGGACAAACTGCCATAAGCCTGTCGAGGGATTACCTGGCATTGCTTTTACAAGGGGATTGTAAGAACTTTCCACGACTGGTATGAGCGCAATCTCCATCGGCATACCACGCCGTTCGACTTCTTCTACGATATGAAATAAATAACGTTCACTGTTTGAAACTATACGATTAAACGTCTGAAGATTCTTGGCATACGATGCTTGAATAATGCGTCTTTCTTTGCTGTCAGGTGGCGCTGCTAGTGTAAGTCCACTTCTGACACGATCCCACAAATTTGTTTGCGTATTCTTGCTTTGCAAAAATTGACTGGCAGATGTATTAAACGGTATTAGTAAGCAAATCCAGAAAAACGATATTACAATCCTCAAAAATTTTATTTTTCTTTTTAAGATCATCTATATAAATCATTTTTTATAACTATACGGATTAACAGGATAACCAAATTTTTAATATTTGCAAACAACTTTTTTTTGTGATTCTCGAAACATCACGCTGAAATTAATATAAATATCAATTGGTTGAGAAAATATATTCTAGTTATCTATAAACTATTTTCATTGCTGATATTCGATTGGCTTTCGAAGGTTTGTAACTGAACAGCCGATTTGGCTTTCCATCCTTTTTTCCTGTGCTCAACACTTACATTAGTAAAAATCCCCCCACGCACATAGAAGCGTGATGTCAGGCGCAAATACCTCGGCTTTAATAAAGCAACGAGATCATCCATAATTTTGTTGGTTACTGCTTCATGAAACACGCCTTGATCGCGATACGACCATATATACAGTTTTAGGCTTTTTAGTTCGACACATTTTTTGTCCGGAATATAATCCAAAACCAACTTTGCAAAATCAGGTTGACCTGTTTTGGGACACAAGCAAGTAAATTCTGGAATCTCCATATGGATTTGATAATCCCGATTAGCATAGGGATTATCAAAAGCCTCTAGTTTCTTATCAGTTTTATTCGTCATCATTCACATCCACTACGCAAGGGTATTCGGTTACAATAAAAGTAATCACGTTGAATTATCTTTATAATTTTAACTTTACATTATCTCATAAACTCGAATTGCGCTTAACCTGTATCAAACTCGCTGGCTTCAAATCGTTTGTTGATCCCACTACCATTCCCGTTTCAAGCAATCTGATTGGAGTCGTGGGACCAAACGGGTGCGGCAAATCCAATGTCATTGATGCAGTAAGGTGGGTTTTAGGTGAATCGAAAGCGTCCGCATTACGTGGCGATTCGATACAAGATGTCATTTTTGCGGGCTCCAATAACCGCAAAGCCATCGGACGCGCAAGTGTCGAAATTATTTTCGATAACGAGCTAAAAAGAGCGCCTGGGCAGTGGTTAAATTATGCAGAAATTGCCATTAAACGTGTGCTCCAGCGCGATGGCATCTCTAGTTATTACATTAATAATATCCAAGTGCGCCGGCGTGACATTTTTGATCTCTTCTTGGGAACAGGTATTGGTGGTCATGGCTATGCGATTATCGAACAAGGCATGTTGTCACGAATTATCGAGGCCAAGCCTGTTGAACTCAAAGGTTTTTTAGAAGAAGCAGCGGGGATTTCGCAATACCGGGAAAGACGTCAAGAAACTTCCACACGACTGATGGAGTCTCGAAAAAATTTAACGCGCTTGGCAGACATCCAACAAGAGCTCATCATTCAACTACAACACCTGGAATTGCAAGCTGAAGCAGCTGAGCGCTACCAAACTTATCAACATGAAATGCACATGGCACAATCGCTGCTATGGCTGCATAAACGAAGTGATGCATTGCAACAACGAAACGTCGCTGCAAATGCAATTCTAAAACTCGAAGCTGAATTAGAACAGGTATTTTCTGCTCAGAGCAATGCAGAAGTTGAATTTCAACATTACCGAGAATTGCAAAATCTCGCTAACGACAGGTTGCAACTTGTGCAACAAGACGCTTACACCGTGAATGCGCAAATAGGCCGCATCGAACAAGAGATCAAATACCTAAGAGATCATAAACATCGTTTGCAAGATCAAAATACAGAAATAGAAAATCAATTTGAAAAATCTTCCCAACTAAAAACAGACACCTTAAAAGAACAACAGTTTTGGTATCAAGAAAGAGAGAAAGCACGACTGGCGGTCGATGAAAATGCACGCAGACAAGAAAACGAGTACAACACGCTACCTGAGCTAGAGGAAGCGGTATTAAAGCATCAGGAGCAATCCCATCAATGCCAGCAAGATCTTATTATCGTTGAACAAAGCAATCGCCTTGAAAATACGCAGCTTGCACATTGTGAAAAAAACATCCAGCAACTTAAAGTTCGTCACACGCGTTTGCTGGATGAACAAAGCCAGCTTCTACAAGTTGATTCTGCAAAATTAAACGAATTACAATCAAAAATTAAACAAATCGATCTGGCGCTGGAAAAAGACAATCTTGCGCAACAAAATAGGGTACAGCAACTTACGGCAGTAACCCATCAGAAACAAGAAGTCAGTCACAGCATCAGAGAATCACAAGATGTACTCTCCCAAGCTACAGCACGATTCAAAGCAATCAATAATCTGCAACAAAAACTTCAAAACGCTAATCATTCGGATGCTTGGTTTCACAGAAACCAACTTGATCGCGTACCAAAGCTATGGCAAAAAATAAGCATTCCTGTCGAATGGGAAAGTGCGCTTGAGTCGGTTATGCGGGAAAAATTGAACAGTATTGAATTGGAAAAACTAGACCATTTTCAAAACTGTATTGATGACGCTCCTAACAGTAAATGGATCGTTTACGAAAAATCAGGTAATGCTTTGTACACTCAACCATGCCTCGAAGGCAATACCGTACATCACAGCGTCAATTTTAAGAAATTACTGACTTTGATCAACACCAAAGAACCTGAAATTCTATCGGTCTTACAAGAATGGTTAAATCACGTCTATGTGATCGAAAATATTGAACTAGGTTTTCAGCAGCGCGGGTATTTAACTCATGGTGAAATTTTAGTAACGCCGCAGGGGCATATCTTCACACAATCCAGCTTTTTCTTTTATGCACCGGATTCGGAGTTACATGGTGTTCTGTCACGACAGCATGAACTTGAGGAAACGCAACAAGAAATGAATCGGCTCGAATCGCTCGTAAGCCAACAAAAAGATGCGTTGCAGCTGATTGAGAATGACTTTGCCAAACTGAGCAGCGCCGTTGAAAGCGCAATGAGTGAACGTAAGCAGAACGAAAAAAACAAGCATGATTTAGAACTGGAATTTGCTAAATTTTCACAGCTAAATGAACAATTCCTACATCGAAATCAGCAGATAGATTCTGAATTGATAGAAATCAAACAATCGCTTGAACAAGAGTATGAATTGCAACAACTAACAGAAGCGAAACTGGAAGAAGCTTCAGAACAGATTCAGGCACTCAAAGAGCGTGCCGAGCAGTATCAAAGAACCTGGGAAGCGTCGAATCAATTGCTTACGGAGCAACGAAAAAAACTGCATGAAATATCGCAACAATCGCAACAAGTCGTGCTGTACGCCAATACTTGCGATAATAAAATTAATGAAATGAATAACAAGCTAACGTCGATCGAAGAAAATTTACAGCAATTAGCTGATACGCAACTACACTTGAACGATGAGATTCATGCCTTGAATGAAGACAACTTGCATCAACAACTCAATGCACTACAATCACAACGAACATCGACCGAGCACGCTTTATCAGTAGCTAAGCAAGAAATCGAAACGATCATGCATCATCTACGCGAAACCGAAAACACGCGCTTAGCTTGCGAACATCAAACCCATAAAATCAAAGATGAAATCAATCAAATCCGTCTCAAAGAACAAGCAGCCACAATTAGTATTGAACAATTGGATGAATTAATCAGCAATGCAAAAGAAAGCGTTGAAGAATTAACGCTTTTAGCAAACAAAAAAAATATTCCCGCTTTACAATCTGAAATCAATCGGCTTAATGCAAACATCGCTGCGCTGGGCACGGTCAATCTAGCATCTTTGGAAGAATTGGCCAATGCCAGAAGTCGTGAATCCAATCTGACTAGTCAAATAGCGGATCTCAATGAAGCCATCGCAACCTTGGAAAACGTTATTCAAAAAATCGACACTGAAACCGAATCTCGCTTAAAAGAAACGTTTAATCAAGTCAATCAATATCTCGGCGAGATTTTTCCAATCATTTTTTCTGGCGGCAAAGCAAAGCTGGAATTAAACAACGATCAAATACTTGATGCCGGATTAGTATTAACCGCTCAACCTCCTGGGAAAAAGAACAGCTCAATTCATTTGCTCTCGGGAGGGGAAAAAGCATTGACGGCTTTGGCGCTAATTTTTGCATTATTTCGCCTCAATCCTGCACCTTTTTGTTTATTGGATGAAGTGGATGCGCCTTTGGATGATCGAAATACCGAGCGGTTCTGTGAATTAGTAAAAAAAATGGCACTACAAACGCAATTTTTATTCATTAGTCATAATAAAATCACCATGGAAATGGCGCAACAGTTAATCGGAGTTACAATGCAAGAACAGGGAGTATCAAAAATAGTCGCAGTGGATATTGCTGACGCCATTAAAATAGGCAGACAAATTAAGCAGCCGAATCTAGTATAGCTGTTGATCAGCTATCATTAAAATGATCTAATCTATACGCTGTGCATCAGGATTTTTAGGAGACAAAATGGATATATTTACCGACATGAGTGACTTGCAACTAAGCCTCATCATCATTGGCGCTATTATTATTGTGGGGGTAGCAATTTTCAACTGGGTTCAGCAGCAACGTTATCAACGCAAAGTACAAGCAGCGTTTGAATATAAACATGATGATGTTCTCCTAGATGCAGATTCAAGTGAATCTATGTCAGAAAGAATCGAGCCTGTTTTTAACAAATCAATACTGCACGAATCTGACTTCGAGTCGCACACGCAACCTGATGCTTATCATTCACATGCACAAGATGTTAGAAAAAATGCGCCGATATCACCAACTCTATCGACCTCTTCATCAAACGCCACCAGTAATTCAGCGATGCCTACATCGGTGTTAATAGATTACGACAATTCCACCCATTATATCGTCAACATCCGCTCGGATTCTCCAATTGCCAATACATATATTGCAAAATTACTACAAAGAAAATTTGATTTTGGTAAAACGGTTGCGTGGTTAGGACAACGCAATAGCGACGAGCCTTGGGAAGAAATAACCAATGAAGCAAATATCGAGAGTGATGGATACAAGCACATCAAAGGTTGTCTGCAATTGGCAGACAGGGCAGGGGCTATCAGTGAAGTCAATTTATCGAAATTTCGGGATCTGGTTGAAGAATTCGCTTCACAAATTCATGCAACCGCGGAATGCCCAGACATCGTATCAACGCACGAGAAAGCTGTTGCTTTGGACAAGTTTTGTGTTGACGTGGATGCGATGATTGGCATCAACATTATCAGCAAAGATGATGGCGCCTTTGTCGGTACCAAGATCAGAGCACTGGCTGAAGCATCAGGTTTCAAGTTGGATACAGATGGTGTTTTCAAATATCGTGATGATAATAATCATGTATTATTTACCTTAAGCAATTATGAATCGTCGCCATTCTTGCCAGAAAATATGCGATCCCTTAATACGCACGGCGTTACTTTCCTGCTTGATGTCCCTAGAGTTGCACATGGAGAACGAATTTTTGATCAAATGACGCATCTTGCTAAAATCTTCTCTAATACGCTGGGGGGTATTATTGTTGACGATAATCGCGTCCCACTTAGCGAAAGTGGCTTACAACGAAGCAAGCAACAATTAATAGATATACAATCTGCGATGAAAAGAAACCATATTCATGCGGGCAGTGCCAGTGCATTGCGTTTATTTGTTTAAGCGTCTAATATACTTTGCGAGATTTGATTGCACGTGTTGTAACACTCGTTATTGCGCCGAATTCTAGCTATTTGGAAAAATATTCTCTGCTGCCTATAAGCTCCGGAGCTGGAAAGAGATTATTTAGCTGTATTTTTCATTTAACAATGAATCACTTTAGAAAGTGATGTGAATATGAAGGCTGAGCTAAAATCTTTACAAGAAAAAACGCTTAAACTTGTTATCTTATATCGAAAGACTCACCAGGAAAACTCTAGACTACGCAAAGAACTTGCGGATACGCAATCTCAGAATAAGAAGTTAAATGAAAAAATAACGACTGCAACTCAACGGCTTGAAAAGCTTTTGTTGAATATTTCAGACAATGAATCCTAACAAAACATTAAGCCTCACGATTATGGGGCGAGATTTTTGTATTACTTGCCCAGACGATGATGAAGAAGGCATTCAATTAGCTGCCGCTTATTTAGATCAAAAAGTCCGGGAAGTTAAAACCGAAGGCAAGATTGTTGATTCCGACCGGATAGCTTTGATTGCCGCACTGGGTGTTGCACACGAATTATTAATGTTGCGTAACGAAACAGGTTTTGACATAGACGAGTTTAAGCGTACAATTAAGTCGATAGATAAGCAAGTTGATGAAGCTATCAATAGCAGAGAAGAGTAAAAATATGCAATTGTTTACACGGTTACTCCCTGCGGTGTTCGTTTAAGACTTATATTCTTTGAACCAATTGTTAGAAAATGGCTGTGGACTTTAGTGATGCTGTTGTGTGCGCCTATTTATAGGATGTTACCGTGATGTATCCGTGAAGCAGCCGCCTTGGACCTATGGTTCAAGATGAAAGTCTGACGGCATATGCGGGGTTCTCCCTTTTTGGTATTCTTGTTTAAACCTAACCTATGGCGCTGATCTGTACAGTGTCACAGTGCTATACTTTGTTTGTACTTACAGGTATCAATTGAAAGATACCTTGTAATCCCCTCCATTACTGGCTAATTTTATCGTTTATCGAATTTTGCTTGCCCGGCTAGCCACACCAATACCAAAACTGGCAACCCCAATATCGCGGTAGCAATGAAAAAGCTTTCATAGCCATAAGCATCAACGAATTGCCCGCTAAAACCCGCAATAAATTTGGGTAATAGCAGCATGACCGAGCTGAACAAGGCGTACTGCGTTGCCGAATAGGCAGAATTGGTCAAACCGGATAAATAAGCAATGAAAGCGCTGGAAGCGATCCCAGCCGATAAATTATCTGCTGAAATGGTGAAAATTAAACCACTGATGTCATGGCCTTGACCTGCCAGCCAAACAAATAATAAATTGGTGGCTGCCGATAGCACAGCGCCTAGAAACAAGGTACGCATGATACCAATTTTTGCCGTCAATACTCCGCCAATAGCCGCGCCAGCAATAGTCATAATCACACCGTACACTTTTGAAATGGTAGCAACCTCGTCTTTTGTGTACCCCATATCGACATAAAAAGGGTTACTCATCACTCCCATCACTACATCCGATATTCGATAAACAGCGATCAGCGCCAAAATCAGCAAAGCCTGTTGGCCATGATGCACAATAAAATCCCTGAAAGGCGCGATCAGTGCACTATAGAGCCACGCAAACGATCGATTGATGCGTGGAGGAAGATTCCATTTTGCCACTGCCTGTAGCGCAATCTTCTCATTTTGAGAGATATGGTGGTTGTAGGGTACATTAGGTTCACGAATGATAAGGGTTGTGATAATGCCAACCATCATGCTGGAAGCCATAACGAGATAAGCAATTTGCCACGGTAAATGCTCGTAAGTTGCTTCGGATAAATCGATTGCCGCAGCTATCCATAATACCCCTGCCGATGCCAAGATCATCGCAATTCGGTAACCAGCCTGATACGTGGCAGCCATAGCACCTTGCAATTCAATAGCAACAGCTTCAATGCGGTAAGCATCCAGCGCGATATCTTGCGTTGCTGACGCAAAAGCGACCGCCAGCGCAAAAAATACCAGTTGCGTCAAATTCAACAGTGGATCGGTAAAAGCCATTCCTACCAAAGCAATCGTTATGACAATCTGCGATAGCAGCAACCAGGCGCGCCGACGCCCGAGAAGTCGCGTTAAAACTGGCAATGGCATACGGTCGACCAATGGCGACCAAAGCCATTTGAAGCTGTACGCCAAACCGATCCAACTCAAATGGCCGATCGTAGCACGATCAATTCCAGCTTCACGCAACCAGAATGAGAGCGTTCCCAGAATCAATAGCAATGGCAATCCGGCTGAAAATCCCAGCGATAGCATGCCAAGCACACGCGGATGTCCATAGATGCGCAGCGCACTCGACCAATTGGAAATTTCACCAGAGTTCATTGGCTGATCATATCGTATGATTGTAGTCAATGATTAAAGGCGCATGATCAGAGAAGCGCTCTGTCTTATAGATCGACACCTTTCGCGCTTTGCTTGCGATCCCTGGTGTAGCAATTTGATAATCAATGCGCCACCCCACATTATTTGCCCAAGCCTGGCCACGATTTGACCACCAGGTATATTGATCCGGCTCGTTATTCAACAAACGAAATACATCGATAAAACCTACTTCATCCAACACCTTGGATAACCACATTCGTTCCTCCGGTAGAAAACCGGAATTTTTCTGATTTGCGCGCCAGTTTTTCAGATCAATTTCCTGATGTGCAATATTCCAATCCCCACATAAAATAATCTCTTGTCCACTATCCTTGAGTGTTTTTAGAATTGGAAAGAATTTTTCCATGAAGAAAAATTTTGCTGCCTGACGATGTTCACCGCTAGAGCCTGAAGGAAGGTACAACGAAATAATGCTTAACTGGCCATAAGTTACCTGAAGAAAACGGCCCTCGGCATCAATTTCAGCAATACCAACACCTTCTATGACACGATCCGGCTGGATACGAGAGTAAACGCCAACACCGCTATATCCTTTTTGTTCTGCACAATGAAAATAACCATGATAGCCGTTCGGTTTGAGCATGTCTTCAACCAGATCCGGCATTTGCGCTTTTAATTCTTGCACACATACGATATCTGCCGATTGTTCTACCAGCCAGGACAGAAAACCTTTTTTCGCGGCCGCACGAATTCCGTTCAGGTTAAGCGTTATAATTTGCATTCTATTTTATAGCCGATTCAAGTATGTTGGACTTTCAGAAAGCATTCATACAATTTTCCATTGACCGCAATGTACTTCGCTTTGGCGAATTCAAAACCAAGGCAGGGCGGCTGTCACCCTATTTCTTTAATTCGGGATTATTTAATGATGGCGACTCGTTGCGTTTATTAGGGGAATTCTACGCGAAAGCAATCCTCGCTGCAGCGTTACCGTTTGATATGTTATTTGGCCCTGCATACAAAGGTATTCCATTAGTGAGCACGATTGCGGTAGCGTTATCCGGTATGGGACATAATTACCCTTACTGCTTTAATCGCAAGGAAATCAAAGATCATGGAGAAGGCGGCGCATTAATCGGCGCACCGCTCGCTGGACGAATACTCATTGTCGACGATGTCATTTCAGCAGGTACTTCGGTACGCGAATCGGTAGATTTGATTCGTGCAGCCCATGCAACGCCGAGTGGTGTCATGATTGCACTGGATCGCATGGAGCGTGGTGCGGGGCAATTATCAGCCGTACAGGAAGCGCACAAAGCATTCGGAATACCGATCGCTTCGATTATTAATCTCGATCACTTGATCGAATATTTGCAAAACAATAAAAATCTGACGCATCACTTAAACGCGATACAGCACTACCGTGATGCGTATGGTGTTAAATAAGATATAAAGCTTAACCTTGCCAGAATCGAACTCGGCCGGTATCAATATGCACAAAATTGGATCCTGGATAGTAGCCAACCCCCCCCATTTGCAAACCCAAGGCGGCTTTATGCACATTATTCAAGCGATGGCCAGGCAAACGAATATCAATTGCTTTGCCGAGCGTGTGTAGGCTTGACTTCGCCACACCATCGCTTTGCGCTGCAAGCTTTTGATTCGTTTGTAGTGACCGATAAGCAGAAATCACATGGAATTCTTGTTTAGTCTGTAGCTTGCGTTGCAATATATACAGCGTATCCAACAAACCCAAATCGATCGGCACGCGGTCGCCGGTACGGTGATCACGCAGCACTTTATAGATACTATGCAGCGAGTCAGGAACATAACGCCCATTGGCCCAAAAAACGGAATGAACTCGTTCACCAGTATGCAAATTGAGCAAGCTGATTTTTTTCTCAAAGGGTCTTCGATTGATGTTGGCGCTAACAGCAGGTGCTGCCATGGATAGTGCTAACATCGCACAAGCCCCCAAGCCTGCTTTTAATAAACGACGGCGACTCTGCGCCTCGTGATTTTGATTTGAAACATTTAAATCCAAGTCTGTTTGGATCGGCATCGTATATTTTCTCCCAAAAAATACAACTGATCTTGTAAGAACTATTTACCAGCCGGCATAACGCAGTGCTCGCATATCCCGATCATATATGTCGGGTGAAAAGTGCACGCTTTGCTGCTCGTCCACCCAGGCCGTAATATACACCAAGTAAATAGGTAATTGTTTAGGTAAATGTATGCTGGCGGTCTTACCTTCCTCCAATTTAATCATAAAATTTTCTGATAGTTCTTCTCTCCCAAGCACAAAAGTAGCTAATTCCAATGGTTTCTCAAGCCGGATACAACCGGAACTAAAAGTACGGATATCTTTCTGAAACAATGTCCTTGAAGGCGTATCGTGTAAATAGATATCAAATGAATTCGGAAACATGAATTTCACCCGACCTAATGCGTTACTTTTCCCAGGCTGTTGCCGCAGCAAGAAAGGAAAATTTTTCAGCGAGTGCCAATCAACTGATGCCGGATCAATGGGCTCAGCACCACGATCATAGCTGGCATATACTTTAAAATTCGAAGTAGTAAAAAAGGCAGGATCTTTTTGTTGCTTTGGCAATAAATCTTTTTGCGCGATCTTTGCAGGGACGGTCCAGTATGGGTTCACAACCATATGTGACATGGCACTTTTGAAGCTTGGTGTAGAACGATACCCCATCCCAACGATGATGCGCATGTTGAGCGGCGATTTATCCTGCTCGACTGCGGTCAACCTAAAACCAGCAAGATTGACTAAGATATGACGATTCCCTAAGTTTCTCGGTAACCATCGCAGGCGCTCCATGCTCATGCGCAATTGGCGAATTCTCCATTCCAACGGCAGATTTAGCGCCTTTAAAGTATTTTTCCCAATCACACCATCCGCATTCAAACTATGTTGAATTTGAAATGCTTTGATCGCATTGACTAATTCCTCGTCGTAAACAAGACTGTCACTAGGCGCCACATTGTAAGCTTCACTTCCTTCAACCACATACGCTTGCGCAATCCTTTGGCGTAGTAATGCGACCACTTGATCGGTTGTATTCGGACGTAAAGACGGTATATCAGGAATTTTTACCCAATCCGTGTCGTTGCTAATCTGCTGATAGCGAATTAACGTTTGTTTGAGCTGTTGATAACTCGCGTGCTGTGGAATCAAATCATTTAACGCTTGTATCAGGTCAGATTGAAGCGCCTTCCGCAAAAAATCCACCGCATCAAATGTAGGTTGCGGAATATGCCAATCCGGATCGGCGCTGCTTGCTGTCAGCCGACCACGTGCCAAATCTTTTGCCAGCATCAAGATTGATTGCGTCGTTTGTAGCTCTAATGCGAGTGCTTCTGAAAAGGCATGCTCCACTTGTTCTTTCAATAGCAGCAATTTTGGCAATTGATAATCACGACTATCCAATCCTTCTTTATCTGCATTTTCAATAAATTCCAGTACGGTTTCTAATAGAGGCAGAGGCGATGTTTTTTCATGTAAGAACCAGACTGGCTGAAAATTACGTGCTTTGTAAAAACGCAGCAAATCGACTGCATCATTCTTGTCTGCTGAATTAATGCGCGTTTCTGTAGATAATTTTTGTTGCAGCATTTTGCTATCCAAAGCAAACGCTTTCAACAAGCAAGGATTACCCAACAACAATAAGCAGCAAGTAAGGCGTAATAGCCAGCAATGAGGTTCAATTCGTAAATACTGCATGCATCAATTCCTTAACTGAATAAAATCAAGGCCAACAAAAAATACTGTCTGTTTATTTTTTAACTTAGCAATCCCGTTTTACGATTTCAAGATTTAATAAGCAGCATACAGATCGAATAAGAGGATCACTATTTTACTATCGTTCTGATAGGTGCGTTACGGCTAAATAAGGATATTCAACGCTGCTTATTACGAGATTGCCTATCAAGGAGATCAGGAATTTATTACCCAATAGTTAGTAATTTGTTGAAATAAAATCGTCAAAGAACACTTAGAAAACCCTCACATTCCATTTGCTGCACTATCCGATGCCAAAAATATCCATAGATCAAATTGCGCCAGCTTCGCAATCGCCTCGTTTGTTCCACTGAAGACAAAATCATCACTATAACCGTCATAGCGAAACCGAAATGAAATTTACGATATAGCGCTGCCAAGGATGCATGATAAACCTTAAGTTTGTAACGGTTTCAGTCGGTCTCTGATCTGTATTGTGAATGCATTAATTGAATACTAACTTGCTGATTCATACAGCAAGAATAGTGTACACTAGCATCGTGTACACAACTTTAGAAAAGGTGTTGCTGATGAAGAACATTACCTTAAGTGCAGACGACAAATTGATAGAAGCCGCCCGCGCCCGCGCCCGTGCTGAGCAGACCACACTCAACGAACAATTTCGCCGTTGGCTGACTGATTATGTACGGCAGGAGCAAAAAATCGAGTCCGCAATGGCATTGATCGAGGCATTGCAGGGACAAGTGCGAACTGGTGGCCGTAAATTCACGCGAGATGAAATGAATGAGCAGTGAGTTTATCGATACCAATGTTTTCATCTACTTATTTGACGAAATCGATGAACGCAAACGCACAGTCGCAAAACAACTGATTCAACAGGCACTGGAAACACGCAGTGCCTGCATCAGTTATCAGGTCATCCAGGAAACACTCAATGTTATGACTCGCAAACTGCCATCGCCAATGAGCGCTGAAAATGCTCAGCACTTTTTGGAACAGATTCTGATCCCATTGTGGCAAGCCATGCCCAGCTCGGCGCTTTATCAGAGAAGCCTTGAACTTCAGTCACGCTATGGTTTTAGTTTTTACGATGCCTTAATCGTCGTGGCAGCACTCGAATCCGGTTGTACCCGCTTATACACAGAAGATTTGCAGCATGGACAACAGGTCGATGGATTATTGATTGAAAATCCGTTTCGTGAGTAAAAACTGAAAGGTTTCAGTTTCAGTTTCAGATGGAAACACGCCATAAGACATTAGATTTGCGGTTGATATAACTTAACGTTAATGATTTGACTCAATATTCTGAAATACTTGTCAAACGAAAATACTTCGCAGCGGTTTTCTTTGGCATTCTGCGCAATGATGAGATCATCTAATTCGATGGACTTGCTACCGGACGCGAAAATAATCGATCCAGACAGATGTGTCGAACAGTGCGGCCATCACTGGCGCGCTCGTACTTCATCCAGATCAATATTCAATTCGATTTTTCCCTTGAATTGCTTAAGTTCCGCAATTCTTGCTTTCCGAATTAACTCTTCTAACACTAACACGATAACGGCTGTTTTGGTTTCGGAATGGGTTACGCACATTGCCTCATTTACCAAATTTTCGGGTAGTTCTCATGATGCTTCCTTCCGCGATGCATACAAGCATAGATAATTATGCGGCTAGTGTTTGAGCTGAGCGAAGAGCGAGACCTCTCCTTCACAGCACTAGATTCATATCGATATCAATGCCTGATGCCTTCAACTCGCGCGCAAGCTCTAGGCGCCATGCGCCACAGTCGTCCACTACGACGAAGGCCACACCGGAGTAGTCAGACGGTATCTCGACATCACCCATGTGGAGTGCTGTGACCCTGTTCCGAGACAACTTGCCGAGAAAGTACCCGAGTTCCAAAATCACGTTCTGCCTCGCTCGAGGCCGCTGTTGTTCATAGGGTGCTATGGACCATTCCTCCGCGGTCGTCCGGGGTTAGTAATACCACCGCGTAGCCGACGTCTGCGAAGTCGACGAATTTTTCGATGATCGTCCGCCCAAAGCTGGGCTGTTCACCAAGCACCACCGGTTCAAGCTTCAATTTCGCCAAGAAGCGAGCCACCTCATGGAGGAGGCCATCATGATGACCATGTACGAGGAAAACACGTCGACTCACTGGTACAGCAACTGACGGCTGGGAAGGAAGCTTTCCACTCAGCGAAAGCTCGGTTTCAAGTAGTTCGATAAGGCTTCGAAGTCGACAGATCTTCGATTGGAGCGACTTGGCGTTGTGTTGCTCCAACCACTCCTGGTCAGCGTTTATCGGGAAGCTTCCGTACTTACCGATGTTCACAACCGTACTCACGTTGGGCGAGTAGTTGCCGAATGCCTTAGATAAAAAGTTCTTCGTGAGAAGCTCCCAGGAATTTAAGGCATCTGACCTAATAGGGCGTGAGGCGAGCATCTCTTCCGCACGCTGAATCTGCTGATTCAGGAGGCGGATTCCATCAGTAGGCGAAATCTCTGGAATGCCTATGGGAGGTGGAGTGGGCGGTTTTCGAGTAGCCATAATTCAGAACGAGAGGTGAAACTAGAATTAGACATCCAAAATGACGCAATATAATGCGTCATGAATAAAATTCATCTCAGAAATCAACATGCCACTTCTTTCCTTTCCATGAAAACGCGTCAATTCGATTTTCAATATAACATACAAGCTGAAACCGTAAGTCAGTGGAAAAATCATTTCCTATCATTCACTCCCAATTTCTGAATCAATTCCTTAATTCGCATCACGCGCTTACTGACATCCACAATCTGCACTTGAATTTTTAATCGATCTTGTCCCGCGAGCGAGTATTCTCGACTACTTTGAATCAATTGGATAATTTTTATCGGATCGATCGGCGGATTAGCAATAAACTGGATTTGGATGCTGTCCGCACTGGCATCAATACGAGTTATGCCGAGTGGTTTCGCGGTGATACGCAAGCGGTGGCAATCGAGCAGCGCGCGTGCTGGATTGGGCAGCAAACCAAAGCGGTCGATCAGTTCGCGTTGCATGTCATCCAATTGCTCATCATTGTCACAATTGGCCATACGCTTATACAAAACTAGGCGTTCATGAATATCGTGGCAATAATCTTCGGGTAGCAATGCCGGCACATGCAAATTGATTTCGGTCGCAACACCCAGTGGGTGCTGCATATCCGGCTCCTTACCTTGTTTCAATGATTGAATTGCAGTATCGAGCATGGCGCTGTATAGACTGAACCCAACCTCCTGCATCTCGCCGCTTTGTGACTCGCTCAATACTGCGCCGGCACCACGAATCTCCAGATCGTGCATGGCCAGATAAAAACCGGCTCCTAACTCTTCCATCATTTGGATAGCTTCTAACCGTTTTTTCGCTTGCGACCCGAGTGCTTCTTCCGCAGGAGTCAACAAATAAGCATACGCCTGATGATGCGACCGTCCAACGCGACCGCGTAATTGATGCAACTGCGCCAAACCAAATTTGTGCGCGTTGTTGATGATAATGGTATTGGCACTGGGAACATCAATACCTGTTTCGATAATGGTGGTGCATAGCAAGATGTTGAAGCGTTGTTGATAAAAATCGCGCATGACATGCTCCAGTTCGCGCTCCGGCATTTGTCCATGAGCAATGCGGATACGCGCTTCTGGTAGCAGATTCGCCAGTTTTTCATACATCAGTTGGATGGTATTGACTTCATTATGCAAAAAATAAATCTGTCCACCACGTTTCAGTTCGCGTAAACAGGCTTCGCGGATGATGCCGAGTGAAAAGCTACTGACAAAAGTACGAATCGCCAAGCGACGCTGTGGTGCGGTGGCGATAATGGAAAAATCACGCAATCCTTCCAGTGACATCGCCAAAGTGCGCGGGATCGGTGTCGCAGTCAGGGTCAATATGTCGACTTCAGCGCGCAGTTTCTTCAGTTGCTCTTTCTGCCGCACACCGAAGCGGTGTTCTTCGTCTATGATGACCAACCCGAGATTTTTAAAGTGCACGTCTTTCTGGATCAGTTTGTGCGTACCGATGATGATATCGATTTCGCCTTTGGCAAGACCAGCAATTGCTTGGGTTTGTTCTTTTGCAGAACGGAAACGCGATAACTCGGCAATTTTGACCGGCCACTGGTCAGCAATCAAACCAAACCGGTCGGAAAAATTTTGGAAATGCTGTTCAGCAAGTAACGTCGTTGGAACCAAGACAGCCACCTGTTTTCCATCGGCCACTGCGACAAAAGCTGCGCGCAGCGCCACTTCTGTTTTACCAAAACCCACATCGCCACAAATCAATCGATCCATCGGCTTGCCGGAAGTTAAATCTGCTATGACCGAATGAATGGCTGCAGCCTGGTCAGCGGTTTCCTCAAAACCAAATCCTTCGGCAAACGCATCGTAATCATGTTGCCGGATCGTAAACGCGTGACCTTCGCGCGATGCACGTTGGGCATACAAATTCAACAGCTCTGCAGCGGTATCACGCACTTGCTGCATGGCTTTGCGCTTGGCCTTGTCCCATTGGCTATTGCCGAGCTTGTGCAGCGGCGCCGATTCGGGCGCCGCACCACTATATCGCCCAATCAAATGCAATTGCGAAACCGGAACGTAAAGTTTGTCACCCCCTTCATATTCCAGCGACAAAAATTCGCTTAATTCCCCAGGCGCGCCTTCGCCGACATCCATACTCACCAAGCCGAGGTAACGGCCGATGCCATGCTGTTCATGCACCACCGGATCTCCCGGTTTGATTTCGGAAAGATCACGTAAAATATTGTCGGTTGAAGTAACTTTGCGCGATTCCCGCTCACGGCGACCATGTATATGCGTGGCATACAGCTCGCTTTCAGTGACAAAGGCCAAGCGCTGCTGTGACAAAACAAATCCACTGTGCAACGATGAGACGCTCAGCATAAAAGATTGTGGGCTGTCGATAAATTCTTGATAATCCTGGCAGTTATCAGGATGCAGGCCATATTGATTTAAGTATTCGGCAATTAATTCCCGCCGACCAATGCTTTCGGCCAATAGCAAAATGCGCCCACCGTTGTGCGTAAACTGTGCAACAAATGCCGCCAGTTTTTCCAGTGGATTTTCTGCGTGCCGATTGATTTGGATGGAGGATAACGCTTCGCTGGCAAAGCTTTTTGTTTGCTTGGCATCCGTTTCTCGTGAAAGCACTTCGATGCGAGCATACGGTTTTATCTGCGCAAAAAAACTGTCGCTGGGCAAAAACAATTCAGCCGGGGGCAATAAAGGGCGCTCAATGTCGGCTCGCAACAACTGATAACGGGATTGTGTATCGCGCCAGAATTCATCAATCACTGAATGCACATCTTGATGCAAACAAAGCAAAGTTTCTTTGGTAAGATAATCAAATAGCGTCGCAGTTTGCTCAAAAAACAAGGGCAAATAATATTCGATGCCTGCGGGTGTTAGGCCTTTGCTAATGTCTTTATAAATTTGTTTCTTAGAAGGATCGCCTTCAAATTGTTCACGAAACTTGCCGCGGAAAAAAGTGCGACCTGCTTCATCCAACGGAAATTCCCGCGCAGGCAATAGGCGAATTTCCTTGACCGGATAAATACTGCGCTGTGTATCGACATCGAACGTACGAATAGTATCGATCTCATTATCCAGCAAATCAATACGATAAGGCAGCGAACTGCCCATCGGAAACAAATCAATCAAGCCGCCCCGAACACTGTACTCGCCCGGTGAAAATACTTGTGTCACATGCGTATAACCGGCAAATGTCAGTTGGCTACGCAGCTTAGATAGATCCAGTTTTTCTCCTTGCTTCAAGAAAAATGTGTGCGCCGCCAGAAATTCACGCGGCAACATGCGGTACAACGCTGTCGTCACCGGTGTGATCAGTACATCGCATGCGCTATTCATTACTTGATACAAGGTCGCCAAACGCTCCGACACCAGATCATGGTGCGGTGAAAAAACATCGTAAGGTAAAGTTTCCCAGTCCGGAAGCAAATATGTTTTGAGTTGCGGCGCAAAATAGGGAATTTCTTCCAATAAACGCTGCGCATCCAGCGCATTCGCCGTGATGATGGTAATGGGTTTAGCTTTCTGCGCAATTTGGGCAAAAAATAACGCGTCTGCGGAACCCGAAAAATTGGTATAACGCGTTACGGTGCCAATCGCCGGCAATTGCAATGATTGCATGATAAATTATGACGTGCTTGTGCAGAAAATACTACGCAAGGAACAATGT
>ERZ1292625.1571-Hain-H41-01um-R1-1571-length-26144-cov-21_pt1 | contig 24893 bp, 37 predicted proteins | sample MGYA00564400_ERZ1292625 | MGnify/ENA primary metagenome ERZ1292625 (study PRJEB36523, sample SAMEA6512639) | groundwater metagenome | collected 2019-01-08 | study: AquaDiva: Metagenomics assemblies of 32 groundwater samples | reverse complement strand
ATACTTCCTCCAGGTTTGACAAGGTTTGTATAAGGGGTTCCAGTAGGTTTGGAAATATTCGTATAAGGCATTAAAATTCCCAGCCAGAAATTTGCAAAGGCACTGCCTGTATGGGTTGCTGACTGCCTCTTGATAACGTGGCTATTAACTGTTTGACTCTTTCCTCATATTTTAAATTAAAAGCAACTCCTTCATCTATTTTACCCAAAGAATATAAGTAATTAGAAGCAATTCTCCAACCTAGAATCCGATAATCTAAATCTTCGGGGTAAGCGACCGTATCGCCGACAGCCGTATATTCAGTTGGCTGTAAGTAATAGAATATTCTTATTAACTGGGTGAGATTATGAGATGAGGTCGGAGTAGGAAATATCTCATACCAATCGCCCCGGTCATCAAACCAAGGCGCATCAGAGTTGGCATTTGTTCTTAACCAGCCAAAAGACTTGCCTCCAGGAATATTAGCCACATCTACTTGGTTTGCTGTGATATAATCTCCAGCCGTTGAGTTGGCATAGTTAAGTTCAATGGATTTTAGCCAGAACATATCTGTTGGATAGAGGTATGTTCCTATATTAACCGTACCATCCCGGTATGTTTCTTGAAGTTGGGAAGCATCAACTCCGGCCGCGATCAAACGTCTCCTAAAATCAACAAGAGCTTCATTGGCAAATATAATCCCATTGGCGGCAGTCAGGCCGTTAGAATCAGTTTGGGCTTGGGTTCTTGCATAGCTAAGTGCATCAGATAATACGGGCATAATAATGAGTTAAGCCCAAGGCCTATAAAGGCCCTGTGGCTCACCTAACTATTAGGTGTTAGAGGCTGCACTTTCTACTCTTGCGATTCTCACTGTGCCAATAGAATCTTCAAATCGAGTAACGCCAAGAGTAACCTTGCCGCCAATCGAAGTGAAAAGATTCAGTGGATCGTTTGAATCAGGAGTTGTAACCAAGGTTGGGGTCGGTTCCTGGAAGTAACCCCAGCCAAAAGCATCCGCTCCCATGACTGTGGTCGGAAATACTTCAGTCGTCGAGTTGAAGTAATTTTGCCATGCACTTCGGAGATAACGAATACCTCGAAAATCTCCCAAAGCACCTTTCTTTAAATCATCAACCGAAGTATACCGGCCGACATCAACGAAAGCACCGGTTTGAGAATTGGTCATCAAGTCTGATTCCGGATAGGGATGAATCACAGCCGCAAAATATGAACTGTCAAAATACTTTGCACCAGCCGCATTTGAAGAAGCAAGAGTCTTGTAAGCTCTCTGCATTTCGCTCTGGGTCAGAAGATCAGCAACGGCCAAGTCTGCCCTTGCAGTCTTGTTACCGGCATAAATCACTCCATTTGAACCCGCGTTTACAACTGTTTGAAGAGCTGTATCTATGAGCCTAGCTAGAGCATTTCTGACGTGCATTGTACAAGAATCAACAGCTTCAATCGCTGAACTATGGACTAACAAGTCTGAAATTTCAACCAATACTCCATACTGAGCCTGGCCTGAACTGAATGAGGTTGCACCCCATGTGATCGAAGCCGGGTTTGTTCCTTCGGCGATTGCTACCACACCCTGGGTAGAAGATACTGGGAACCCGCCTGCGGTTGCCGCCGCGCCACCTTGAATAGAACCTGTCGCACCAAAGACTGAACCACCGCCAAAGGTCGAAGGCGAACCAAGGGCTCCAATGTTGGATACGTTTATCCGAACTGGAATTTGGTTAGTCTGAGGGAATAAGATACGATCATACCCTTTTGGAGCATCTCGTCTCTTACCTAAACGGGCATACTGCAAGTCCGGTTCTAATATCTTGATCTCATCAGAGATATAAGACTGCAGAAGTTCTGAAGCGTTGCTTGAGGCTCCGCCCCAGGTACTGGCCCTTACTGTTACTGGCATACTTTAATCCTTTGAAATTGTCAGGTCATCGAAATATCGCCACTAGCTTCAAGGTCAATGAGTTTATTTCGTTTTTCTTCACGAGATAACTCACTAATCTTTTTCTCTCCTCCTGTGATGGATTGGTTTACAGCCGAACCACCGGCAGGATTTTCTTTTGGAGGCAAGATAGGTTCTTTCTTAAAGAGTTTACCTTCTTGATTAAGAACTGCTACTATCGCATCATCAACTGAATAGCCCTTTAGGACCCTATCTTTAATAGCATCTTTATGGGCCAGAGCATCGGGATACTTTGAAACAGAATCCCCAAAAGAATTGAGAAAATCGCGTTCTTTTTCAAGGTTTTGGGTTTTTTCCACTTGCTCTTGTAAAAGACGCTTGTGCTCATCGCGTTCTTCGGATGTTAGCCTAACTTTTTCTGAAAGGTCTTTAATACGTTTTTCTACTCTATTTTCTTTTTCAAGATCATTGTCGAGTTGTTCTAAATCTAGTTCCTCCGTCATTTGGTACAGTGAAATGAGAGACGAATCTCATGCCACGAATTAGTCTTTTTCAGTTGTCTTTTGACTAGAAAGACATACGATAGCCTATCGACTCACTGTTAATGATTAACACGGAATCGGGCTATATGCCTACCAGAACAAATATACGAGTTGCACCAGACAACTAATTTATTAGGATTGTCCGGATGCTCAGCGATATTTAAAACCGCGTTAGATACTACATCCGCTGGATTTTTAGCTTCATCGCAGTAAGAACATCGCATTTCTCCTAATCCTCTAAAGTGAGGACAGAGTTGATACTGATGTTGTGATGGAACATTTTTATCCAATACGCCGCAGTATTCGCAGACACCTCCGCGTATTTGCGGAAGCCGTCTCGTATATGGTTCTGTATGTCCACCCTGTCTTTCAATAGTTTTTTGAGGCGGCGGTACCGGCATTGGAGCTGGTATCACCGGCTGGGGAGTAGGAATACTCTCCGCCTTAACCTCTTCCACTGGAGCATTAGAGGGCTCCGTCCCTTGGGTTTTTTTCATTGATTTGGTTTTTAATGTTTTCTATCTGTTGCCTTTTTGCCTCAGATAGTTTTTTTAAGTCGGAATACTTTTTTGCCCATACAAGTTGTCCTTGCAATCTGTATATCTTGGGCGGATCTATCTCATCTTTTGTCGTTTCTAATAGTAATTGCTTTTCAAGATTTACTACTATCCCATCTAACAGCAATCTCTTGAGCTTTTGCCAATCTTCATTAGCTTCAATTCGGTTGATCGCTTCAATTACTTGAGCTAATTCACCTTGTTGTTTTTGAAGAAATGATACTTTGTCCTCTTTTTCCTCTAATTCGTAAGTAATTTTAGAGTTGTTCATTGCATGCTATCTTCCGCCTGATTGGCTATTTGAAAATACCTGGACTCTCTCGTTGAGAATAGATGTGACAGCACTCGTATATCTCAAGAAGGTACGGCCGTACTGGCTCATTATCGGCAATCCTGAAAAATCTTTTTGAGCTAATGTAGAAGCTCCGGCACTTCCGGTAACGCTTAAAACACTGACTGCAGTTCCAGTTCCAACTGAAGCTACTCCCTGGGTTGGCCTGAATCCAAATCCAGTAACAGGCATATTAAGCCATTCGGCTAAGACACTGCCACCAGTGTTGGAAACAATGCTAGATCGAGCTACATCGTACCAAGTCGCGCCGCCATTATCCGTAGTCTGCAAAGTAACGGAAACTCCACCAGCTAATACTGATGCTTCCAATTTAACAACCACGTTATCGCAGTCTTGGGGAAGAACGAAAGTATTAGCAACTCCTCCGGCTGTTGAAGCAGGACCTGTTGCGTTTATTGCGCTATTGTTTATATCCTGAACATTCTGTAAAGGTAATCTAATCATTTTTGTTTATTTAATTGATCTATTGGTTTGTACTCGACCCCTTATACAGGCAAAACCGACCCATTAGAAGGTCGGCTCGCTACCTAACATAATCCTCGACGAAAATGTTAGGAAGCTAGCTAACCTTCCCAATGCGTCGAGGATTTTTGCCTTTTAAGGCTTATGAATAATTTTTCTTAAAGTTCTTTTTAGCGATCTTATTTAATCTTTTCATTTTAGAATTCTGATGTTAATACGCTTCCGTTGCCTGCAAGTGTTTTGTAAGCGATAGCCGTGAACAATCCTTCGGCTCTATTAACTCCTTGAACACTAGCATACGATCCGCTAGTTTCACGCGGAACAACAAATCGTCTCACTGTGCTTACTGGAACCACGAAATCAAAGTTAGCTCCAGCTCCAGTAGCTGTTACTACGCTAGTAGCCTGGTTTGCCGCCCATCTACCGGCTACTCCTTGCCCTACGGCAGCAACTTCAATTTCAGTCGTATCATGGGTAAAAGCTAAAACTGAAGAAACAACAATATTTTCGTTGTTATTGCTTTCTAAAGCTACTTTTGCCGGTGGGTATCCATCTTTTGGGTTATTATCTTTTCCTCTAGGGGTTTGAGGTGCATAATTGTTACTCATGCGATTGGTGTTTGTTGAGCTGTCTGCATCTCTTGTTTCAAGGAAGATGTTGCTCCTTGAGGAGATAGACGCTCTTTATTAATTGGTTTTGATGTAGAAGTTTGTGTTGAGGTCTGACCCATTCCTACCATACCACTACTTATCATCATATCATATTTTTGTCCGTTTGCATATTCTTGATGTTCGGCAATATGAAACCAAGTGGCTAAAGTCTTGGGCATAACCATTTGGTGCATATAAATATGGGTCAAATGATCGTCTGATTGGGAAATGGGCGGATACTTATTCTCTTTAAGCATTTCATTTTCTTCAGTTGCTCTCATCTCATCTAAGGTGTCTGGAAACATTATATCAATCAATGATGGGTCTTGCAAAAACTTAGGAAAAAACACGTGTTTGTTGAAGTTTCTCATACCTTCTGGGCCAAGTGTCTCCATAAGATTTGGATAAAGATTTATCAAGTCACGTCTCATGACTAATTCTTTAAACTCGGCTTCTTTGGCAGAATAGACTAGAACTCCAGGCGGGAAATCGGTCTCAAAATCTGACATCTGTACCTCTTGGGTCTTAACTCCTTTTACTCCTACTATATTAGCCATTTTCGACCCTAGTTCCTCGCCATACTTCTTATATCTGTGAAACCAATGGCTCCAAAATTCACTTTCTCCGAATTGCATAACTTTAGATTGTAAAGATTGAGCCATGTCATTTAGCTGTTGTTCTATGGCTACTTCGGTTGCTGTTTCTTGGCCTCCTGATTCAGGCTGTAAAGCTAGTCCTGTTCCTACTGGAGCGTTAGCTTCTTGAGTAAGCATGGAGATAAAGTTGATAAGTCCGGCACTCATTGGATCCTCTTTGTTCAAAGGCCAAGCGGCAGTTTCATCATCCATTGGAATATGCTGATTGATCTGTCTTGAAAAGAATTGAGTTATATCTCTGACCTTATCAGGATTATATCCGTAAATAGGATTAGCTCGGTCTTTGGCCGCAATATAGGCTAGGTTTAGAAGAACTGATTTAGCTCTATGTTTATCTTCAAGCAAATCAGCCACCGAAAATGAGATTGATGAATGTGGCTCCCTAAAAGCTTCCTTAACCACAATAGGCCATTTGGAATCAGTTTCTATTGAAGTCCCGTCAGGAGCCACTATCTGTTCTCCATCTTCCAGATCTAGTTTCATTTGAAATAGCTTCTTGCTAAAACTTTTATCTGTCCAGACTACAGACTTATTGCCTTTTTTATCATAGCCATAGAATTCAAGGATTTGGTAAACATCGCCTGCTTGAGTATCAGTTGCTGGAGAAGTGCCTTTCTTAGCCTGATCTCGTTTAACCTTGTAATCCCATAAATAAGTATCTACGCCGGTAGGTATCTCTTTGAGGTCGCTAATCCCGTCAATTACTCCTGCTTTGATGAGTTTTTTAAGCTCCCATTTAGTTTTAGTAACCCATTTCCAGTAATATCGCCATTCTTGAACATTCTCAAAATAGGGGTCATAGCCGAAAACCAAAGGATTAATAACTGAAGGCTCCATTATCTTCTGCTTCTTGTTAAACCTTAAAGTCTCACAATATCCCCGGCCAAAGAATAGAGTATCCCAACACCAATCATAATCTAATCTAGCTTTGTTCATTTCTAGATAATCAGATTGAGCTAATGAGTTATATGAATTGATCTGGTCTTGTAAGATTCCTTGGGAAGGAAGAAACTTAACTTGCATTTTATCATCGTAAAGAGCTGATAAAGTTTTGTTAAATAAAGACAATAGCAAGGTTGAAGCTATATTCTGGTCACCTCTGTTTAGATTATTTAAAAGAACTAATTGCTGAACTTGTCGGCGTTTACGAGCTTGAAGAAAGTCAAATGATTCTTGATACTTTGACCGTATTTCTTGTAAATTCACTTATGTGAGTCAGTCGAGTTGCTTTTTAATAGTTCTTCTGAAAGGTTTTTGGGTCTTTCCGTAAATAGCAAACCTTTTGCTCCTTCGCATGGAACAAAGATCCTATAAAAACCCCTCTTTCTATCAATTATAACACGTGGGGAAATTCCATCAATAGGCCGAAGCCCATCCCCCCACAGAACATGGGCTATTTGTCTGGCATTGGTATTAAAAATAACTTGTTTATCGTCAGGAAATTCTTTTATCTTTTCAGGATTTATCTTGAATATGAATTCCCTGATGACATTAGCCTTGCCTTCTCCTGGATCTATTACAGGCACGCCTTGAGTATCTAAATCAGCTCCATATTCATACTTAGTTCCATCATCAAAAGTTATACCCTTTCCTGGCTTTAGTTCCGCCATCTCTTTTTTAAATTGTTCTATTTCTGGTTGTTTTTTCATTCGTTTCTCCATATACTTTGAGTAATATCATGGAATTCTCTACCTCGCATTTGTTTGATAATCCGAGTGCTTTTGACTGTACTGTCTCTTACAACTTGCGTAAGAACCGCAGCATCCACAACATTAGGCGAAGACAAGCCTTCCTTAAATAATTCCTCTTTAGGTTGAATAATAATCTTGCCATCCTTATTCTTGTATTTAACTATTTCAAATTCATTCCAATCAGCATTGTGTAAAAGCCTCCCGCCGGATAATAGCCATTCCCTTTGTCTCCAATGCCATTCTGCTTTTAGATTACCAAATTGCGGGTCTTCAGATTTCTCGCCAAATGATACGCCTCGGCAAGGATAATCCAGCTCTTGAAGCCTATCAAACACTCCTTGGCCTACTCCTGTCTTATCTATAACCATATAATCAGCATGAGATTCTCTATATTTATCCATTATAACTCCTACTAGATCCATTGTATTCTGGAGCTTTTGGTTGAAAAGAACTTCTTGTAAATTACCGGATTTAAGAACTATCGCTGATTTATCTCCTCCGGCCGCCGGATCTATACCTAAGATCTTATATCCTGAATGGTCTCCATAGCTTACAAAGAATGATTGAAGCTCGCGATCAGTAATAAGCCTTATATAACCTTTCTCGTCCATGCTCTCATCAAAAGCATCCCAGTTCCCTTCTAAATAGGCTCTACGTTGATTCTCTGGCAATGATTCAAGGGATTTATAGTATTCTAGGGGTAAGTGTGGATTATCTGTGGGTAATGCCGGGACAAACACAAACTCGTATTGTTCCTTTTCTTCTATGGGAAACAGTCTTTTAACCCATATATTCTTTACCCAAGCCTCACCTAGAGGATTGCAACCGGCTAAGAACTTAACATCTTTAATCCCTGGCCATCGTAACCTGGAGCGTAACATATCGAATACTGACTTAGGATTACGGTTAATTTCATCTATGCCCATTCCGGCAAATTCTACAGATAAATATTTAGAAGGATCATCTAAATTTCTAAAAGCAAGAATACCTTTACCCCATCTTTTTGCCAATGTAAACTCTTTTTTGGCTTCATTATAAGTTCCTAACCAATTAGGGAATTCATATTTAATTTTGGTTAGATGCCGATCATTTAAACTAGGATAATCCTCGCAAAATAGACCGAATCTTATGCCTTCTAGACCATATCTTTGGTAGTAATCCATTAGAAACCATATCGCTGACCATCTAAGCCAATATGATTTACCCGAACCCACTGACCCACCGAATAATGTGAATTTAAATCTTTTAGCGGCATTTAAAGCCTCTTGTTGTTTTGGAAAGAACTTAGCTAAGTCAGTAAACCTGATTTCATCACTCATCGAGTCGAATTATGGTTGGACCTATTATAGTTGCATCTATTTCAGTATCTTGCTTAGGATTTCCTTCAGTCATCTTCCATCTATCTATTGGAGAAATCTTTTTAAGAAATTCCTTTTTTTCTTTATCTGTCCAACTTTCAAATTCTTTTAAACTGTACTCTTTCAAAGGATTCTTGGGCCTACCACCAGGATTACCTGAATGACCAGGTTGAAATCCGATACGTTTCAATCTTTCTCGTCTTTGTTCTGTTGTTTCTTTGTTGTTTTGAACGTTATCCATCAGTAAAATAGGTTTCTTCTTTTATATCTATAATTGAGAGATAAAATTTAACAATAACCTATTATATTTAAGGGAATTATCTGCAAGATATTTAGGCCATTGGGATTCATCTCTAATATAACTAAAGTTTCGCCCCAAAAAATCGTTATTTGCATTGATGTTTGATTCTAGATTGTTTAATACCCAATCATTAGCATAAGAATCATTAGTATAAGAATCAGTCAGTTTCTTCTTGACATTTTCGTATCCTCCCATTGAAGTAAAATGCCAACCAAAGTCTAATTTTGTTCTAAAGTCCATATTGGTTCTTAAATGGTTTAAACACTCACCTTGTATATCTTTATATCTAGCTACTAATGTCCCCCAAAATTCTTCATTTGATCTGTTATTTAGGAAGTAACTATATACTTTGAGCTTTAATTTTAAAGGATTATCTGCGTAAACATATTCTTTCATTTGTTCTGGGTCCCATATCTCATCACAATCGCCTATAAATACTATATCATTATCGTTTAAACCCTCTAGAGCTTCTTTAATTGATTCTTTTTGGGCAAACTCTCGTCTCCAATGTTCCGGGCCGTCCTTGGGGCAATTTGGGCTTCCTAGGGCCTGTTGGTAATACTTGCCCCAAATATCCTCATTATGGATATAGTGTCGGACTTTGTTAAAATACTGGCTGAATAGGGGTCTTTTGGGCTTTCCACTAAATGTTTGGTCAAATTCTACTACTCTAAATTCATCCACAAAATCTTTAAGAATCTCATATCTTATTTCAAATAGCTCTGATTCCCCATTAAAAGTGATTGTATCTATTACCATTATAGCACAAATTACTGTAATTCAGCTAATTTATTATCCTCAATATATGCTTTTAATCTAGCCTTTTCTTCCTCACTCACTAGCTTCTTATTCATACAAAACATATTACGATAACCAATGCCCATAATATCAAAGTCCTCGTTAAGCAATCCTTTAATCATGTTGTTATTATTTTTTCCCCAATGTTCGTACTGAATATACTTAATAATATGATACCAGTTCGTTGCCCCAAGAAGTATTTTCAATTCATATCCTTCAGTATCCATCTTGAGAAAATCTATATGCTTAACACCAGTTTCAAGGAGGTATGTATCAAGCGTTTTCATGGGAAGCAGAAGATTGCCCGTGGTATAAGGATTATTTATCGCCTCGGAAGTAACAAATGACTGTAATCCGCTTATATAGCCCATAACTTGGTTTTTATCACCCAATCCATATTTATTCGCGTGAACATTAGATTTTCCCTCAACTTTTTTATACAATTCATCAAAAAACTCCGGATTGGGTTCAAATAAATGATGCTCTGATTCTGGCCATAATTCTAAATAGCCAATATCAGTTCTTGCTCCTACATCAAAAATAACATTTAGCTCTTTAAGTTGCTTAAATAGTTCTAACTCTTCTTTTGGCATGGGTGTGTTCATACTATATCAACGCCAAAGTGTAAAGAGGCCTCTCTCTATAATTTGAGCTTCTGAAGGATAAACAGCCCATGTGAGATAATTATAAAGTTTAATATAAAACTCAACTGGATGTCTGCGTATATCTTCAGCTGTTAAAAGGTAATTTGATCCGGGCGCGAATGGCACATATTCTAGCTTATCTATTCCCAATACGGCCATTACTTCTTTGGGGTCATGCTTACATGGATGTTCGTTTAAATACCACCTGTTGTTCAACTCATAATAGATTCCATCTTTATAAAAGCTAACATCTTTATCTGTGCCATGCCTTTGTATATATTCTTGTGTGCCATCAAATTTAATTTCTTTATGATTCATTGTCAGGAGTGGAGTAAACCAAGAGTTGTTTTTAACCTTATCGAATTCGGATTGGGAAATATACTTAAAAAGGTTGGCTTTTGTATAGACGGCGACAGGCGGAAGATTGTTGTAGTTCGTGATTATAAAATGAAACTTATCGGCTAAGTCCGAGCCTAAATTTGGAACTATAATTGAGCCGGGTTGTGGGTTGTCGCTTCGGTCATACAAAATCATTGAGGGTGCGTATGCCCCAACCCAAGATGTGTCCTGATTGTTCCACTTGCTAACTATGAAGTTTATCATGGTTTCTTTTTAAAAAGTCTTGTGAACCAATTTTCTTGCAATTTCTCCATCTGTTTGGATAATTTTTCAGCTACTTCGGCGTGTTTCTTTTGAGCTTCAACTTGTTCTTCTTGGAGACCACAAGCTGTGCATTCCCAAGCTTCTTTGCAAAAATAGTATTTCCTTATCAGTCTTTGCTTGGCCTCAAACAAAGCATCTACTTCTGACTCATAATCCTTAACGGATATTTCAATTGGAAACATAATCTCGTTCCTTAATGCTCCTTTTTTATCGAATCCTATAAATTTGTAGTGCCAATGTTTTTTCATATATATTTAAAACGTTTACAGTAGTTCTGGTTCATACTCCATATTTTCAGGTTACGCCTACCCCACCACTTCGGTGCAATCGTAATCCCATTTCTCAACCATCTTGGTAGAATAAAGAACGAGGAGTTAGCTATGATGGCGTGTTTGGCGGTTCGCATACTTCTCCAATTAACTCCAATATCATGAATAACCAGAATATCCCCAAAAAACTCCTTAGCTAATTTCTCGTCATCTGTATGAACTTCGAACCTTTTAATCCCATGTTTCTCAACCATTATGTTCATGGCTTCTTCCCAATATTCTTTGGTTAGGAATAAGTCTGGATATAAGGCAAATTCACCGCCTCTAAATCCAATTACACATAAGTCATCAAGCATATTCAAAGATTCTACTTTAAGCCACTCATCCACTTCTTTTTCTCTATGCTCCCAGTATCTTTCATCTTGGAACTCACCATCTATAACTGTGTTATCTTCTATAAAGTTGAATTCCGGGTCAAAAGAGGAAATATCCACGCCATTCTCTCTAACTTTTTTTTCTTGCCACTCTTTGGTTTCTGTTAGTGTTACAAATGACCTCAATGGCCATATTTTGTTTTCGTCAATATTAATAAAAGATTTGCCCTTAAAACCTTGCTCCTTGCCAGCACCATCATCTATATAAATCATTCCCCATTCAACACCTAAATCAAGAGCCTTAACTCGAGTTGCGATGTATCTATGTAACATATTTCCTAAACCCGAACCGTTGAAGAATTTCCCGATAATTGCCATTTATTTAACATGTTTCCATGCTTTATTATTTAATATTCTACTAATTACTGCTTGATTTATATTCATCATCTTTGAAGGACTGTTAATCCATTATTATTTTCAAATACTTCCTTAACTTTCCAGTCCAAGTTCCCGGTTAAAAACTCTCTAATTGCTTTCTGCATTTCTGGCATATTTGTATCATGCATAATTATGTACTTGGTCGTATGAGGAGAGTGGAGTTTAAGTTCCCGGCTTAGTTGCTCATAGCTATGGATAGTATCTATGAATAATAAATCATGTCTGAAGAGTTCAATCTCTAATGAAGAAGCCTTTAAAAATCCCCAATTTACACCTTCCTTTTCGGCCATAACTTTCGTTTCTTCCACATTTCCCCCATGTTCAGATGGATCAACTATATCTATTGAAACCATGTAATGTGGATGCCCAGCTAACAATGCCCAAGTTGAGACCATGCCTCTAACCCCCAACTCCACGATTCTATCGGACAACAAAGCATACTTCTTCAGGGTAGGTAAGTGCTCACAAATATCCGAGGGAAGCAGTTGTTGATATTTTTCTTCTATCATAAATATCTATGGAATCCAAAAGTACTTTTATCTATAAGTTCTGGCACTTCTAATTCTCTAGCAAATTTAACAGCCTCTTCTAATGGAGCAAATTTTATTCCTGCATTTACCAATGTATCCCCATGATAAACACATAAATTTCCATCCTCGTTGAAAAATCCTGTTCCATTATCTGTAAATTTTAAATCTAATATTGTTGGTGCTCTAAGTAATCTCCGGCTTCTGAACGAAAATCCTCCATTTCCAACTCTAACCAATCTTCCATTTGGAGTTCTGTAAGTAATCTTATCTTCTTCTGGAGGTATAGGCCAACCACTTCCTAAATAATCATAGTTAAACCATTCATCTCTCCACTTATTTCTGTTAAGAATCCAACTATCATTTTGCATTAAAAGCACAAAGTCCGTCCCAATATACTGCCATAATTTATTAAACACAAATTCATTGTATCCTTTGTAATCTAGTTTATCTATTTTAACCATTCGAATTCCATCAACTTTAACATCTTCATGAGTAAATAATATAGAATCGTTAAACTCCATTTGAGCTTGGCATTTCTTCATAGCCTCGATTGTTTCTTGAACCTTGGTGCAAGCCACTGAAACAAGCGAGATTGAAGGTATTTGAACTGCCCATGAATCATCAAGACTTTTTGTAATCCGCATAAAACCTTCTTCAGTAAGTATTTTTTGAATAATAGGTTGGATATAATCATGGCCAGAGAGAATACCACCAAACTTAATTTTAGGTCGCCATGCTTTAATATCCGCTCTTATACTTTCTTCATCATGTTCAGCATCAATATAAACTGCATCTAACGATCTATCGGGAAAATCTTTAGCCGCTTCGATGCTAGATTTCCGGACTTTAATAATATTCTTTACATCTTTAGTCCTGGCTACAAAGATTTTTTCAGCCTCTATCATCATAGCATCCATCGAAGGGATTCTACCTTCAGGTGGTAATTTATAGTCATAATAATCCACGCTATAAACCGTATCTACAAATTGTGAGAATAACAAAGTTGAAATACCTTCAAATGAACCAACCTCAACCATTTTAAAATGTGGTTTATAAAATTGTTTAATAAGATAATACAAACCCTCCACACTATTTAATTGGTTTAATTCCATATTACTCATTCTTGGCAAAGTAAATAAAGTTTTTAGATCCATATTACTTTTTGTCTTTAATCTTATGGATACATTCTCCCATATTATTTCCAGTAACTATATATTCCTTTATCAACTTCATATTCCATGTATTTAACATCTCTATCGGGTTGTTCTACGGCCCATTTAAACATTTCTCTAATAGTTTCTTCCAAGTTAGTTTCATCTTTAAATCCTAATAGCTTTTCAGCTTTTTCATGGTTGCAATAAGCGTATTTTGCTTCTCCGTGCCGTTGTTCAAGATGTTCAATAAAAGGATTAAATCCAAGTTCTTTCGCTATCTTTGATACTGTTTCAGCAATTTCATTTAAAGAATACTGTTTAGGACAACCTAAGTTAAATATTTCACCATTAAAACCATACATAAGTTTATGCAAAGGTTCTAAACAAAATTTAATATCGGATAAAGCTCTTTCTTGAGTTCCATCACCAAATATACAAATACTTTCTCCTTTCATAACTCTTCTAATCCAGATACCGATGACATTCCGGTATTTATCCCAGATATTCTGCCTGACACCAATAACATTATGGGGCCGGACAATCGTATAATCCAAGCCGAATTGAGAGGCGGCACAAGCTAGGTCTAATTCAATCGCATATTTAGAGATACCATAAGGATCAATAGGTTTTGGGTTCATATCTTCCTTAAAAGGAGGCTCTTGCTCGCCATATACGGCCATAGAAGAAGTAAAGATAATCTTCTTGACATTGTTCTTTATACATTCATTGATAACATTAACAGAGCAAAGAAGATTGTTTGAATAGTTAAAATTCCTTATAAACGGAGATAGCCCTTCAGCGGCATAAGCGGCAAAATGATAAACATAATCGGGTTTTATTTTTTTAAATAATCTAGCTATGGCCTTTTTATTTCCTAAATCTTCACAGTAAAAAGTTACTCCTTGAGGAACATTCTCTATATATCCTCCTGAAAGATTATCTATTCCATAAACATCATAATCTTTTGCAATTAAATATTCGGCCATGTGAGAGCCTAAAAGTCCCGCACATCCCGTTACAAGAACTCTAGTTTTTTCCATTGAAATAGTTATTAAATGTTTTTATTATATAATTTAAGTCATCTTTGTTTAGATGATTATGACAACTAATCCAAAAGCTCTGTTGAGTAATATAGTTAGCTTCGTGCAACTGGTTTTTATAATCAGAACTTGAGGTTTGAATGTTCAAGTCTTCATAAGCCGGGTGTCTCAAGATATTTCCAGAGAACATCGGTCTTGTTTCAATACCAGCTTTTTCTAAATGTTTTAATAACTTACTTCTGTTACCCTTATAGGTTAATGGGAAAGCAAACCAGCATATATCAGCACCTTTAATCCATAAAGGCATGATTAAGTCTTCATATCTTCCTAAATGTTCATAGAGATAATCAAAGTTTCTTTTACGAGCCTTTTTAATCTTATTAATCTTTCTTAACTGCACCCTACCCATAGCCGCCTGAAGCTCTAAAATTTGGAAGTTGTAGCCGATTTTCTCGTAGATAAAGCGGGGGTTGTAATCTTTTGGGAGTTGTTTCCATTTTTTGTTTTCACTTTTGTTAATATCCGCTTGTCGTCCCCAATCACGATACATTCGCACATTTCGCTCCAATGATTTAGAATTCGTAAATACCGCTCCACCAACACCCATTGAGACGATGTGAGCGGCATGGAATGAAGTAATTGATATATCCCCGAAACTGCCCACCTTCTTCTTACCAATGGATGATCCCCAACCATCGCAATTATCTTCAATAACCCAGATTTTGTTTTTTTCTCCACGTGGTTTATTACAGAGCTTTACTAGCTTCATCAAATTAGGCATATCCACCGGATTGCCAAGTGGATGAATAGCTATTATAGCTCGTGTCTTAGGAGTTATAGCTTTTAAAACATCATCTACATCAAAGCCATAAGTGCCTATTTTTGCGTCAACCACGACAGGAGTAAGACCACACTGGAGAATAATATTAAAGATAGTAGGGAAAGTAACGGCCGAAATGATGACCTCGGATTTAGGCGGGAGCTCCAATGATGAAAGACCAAGAAGGCCAGCAGAACTTCCAGAGTTAGTAAGTACACAGTGTTTGGTTCCTAGAAATTTAGCAGCCTCTGATGAAAAGAGTTTCCCTTCTTCGGCTTCTTGCCAATTTCTATTTTTTATTGATTTATCTATCGATTTTATAATAGCATTTCTCTCTTCTTTACCACAAACAGCTCCACCGTATTTCACTTGTCTAAATTTCATATTTTATGTTTTTTAATTTGGTTTCTTTTTTTATACTTTCCTCTAGGTTTTATAACTATTAATTTTTTATCTCCAAAAATATGTCTCCACAAAGCTACATAATTATCTAATATTTGGTCTTCGGTTGTTTGTTGTTGGATATATAGGTTCATTCGATCCATTGTGGATTATCCATCTGCCATTGCACAACATTTTTCAGACTCTCGTCAAAGGATACTGGTTGTTTCCAACCTAATTTCTCTAATTTCTCGCCCGATAAAGAATATGCTTTATCATGCCCTGGCCTTGTACTATGATGGTCAACAAGTTCATATTTCAATTCTTTACCCATAAATTGAGCGATTTTTTGGGCCAGTTCTAAATTACTTAGACAATCATCTGATGTTATATTATATCTATCTGGCCTATCTACCTTATTAGGGATATGATGATAGGGAGTAGTATTCTTCAAGATAAATAGTATTGCATCTGCAACATTCCTAGAATGAATATAGTATCTTGTTCCTATATTTCCCTCACTACCATGAATAGGAACTACCTCATTTTTAGCAATTTTCTTTTGCACTATCACTGGAAATTTACTAGGTTGTTGCATCTCACCAAAGTTATTTACAGTATTGGTTATAATTATCGGTAAATCATAGGTTCTCCAATATGAAATTGAAATTGCCTCCTGCGATGCCTTTGAAGCAGCATAGGGATTAGATGGTAAGATTGGCGACCATTCTTCAAATCTCTGTCCATCTTCACATGGCCCACTTGTTTCATCGGTTGAAAATTGAATAAATGCTTCGGGTTTAACTTCCCTTGCATATTCTAATAGGTTAAGTGTTGACCAAACATTGTTCTGAATAAAAGTAACCGGATCATAGATACTCGCTTCGACATCTGATAAGGAAGCCAGATTTATAATATAATCTATTTTACCTATTTTCTTTTTAGTTCGTTCAGAGAACGGTCCAATGAGATCGTGCATTATCATAGTTAATCTGCCTTTCCATTCTGGGTGTGAATTCAATTCTTCAAGAATCCGGTCAGATTCTCCTCGATGTCTAAAGGTAGACACACCAACAATATCCCAATCTGTGTTATGACAAATATGAACAAAAAAATGGATACCTATACTTCCACTAATTCCAGTTAATAAAACTTTTTTACTCATGTTTTAAATCCGAACATATTATTGAATATCTCATAAAGTTTTTTTCAATATAATTATTCTCCATAAGTTTGTAGCATTAAATCTAATTCTAAATCTCTTTGTTCTTGGGTTAAATGCCAAGTCGTTTGATGTTCCCCATAGCCTATTACTACATTGTCAGTATTAAGAAACCTTGGTAAGCCATATCTCGTATATGCCCGCTTGTAAAAGTCTATATCAACTACCCAATCAAGTCCTTCAGTGAAAAATAAGGGATTTTTATTCTCAAATGATAGGACCGATAGACCGCCTATCGTGTTGTAACCTCTATGAATATGATCATTCCAACCCGGATAATGAGGATTAATCACACCATATCCAGGAATATCGTGAACACACCCACTTACCATCCAATTACCTTTCCAGTTATTAATAATTTCTTCCAAGGAATAATCAGTAGCAAAATAATCATCGTGGCAAAGTATTTTTATTATATCTCCAGTAGCTTTCTTGATACCTTGATTCATGTTATGGGCTACTTTTCCTTCCTCGGTGACTACTACTTCATAGTTGGTATAAGTCTGATTCTTAATACTCTCCAAACATCTTGGCAGAAACTTCTTGCCTTCACATTCTGCGGTGGGAATTATTATTGAGATTTTTGGGTTTTCCATTTGTTTATAAAATACTCTTCTTCCGCTTTTTTTGCTTCTTCCGGCATTAGGTGGGTTACTTGATGATCTCCACAACCTATTGCCACATCACAACTATCTAAGATCATTACACCACCATATTTTTCTAAAAGTCTTGAATAGTAATCTAGGTCTAGCAACCAGCCCATATTTTCATCGAATAATATTGGGTCTTTGTTTTCAAATGCAATCACAGATGGCGAACCAATTGTATTTGAAGCAGTATCACTCATTAAACCATCTATTTTTGGTATATGAAGATCTTTAAGTTTGCCGTCGCCATAATCATGGACACATCCTGTCGCTAACCATCCTCCTTCAAAGTTTTCCGCAATGTTTTTAAGCGAATCTGGATGAGCCAAATAATCATCGAGATAAAGAATTTTAATAATTTCACCTGTAGCTTTCTTGATAGCCGAGTTTGTATTTTCCGCCATGAGCCCGTTTTTTGTGATAATAATTTCATAGTCAGTGAACGTCTGTTGTTCAATGGATTTTAAGCATCGAATCAAGAAGAACGGCCAATTTTTCATCCAATGGAAGGGAACAATTACACTTATTTTTGGATTTCGTTTTGTATCCATTTATAAAGCATTGTCATACCTTCTTTGACTGAAATCTTGGGAGACCAACCCAAAGATTTTATTTTAGTATTATCGGTTAATCTTACTTGTAAGCCTACTGGGCCATCTATATGCTTAATTTCCTTGTCTGATACCATCCTTACCATCTCGTCTATTGTGTAGCTCTCGTCTGGGCCTATATTAGTTGGGCCAGTATAGGGATTTTGCATTATCACTTCGATTGCATCTAATAAGTCATCTATGTAAATAAATTCTCTGATTTGTTTGCCATCACCCCAGATTTCTATTGGGTCTTGAGTCAAGGACTTACGACATATTGCGGCGGGGGACTTCTCTCTTCCACCATCCCAAGTGCAAAGAGGACCGAAACAATTATTGAAACGGGCGATTCGTATGTTTAAGCCTTTGTTCTTATGAAATGCTTCGTAAACTCTTTCGCTAAAAATTTTCTCCCAACCGTAGTTTGAATCCGGGTTGGCAGGATAAATATCCTTTTCTTTGATTTTTTGTTTTACTTGTTCAATAGAGTAAGCACAGACTGAAGATGAATAAAACAATTTTTGGATACCCCATTCTACACAATTTTTAGCAACATTTAGATTAATTAGGGCTGAATTAAACATTAAATCAGCATCATTATTGCCTGTAAAAATGAAACCAGCTCCTCCCATATCTGCAGCTAGTTGATACACTCTGTCAAAATTTTTACATCGTTTAAAAAGAAAATCACAACTTGTGAAGTCGGTTAAATCTATTAAATCGAATCTGTCTGGTTTTGTGTATATGGGTTCCCTAATATCGGCACCCACAACAAAATGGCCTTCTTCTTTAAGTCTTTTAACTAGGTTAGAGCCTATAAGTCCTGACGAACCGAGAACTAAGCATGTTAAATTTTTATCCATATTTTATTTAAATTCGTATCCACTCTTTCGGACAAATCGTCCGTTCAATTCCATCAGTGAACCATTGTTTCGGTGCGATAATCTTAGGATTAGGCAAAGGACTCAGAAATGCTCCCCACCAACTCCATGAACTATTTGCGATAATTTGGCCTTTACAGCTTGCGAATAAATTTAAGTCCTCGACTTCGTTACCTTTGTTCATTACTTGAATATCTTTACACAATGGATTCCTAGCATCTAAGAAATATTCTCTAACCCATTCTGGGTCATCGGAAAAGATAAGAAATTTCTCTCTTGGAAACATTGCCATAGCTTTCTCATAGTAACCCAGCCCTAATTTAGCATAATATGGATTCTCTGAATATTTAGGTTCTTCTGGATTAACAGGATTAGCCGCCCGTCGGACATGAACTCCAACTTGTTCAAGATAACCTATGCCGTCACCGAAAAGCTGTTTAATCTCTTCTGCATATTTCTCAAAATATTTATAATCTTGTAAATACCAATCTGGAATATTGCATTCTCGAACTTGGGTATACAAATAAGCATGTCTAAACATTTCATTGCCCATCCGTCCGCTAAAATAATGGATATTACGCATAGTAACTTTTTAAGTTTTTTATAATCTGTTTTTTAGTTTCCTCGGTCATATCATATTTCTTATGACAACTACGACATAACATTATAAAATTCTCTCGTTTTCTCTCATAACTCTTACCTTTTAATAATGACCAATCAAAGCATTTAGAAACTTCATCACATTCTTTTCCTTCACACTTACTGGCTTTGCCAAAATTTCTTATCAACCACTTATGTATGGTTAAATAGCTTAAATTTTTCTCTTGCCAACGATAGTGATTCTTTCCTTTTGGGATTCTTTCTTTATTAAAACATCCACAAGAAACTGAAGTGCCTTGTCGTAAGGACTTTCCCTCAACTACTCTTTTGTTCCCACACTTACAAAGACAATTCCACATCTGATAAGTATAATTACCGACCCTTTTTGTGTGAGAAAAACTGTCAACTTTCCATCTTCCAAAATGTTTACCTGTTATATCTTTTATTCTTTGCATATATAGATAATAGTATAATGCACTTTACCAGTCACCTATTTTGTGGACAACTCAAAGACATTGGGATGATTTTTATATATCTGTGCCATTAATTCAGAAGAGTGTTCATTCGCAACATTAATCATAGAATGTTCCTTTGTTCTATAAAGTATTAGTATTTCTGGTATAGTTACGATTCTAGCTCCTCTTCTTAATAAATCAATCCAAAGATCATAATCCTCCCAACCCCAGACCATCTTTGGATTATACCCTCCGATCTCTAATAATTTTTCTTTTTTGATAGCCGAAAAATAACCAATTCTATTTTGAGGTGTCTTAAAGTCTGTCGGTTTAAAATCTTCAAGTTGAGGATTATCCATTAAAATCACTGACTCATTGTATTTCCCAAAACATTTGAAAGATGGGGCTATAATATCCGCATCAGGATTTTTTTCTATTGTTTCTGTAGTCTTTTCAAGGCAATTTTCTAACATCATATCATCAGAATCAAGAGGATAGAAATAATCTCCAGTCATATTCATCAAGCCGGTATTCCGGGCCGAAGCCAAACCTTTATTAACTTGCTCTATATATTTAATTGGATAACTTTTAGCTATATATCTTGTATCGTCTTGCGATCCATCATTTACTACTATTATCTCATAGGGTTTAACTGTCTGGCTCAAAACAGATTCAATACATTGGGCTAGATATTGAGCTTGGTTATAGGCTGGGATTATGAAACTAATTTTAGGTTTATCGATCATTGGGTACTGCTCCATTCATGTCCATTAGAACAATTATAAGTATAAGTCGTTATATTTGGATTATAAGGTTCATGATATTTTCCATCCTCATCCCAATACCCAGGGGAAATTCCCATTAAAGTTGTCGTCCCATATAAAGGTTCATTTACTCTGTATTCCTTACCTTCTTTTTTGCATTCTTTACAAATTGGTTTCATCACATTGTTCTCATTAATTGATTAACTTCTTGTCCTCCTTCAGAAGTAGTAGTAAAAGGTTTGGTTAGCGTCATTATCTTAGGTGAATAATTCCTACCCCAAATTTTAAAATAATAATCTTGGATTAATGAATCAGGGTAGATGTAAGACGGATTTAAAACTATTACCGGCGAATTTTCAAATAAATATCTGTTCCAATGAGATTCATCATTCCATCGGGCAATATAGTTTCTGCCAAAATCTTCGTCAATACTTTTCCTCATTACTTTCATAGCTTTTATAAAGTCTTCAGTTTTGCCTCCTTGGAACCCACCGGCATAGTAAAGTGGTTCAAATCTCTTATTTACAATTTCTCCTTTAGCATTTAATTCTTCCATTATTCTTCCAGGACGATTTATATAAGCAGATGATTCGGGATTTGGTTCATAGGGTGGTTGGAGATTCTGTCTTAGGGCATACATCGGATGTTGAGCGGCGGTTAGGCCTTCGCCTAGTATTTCTTCTCCGATCCAATCAGTAATTCTCATATCAACGTCTATATAGAATATATAGTCAAATTTTTGCAGATATTCTTCTTGTTGGAGAAAGAGATGGTATCTCATTAAAGTCGGCATCGGCCATTCAACTGGTTCGATTGGAAATACTTTACCTTTGAAACTTTCTATGGGCATATCAGACCAGAGCATAAATTCAGTTTCATATTTATCTCTTATTGAATGATGTTTTAAAAAAAATGTATCCAATCCCCAAAGCATCTCATTGGCAAACTGCCAATAATTTTGGTTCACACAGATACAAACTATACCTATTTTTTTCTTATCCATTATCCTGGTTTTCCCACACTCTTCGGAGAAGTAGGAACATTAAGTTCTATCAAATAACCTTTTTGAGACATTCGATAATGTTTTTCACAATAAGGCCAACCACTAATAGGTTCCGTTTTAATTTCTTTATTACAATCTTTGGCCCAACATTGTTTTTTTTTAGAGATTTCTTTCATTAAAGAAAAATGCCGTCTTTGGGCGAGCATGTAAGAACTCCCATAGGCGGCAATCTTCGTTTACATGCTCATCTTTTCTAATTATACCAAACTTTTAGAGTTCTGTCTTTAAGAGTTATGCACAGTTTTCTAACAAGGGGAGAAGAAAAACGCCTTTAACTTCTCATCCCTTTGTCAGAAAACTTATTAATAATATCGAACAACTCTTGTCTTGAATAATTGTTTCCTTTTTTAATACTATCTTTTTCCAGTTGTTTAATTCCTTTTAATCCTAGTTCTTTAGTAAGTTTAATTGCATATATTCCTAAATTCCCATGTTTGAATCGGTTACAAGCAGTACATTGTTTTCGTAAATTCCGTAAATCGTAGTCTAATCGGTTATGAAAGAAATGCCCACAATCTAAGTCTTTCCAGTGGAATCTCTTTAAACAGGTATAACAGTAGGTATACCCTTGCCAATCTGCTCCTAGGCTTCGCACATAAACGCTAATTTTGGCCCAGGCTTCGTTTTTTAATGCCTTAAGGCTCTTTACCTTGTTCTTACTTTTTACTCTCTTCCTAGGGGCAGATTTCATATCTTAAACTTATCCTCCAACTCCATGATCAGCTCTCTAGTCTCTAATTCGTCAAGGTTATCTATATATCTTTTTATAATATTAAAAAAGAAATTTCCACAAGCCGGATGAAAAGACAATTTAGTAAAATTAGTAAAAGTCGTACCAGCTTCTATCGGTTCATTGCAGTCAAAACAAGTCAATTCATTAGATTTTTGGGTGTTTTGTTCTATCATCTCTTTCTTCCCCTGATGATAAGCTTGCTCCAGGGCAATCTTGAAGAACTGGAGCTTTTTATTGTCTGGAGCTTTCTTATAGCGTCTGATTAAGTCTAGGTATTTTATAGGTTTGTTCATAAATTAATCTTCCGACTTTATTTTCTTAATTTCCTCTATTATCTTCTTGCCGAAATCTATTTCTTTCTGGGCTTCTTCTATCACAAACTCGTTCCTTTTAATGGCATTCTCGTTTTTCTCTATCCATTTTTGTAAGTCTTCTTTGTTCATCTTGATATAGGGGTTAGGGGGTTAAAACTTTTGCTTCATTTTTACAATTAGAACATTCAGCATTTTTTTTAAATACTTTTTTATTTTTGTTGAACCACTCCCGAATTTGTGTACTGAAGTATTCAATCATAATTCCAGCGATTTTCCCATTCTTGTTCACATAGTAATTAATTCCTTCTATATGAAACAGCTTATACTTCTTATGGATTACCGGTTCGGAAACATAGAGGGCATCAATTTCGTCGTCATAAGTTATTTCCCAATTTTCGTATTTTTTCTTCTTCATACCACCCTCTACCGCTTTAGATTCAATCTGCCGGACTCTTTCTCTGGTTATGCCAAAAAGTTTTCCTGTTTCTTCTAGAGTGTGAACTTGATTATCGGTCATTCCAAAACGATACTTCAAAATTGCCACTTCTCGTGATTTTAATTTACCTATGGATTCTTCTATCGTATTCTGTTGCTGTTTTAATTTATCCATATTAAGATTTCTTTAAACTTTTCCAGTTCCCAGGCTTTACTCCTGATGTGTCTGCATACTTACTCGCTCGTTTCACGCTTCCATAATTCTTAATTAAAGTCCTCCTGTAGTGTTCTCGGCACTCTACTATCCCAGCCCAGGAACGGAAAGATTTGCGGTCGCAATTCATATTCATACACTTCTTGCGTTGGACTCCTAGAAAGTCTTTAGGTAATATGTTATTCATACTTCCATTATACTCCTTTCAAAAAAGTTTGTCAAGCCCACTTATCAACAACCCAGTCCAAATCTAGTTTACTTCGGCTTTATCTGTCAAGCTTTTATCTGGGTTAGCATTTGTATCTATAAGCAGGTGGCTGTCTATACCCTCTCCGGCGACACAATAAATCTTGGCAACAATAAAATCTCCGGACAAAATCCTCGCTTCTCTTTTGTTACCATCTAATTCTATCCTTAAAAGTTCTCTACTCAATTTTCAACACCTCCGTTTTCCATAATTTTTAACTTTTAATCAATCTTTTTCTGTTCATAACCCTTCATAAGAGGATGTCCTGTTTTAGTCTGTCGTGGGCTATTTTACAGTATTTTTCACTTATCTCGATACCTATGTAGTTTCTACCTAGTTGTTTGGCGGCTACTAACGTGCTTCCACTTCCAGCAAACGGGTCAAATATCGTATCTCCCACATTCGCCATCAAAATCTTTTTCATTAAATCAATAGGTTTTTCAGTTGGGTGTAGGTTGTTTCCAGTTCTATTCTCGTGGATTACGTCTGGTATCCTTGTGATAAACTCGTGCTGTTCTTGCGGATAGAAACATATCGCTTCCCATTGTCTGCCATGCTCATGAAGTAAATCGCCCATAGACCAGTTATTCTTTACCCATGCTAGGACACTTTTCGGAGGTGGCAAGTCTTTTAGATTATCCCACCGACAAAATACATACACGGCACGCTTTGATATTCTAAACAACTCCTCCAACACTTCTACGGGAAAGGAGTCGTCCCCTTCAATTTTATCATGCTTCTTGTGCCTATAATTACTTTGAAAGTTCATCCCATACGGAGGGTCACAGAGGCACAAGTCGATTGATTTATCCGGCAAGTCCCTCATAACATTCATGCAGTCGTCATTGATGACAGTATTGATAATCTCGTCTAATTTATACATGGTTCTAATTTGTAATCTGATATTTTTCCCACTCTGCTTTTTATGTTTATCCCATTTTCGGGCAGAAAGAACATGGTTTGTTTGGTATCTGATGCTTTAATATAGCCGATGCTTTTGGTATCTAGGGCGACTATCGCAAATATATCTACATCATTTTGAGCATAAGACATTCTGCCACCCTTTCCACATCGCCGGATATGAAATAAATACTTCTCGGTTCTGTTTTTTCTTTGGGGAACGGGCATTGGTTGCCTTGTAGTCTTGA
>ERZ1292625.1057-Hain-H41-01um-R1-1057-length-36074-cov-20_pt2 | contig 24895 bp, 41 predicted proteins | sample MGYA00564400_ERZ1292625 | MGnify/ENA primary metagenome ERZ1292625 (study PRJEB36523, sample SAMEA6512639) | groundwater metagenome | collected 2019-01-08 | study: AquaDiva: Metagenomics assemblies of 32 groundwater samples | reverse complement strand
GAGACCGATAGTTGTTGAAGTGGAGTTGTAACCGGTATTGACAGTGAAAGGGAAAGCTGAACCTCCAGAGCCACAAGTGCCTAATTCATAAGTAAAGGGGCTATCATCTAAAACTTTAATACAAGTGCCTACTTGACCTGCTGTAGCAGAACCGATGCCGGTGCCTCCTTGGTAAGGAAACAATATCGTAGCTCCTTTTGCCACATTGATTATAACAAATAAAGTTATAAAAATTGCTAGTAAAATAAATGTAAATTTTTTCATATTAGGTGCGATAGTCAGTTAATAATATTGAACCTGTTGGTGGTGCGATGGTGAAAGTTATTGTAGTTCCACTTAGAGTGTAATCCTCTGTTATTCTCATTCGTGCGCCGTTTAGATAAACTTTGAGTGATGAAGCTGGGCTTGGCACATTGGCTATGTTGAATATGGTATTTGAGGAGTTAATCGTTCCAGTAGGCGTTTGATCGTCAATCAAATGGAAATTCATTGAGGTTACACTAAACCCTCCGCCCCCAAACATTGGTCTGCTACTCCATTTCTTTTTAAGGTCATCTAATTCTTCACGAAGATTCTGTATAGCTTCTATTTTTAATTTTTCACTTTCGTTGTCTATATTTTCTAGTTTGTCTACGATTTCTTTATAAGTATCTAGTGAACCATCTTTGCCGTTCTTAGGAGTAGGAATTTTGGCCAATATTTCTTCTAAGGTTGGAGCATCGCGACCGTCTTGTCCTGGGACTGGTTCAGGTATCAAAGGCTTAATAATTTTCACTAGCTCTTCTCTAGTTGGGGTTAGGCCATCCCTACCCTTTATTTCAACCCACTTTATTCCGTTGTATTGCAATAATTTACTCATTTTGATATACTCAAAGGCATTAATGGTAATAGCGAAACTATATGGAACGTTTTACGAAAAATGAGCTGGAAAGGTTTAACAGTAAGTGGATTAAGGAAGGAGAATGCATGCTTTGGCAAGGCCCGCTGGACAGAGATGGTTATGGGACGTTCTACTTTAAAAAGAAAGGGAGAAGGGCTCATAGGGTCAGTTATTACATGCATGTTGGAGAAATACCTAGAGAGAAAGTTGTTGACCATACTTGCAGCAAAAGGAATTGTGTTAATCCTTTTCATCTTAGACTTCTTACTGCAACCGAAAACACCATGATTTCTAAAGCCCAAATAACTCATTGTAAATTGGGCCACCCATTCGACAGGTTTTATGGAAAACAGCGTTACTGCTCTATATGCCAAAGAGAAAAGAGCAAGCGATTGAGAGCTAAATGGCTTGAAGAAGCTAATAAAGTTTTGTGTTAAGGTTGATACCATAAATCTCCTATTTGTGGGTTAGCTGGCTCTGTTTCTGAAACTAATAATGGATTCCGACCGTCTTTTCCTCTCTCTCCTTTAATCGTTAAAACTTCTGCACCAGCAATCTCTACTTTATGTACTTCTGGCATTTCCATATGAGGCATTTCTGGCATTTCTTTCTCTGAAATCTTTTTTAGACTTTCATTTATGTCGCAAAGTTCTTCATACATTGAAAAATCTTTGTCGGTGAGATATTTGCCGACTTTTTCTAGCTTTTTTTTGTCCACATTATTCATTTGCATTTCTTCATTGTCCATAGTATAGTAGGTGAATTATAGGATAATTATAACATATATGAAGAAAATCATTATTTTGAGCCTTGTTTTTAGTCTTTTGGGGGCTTCTGTAGCTTTGGGAGCTTCTAAAACCAAAGATATTATGTCTTATGATTTTATCGCTCATATCCAAACCGAAGACTCTAAAGATGTGAAAATATACAAACTTGAAGACGCTGGCAATTCTTGTTACATAACTTATTTTTCTGGTTGGACTAACGGAAATCAAATTGGTATTAGTTGTGTTAATACTATTGTTAAGAAGTAAAATCATTTTATGGGGTTAGTATTATCAATTATATTTGGGTTAGGATTTGCTTCTTGGCTTATTGCTCGTTTTGAAGACTGAGCCACAATATCCCCACCCGTGAACTCTACATTTGAAGATGCTACTGGTATCGGTCTACCTTGATTTACTAAACTTGCGCTTGAAGGAGCTGGTAATCTAAGTGTCTCAGCTCTTTTAATTGCCATATTTTCTAGTATTTGTTTTGCTTCTTGTTCAAGGGATTTTCTAACTTCTGGCGGTAACTTAGCGAGTTGTCGTCTTATCAACCAAGTTCTAGCGGTTGGTGATGCAATAGCTTGAGCTACTTGGTCTGCGGTGATAGCTCCTGCTACCGAGCCAATTCCACCTCCACCAGTTATTGCTCCAACTGTTCTAAGTGTATATCTGAGCATCTTACCCCCCGTCCCCGGGACTTTACCATTTCTACTCTCAAGGAAATCTCTAAGGTAAATTAGTTCTTGAAGTTTTTTATTATATTCTCTAACATTTGTATCAGTTACAACTTCCTCAATACCCTCTTTAAATGCCGTGCCAATTTTTCTATTTACTTCATTTGAGACCGATGCTTCTTCTGGGCCAAAGTATTTAGTCGCTCCCCAAAATCTATCTTTTAGATTATCAGCATAAGCAACAGGAATATTGTCATCGCTAAGTAATTGACCAGCTTTTTGAGCTTCATCTTTAAGAGCCAAAAATTCACTTTGAACTTTAGCCTTAGCAGTTAGTTTTTGAGATGGGGTAAGGGTTGATTTTTCAATAGAATTTAAAGCACTGGTTTCTCTTTGTGAAATTGAAATGACTTCGGGGCTATTTCTAAGAATAGTATTAAAACCTTCCGAACCTGCTTTGTATCTTAAATCAGTTTGCGAAATTAACTCATCTAGTTGGAGAATATTATTAGCTGTTGGGATTTTCTCTAGCCCAAATTCTCTACTAAATGTTTCAATAGGATTTACTTTGGCTTGCTCCCAATTAGATAACTGGCTTGAAGTTGGTTTAAATATTTCACGATTTCTTTCATTTAATTTTCCAGTTAGAGACTCAAAGTCTTTAAAACCTTTTATTTTGGTCAATCCTGCTGAAATGGCTGGCAAAGTAGTACCTAATATACCTCCAGTTGCACCACCTAAAGCCGTGCCAAATAGTGTTTGATACGCAACAGCTGATGGCTGGTTTTCAGCATTTTGGATTGCCTCACCAAATGAATACGCACCTCCACTAACTGCACCAGTTTTTAATCCTGTTAGGCCTCCTTTTAGGATTTGACCCCTAAGTGTTTGATTAACTACAGTCCCCGCTTGGCCTCCTGTATAAAGGTACGAAGCTGTTTTAGCTATATCTCCAGTTATTTGTCTTGCTCCACCATTTCCAAAAGCTTTTTGCGGTTCAATTTCCATACCTGCTACTGTTCTAGTGGCTTGGTTAGCTCTTGCGATACCCTCTGGGGTAGCACCGAGCATAGGAGCAATTAAATTACCTAGAGCTTGACCAAATCTTACACCTGGCTTTACGACTAAAGTTTTGAGCGGGTCTGTAACCAAAGAAGAAAAGAAGCCTGGTTTGCTTTCCACAGGAGTTTGAGCAGATTTAATCTGTCCAAAAGTAAGACCGCCTGTTGGCGAACCCCCCCTTGCTTTTAATTGTTCTAAAGTTAAACCTTCCATTTATTTGAAATTAAAGAATGAACCAAGTCCACTGAACGAATTAGTGTTATTTATACTTGAATAATCTGGTTTTACTGTTGGTGTCGTTGTCTGAGTATTTGATGTTTGAGTTTCGGGATAATACAAACCATCTTGAGCTTTTAAGTATTTAACACCGCCCACATATTGAACATCACCTACAGGAGTTTGCTGTTCGTTCATATCTGATTTTGTGAAAGCTAAATCATAAATTTTTTGAGCATCTGGTATTCGTGCGTTTACAGTTGAAGTTACTCTATTTGAAAGTTGATTTAATGCTCCATCAATTGTAGCTAAGTTAAGGTCAAGTGTGGCATTTGTTCTTGGGTTTACTGCCGCATATTCTCTTGACTCTTCAGGTGTAAATGCAGCTCCAGTCATAGCATTTCTATACGCTTGAAATTCTCTCTGAAGTTGAGTGCCGAGAGCAGAGAATTTAGGGTCTACCACTAATTGTCCAACTTTCTTTGCAATCTGGTCTGCTGTTCCTTTCAAGAACCCAATATCACCACCAGCATCAGTATAATCTTTTATAGCTTTTCTCATACCACTCATCACACCTATATCTGTTCTAGCATCATCAAAAGTGGTTTTATTAGTTCCTGTTAAGCCATTACTTACAGCATTAGCCACTTCAGCATAGGCAGTAGTATAATTTTCAGATGCGATGGCATTTGCGATATTTTGTTTAACTGTTGATTTCATTGTATTAGGAACTAAACCAGATGCTCCGTTTATAATTCCTGAAAATTCACCAGTTAATGGTTTGCCCGACTCTATTTCTTGAGAAAGTTTTTGACCCTGTAACCTAGCATTAGTTAATAACTGTTGTTTAGTCTGTCTTTCTACAATGTCTGTAGAGTAATTTCCTGCCGCAGTTATAGCTTCCTCAATAGTATCAGCAGTTTGTAATGATTGTGAAAGTTGTGATTTTTGAATTGCGGAGAGATTAGTATCAGAAAATATATTAGTAAGAGCTTGAATTTTAAATGTTTCAAGGGTTTTTAGTTTCTCTTTGCCTTCGGTATAAGCTCTAGTATTATTCTCAATGGTAGCAGTCCATATTCTATCCTCTGATTTAGTCAAGTCGCCTTTTATATTGTTATAAAACTGGGTTTGATATTGAATTACATCTTTCAAATCTCCATAGATAAGGTCAATTTTTCTATTCACCAAAGATTGTGCCGTTGTGAGATTATTGTTAACTACACTTTGTCTTATGGCTATATCTGCCAATTCGGAGTTCTTATCTCTGCTTATACTCCTTAATTGAGCATTATATTGAGCCGTATTTAAAGGAATACCACTTTTACCGATATTTTCCTCCATTCGTTTATATTCAAGAGCTTTAGTATTGTATTCATTTACTAATTCGCTGTTTAACTTAGTGAGCTCGGGAATATCTGCTTGAGCTTCTGCTGTTACTTGAGCCTGACCTTTGCCTCGTAAGAAATCAATTGATTTCTGAATAGCACCTCTTTCTGTTGCTACTTGTTCTGCTTGTTTTTGACGAGTTGCTTCTTGGGTTGTTAGTATTCCTTGTAGTCCAGTGTTAGTACTTTCAGCAATCCCATTTATAGAAGCTCCTGCATCTCTTGTGGTATCGGTATTAATTTGGGGCAATGTTGAAGGTGTTTCAGTTCCTGATAGTGAACTTGAAGTTATTGTGGTTGGTTTGCTTGCTCCATAATAAGGCAAAACATCTTGTGCACCCAAAATCAAACTAGGATTCGCTTTTTGAAAATTTGCCACACTTTGAGGGTCAGTTTTTTTGATGTAATCTGCGACTCCCTCTAAACCTTCTTGAGATGCGAACTGGGGGTTTACATACCTACCTTCACCAGTTTTTATTAGTCCGTATTTGTCTTTTGTTAAATCATTCATTGTTTTTGATTTGTAGTGTTAATAAGTAAAGCATCATAAATATAAGAATTTCCCGTGTTCTGTATACATACCTTAAGCTGTATCCAGCTACTATTTTTAACATTCAATAAAGGTTTTTCTATAATATCCTTTGAAGTAGAAGTAAAAGGTTCACCAATTTGCTTCCAGTGTTGCAATCTTGCATTACCTGATGAGTCAATTCCTGTAAAAGCTCCATCCAAAACAATCTCTGTTACCCCACCACCTAAATCAGAAGTAGAAAGTATTTTGAAACATTTTCCAGACCCTTCACCTTGTGTAAACTCAATCTCATCTCCAGCTCCGTAAGCTGTCATTGATGTAGAAGTCCTTACCGAATTAGAACCAGACCAAGTTGTTATTGCAATATCCAAAGGTGTAATATCTTCTGTCCTATATTTTAACACGATTTCATCACCACTCGTTAATTTCTTTATTCTTAATAGTATTTTCTGCCATACATCGTCTATTTTATCTGAAAAGATTTTAGGAGTTACGAAATATCCGTATTTTTGCACTTCGTCTAATAAGTCATCAATGAAAATCATATTGTCTTTAGTAGATGCATCCGTAAAAAGTTCTGCACTTGCCAAGAGTGATCCATTATCTACCGCAGAGGTGGATGATGATTTTATATAATTCAAAGCCCCAGCAATACTGATATAATTTTGCCCATAATCTCTAACTGTGGTTGAACCGTCATTTGTATAGGAAAGTGAGTATTTGTGATACAAACCAGTTTCTTTTGTCCACTCCCAAATACCTGATGGCACATTTTCTTCCCAAGAAGCAGTAACACCACGGTATTCGTTATCTATAAGTATCAATATAGAACTATCTCTTAATGTCATTCCGTTAGGATGTATCCAGCGATTATTATAATTTCCGAGAGGAAAAAATAAATACTCACCTCGCTTTATTGGTAATCTGTCTATTTCAACAAAAGTTCCACCATTGTAAGCGAGTAGTCTGCCATCATTATCCATAATGTAGAGAACATCATCTTTCACTATTCCCGCCATAACACCAGAAGACTCTAATTTAAAAGTTTCAAGTCCGCCTGTCACTAAACTACCATCCCATTTATATACATGGCCTTTTCCTCCGTTTCTATTTACTGTCCCTATCCATATACCATCTGAAACGGCTCGCATAAAAGTAATGCTGTTAGAAGTTAGATTACCCAAATCAAGAGTATTAGCGGTTGTGCCAATAGTTGCACCGAAGGCTTCTGCCGTAGACATAGAGTTAATCTTTGCGTAGTCGGCAGTTACATAGAGTCTATCTCCGTAGACACAGAGCATGTGGGGGACACTTGAAACACCCCCAGTTATCGCTACCCCACCATTGAGCCAAGTTGCAGTATCTAATCTTGCTAGGGTAGTTCCTTCAAGAGATACATAGAGTCTTTCATTAAAGACTTCCATATCAGAATATCTACTTGAAAGAGTTGTTGGTTTATCGGTTGAAGTGTCCAAACCCCAAGCTGTATTTCTTGAAGCTCCCCCTTTTGAAATAGTCCCGGTTCCAGCATCATTACCAGTACAAGCGTAATAAACCCCATTATAATATCTAAAAGCTGTTGCTAGACCTAAGTTTAATACATAGTTTGCCGAACCATCATCTACACTTCTTGCTACGGCAAGAGTTCTAGTGGTTTTTAATTTACCCAATTCACTTGTTAAATCAAGGTTAAAACTAGACCATATATCACCATATAAATCAGAGAGGTTATTTTGCCGCCATATTTTGTTTTGTGGAAATTTTCTCATTAAAAATAAGGGATATAATAAATGGTGTTATTTATTGTTACTTGTAAAAATCCAACAGGGTCATTCATTACAGCATAACTAGCTGACCCAGACTCATTCACCGTAACATCCTCCGTATCAACACCTTTTGTACTAACAATTAAGGTACTACCAATGCCTTTCAATCTTTCTCTCAGAGCCATTTCTGTTGAACGAGGAATAGCAGAAGACTTTTGCATCTGTTCAAACCATTCAAAGACTTTATTTAATTTTTGCTCTTGTTCTGGTGTCATTTTAGCTTTTGTTTAAATTAGACCAACTTGCCGTATCGCTCTTATCTTGGGTACTCCAATCTGCTTGCCCCATTTTCGAGGGGGCTACTACTGCTCCAATAGCATTGATAACACTAGGGCTTACTACCGCTCCACCTGTTATAATAGGCGTTAAGACTGCACCAGTAGCGTTTATTACGGAAGGGGAGACTGTTACATCTATGGGTGGCTGGATTGCTATAAATATAATATGCCAATCAGTCGTTGCATCTCCAGTTGAGTTCGCAATTACTGCCCCAGTAGCAGTAGTTTCAGGTCTTGATGCGTGAGCACCTGCGATAGTGGGACCAGTTGAATTATCAAAATCTTCAGTCCACGATGGATTAGATGTTGTAATTGCTTGTCCACTAATAGCCAAAGTTCCTGGCTTTAGACCTGTAAACATTAAAAGTAAACAATTCGCAACTGATGGGGTTATGGTGGTTCCACCATTATCTGCCCAATTAGCAGTATCAATTCTAGCATCATAAACGGAAGTATTTATTGGTGAAGTTGGATGATGACCTGTAATTCTATATATAACGGCACTCTTACTATCGCTTGTTCCCGAGAATACAAAACTGGAGGCGGCCACATCGGCAGAATCAGCTATCTTATATTGTGCTCTACTTGTCATAGCTGTCCCATTTGGAATGAAATTTGTTTGAATGGAAGTCCAACCTGCAAGCAAATTAAAAGTAGCAGATGCACCATTTGATAAACCGAAACAAATCATTAAATCTCCAACAGTAAGCCCTGTTGGTTTTGTTACAGTCACATCTCCTGTTGTGGCTGTTGCTACGGCTGATACTGATGCAAATGCTACTGCCAAATTAGTGAATTAAATTTTTAATAAGTTAGGGTGAATATTCCGCTCGCATTCCACGAAATCAAAAATGTTCCTTCATCAGAAGTTCTATCTGTTGCAAAGTCTATGATTGCTATGAGAGGTGAAGTGGAAGCAGTGCCAGTAGACTTATAGACTATTGCATATCGGGTGGTGATAGTAGAAGAAGCCCAAGAGACATCATCTGCATCAAACTTCACTACTGTCGCACTTGCTACTGTCCACGCCTTAGTCGCAAGTGTAGCCCCCCCAGCCGTATATCCTGTGCCAGCTTCTTCATTTGTTACGTCATCAAAGAAATCGTGAGTCTGGGTGTTAGGTGTATAAGTAGAGTCTGCTAAAGCGACCTTTATTGTGTCTGTCGTTAAATCTATCTTCGTTGAAGCGTCAAAACCTTTCAAAAGAAAATTGCCAAAAATTGAACTAGCCATTGTTTAATTGATTAACTGTTAATTTAATATCTAAAGGTGATACAAAGAACAAAACGTGCTTATTTTTCACACTCTGGTCTTCGCATAACTCTAAAAATCCATTGTCTATACCTAACTGTATATCTTTTTCTTCACCCCCAACATCCACAATATCTCCTATCTCATTGTTTAACTTTGGCATTACTTTTAATGTAATATATTTCATATATATAATATTTTTTTACCTGACATAATATGTCTAACATCTCTTTCTCTCATTCCAAAAAACTCTTGTATTTTACCTGTTACACCTAGTCTTTCAGAACCCTCTAAATCAATTACATCTTTCTCAAGTTGAGATAAATTTTGTAATCCTTTTTGTTTTGCTTTTATAAAAGCGGGTTTTAGGTAAAAGTATTCGTGATGTGCTGGAACACCCGCTTTTTTAGTAGTATCAGTAGAAACAAAAGACGAACCTTCCCTATTAACAATCATTTTAATACCAGCCGAGATACTATAATTAGGTATAGAGTCAAGAAATATAGCGTTAGCAAGTTTTCCATATTGAAAGGGAACTCCTTGATTAGTGTTAATTAAAATATCACTAAAATTTGTTCGTAGTTCATCAATCGGATTGATTTCAATATAATTTGTAGCAGTTGAAGACTCCAAAATCAAAACTTTTTGTAAATCTGTTATACGATTTGAACTACCATCGGTAGTAAAATCATAATCTCTTGTCCCAGATACTATATTTCTGGTGATAATTGGGTAGTCAGTATGGTTAATATCGTCTCCTTGCCAAGTGCCTGCTGATTTAGCCCACAATAATAAGTAATCATCTAACGCCTGATTGGCATATGCCGTAAACTCAGCCAACATTTCACTATCACCAGACACATCACCATAGTTAGCTCCTATGGCTTTTTCATACATTTGCACTAATCCTCTTTTTGTTGATGTGTCTGAAAATTGAATTGAAATTTTAGTTATTTTGATACTGACACTAGTTCTCTAAAAAGAGGTTCTAGTCGTTTCTCTTCAGCCCTTTTTCTTGGATGATGGGCTTGGCATAAAGCGATGCCATTATTAGGCTGATAACGAAGCTCGGGATATTCCGACCAACGAAGGATATGGTGAGCTTGCAACATCCCATTGCAATTTTCATCAGCAATCCGACATTTGAAATTATCCCTCGCAAAAACTTCCATTCTCCAATTCCTATATCTAGGATTATTTAGTGAATGGATGTCTCTATTAGAGATACCCCCTTTCCGGTTGTGATGATTTTTACCTGTTCTTAACTTTGCAGAACATTTAACACAATACGAACATCTGTGAGCAGTTAATTTCTTTCCACATTCTAAACATTCTGGTTTTTCTCCTCTTATCTTTAATGATGTTGAATAACATTTATGAGAACAAAACAACCCTTTTGAAGCGTGGTCTTTTTTAAAGCTAACACCACAAGTTTTGCAAATAACTTGATATTTTTCTTCTGTCTCTCGTCTAACTCTTTTACCATTACATAATTTTGAACAAAATCGTCTATGCTTAATAAGCCAAAACGGTAATTGCATTTCTTTTTCGCATTCCTCACATTTTTTTATAGTTGTAGTTTCTCTCATTTATCCTTATATTATACCATTTTTAAATTATTTTAATCTGTCCGTCTTTACCTCCCATTGAGAGAGGCAAAGTGGAAAGACTACTCAAACGACCTAAACTCTCCATAACATCTTCCCTGCAAACCCGAATAACTGACCGCGCCAGCCAAGTCAAACACAATAAATGTATTTGGGACTAGAGTCTTATTCTGTGCAGTAGTGCCTGTGGTAGTGGCAAACCACGATAAAGTGGTCGTGCCATTAGCAGCCAAACTACCAGAAAAGATTGGTGAGCTAGTAGAGAATGATGTGGTTGAAGTTGAAAGAACAAAGGTCGTAGTAACTGTTGGTGGTTTACTAAAATTTGCATAGAAAGCCACAAGAGTTGATGTTGCTGTAGGTGTCTTGATTACGCAAACTGTTGATGTTGCGGTTTTCATCGTCTCTACTCTCATATCTTGTTTAAATCCTGCGAAGTTCCAGTAGTTATTGGTCAATTCGGGACCAACAACAGCACCTAATTGCTCTTTGATTTGATTTACTACTGTATTCCCTTTAGGGAACGAGTATGCACCAATTGCGATTAGCAAAATCACAACCAGTGCCACATATGTTTTTTTGTTATTCATTGTAGATTGTGATTAGTGATTAAGCTTACGCAACATTAACATCAAAGACCAAGCCTACGTGAGCAGTAGGAGTAAGATGCCCAATGTCAATTCGTGAGTAAAAGGCTACACCAGAGAAGAAAGTGTTGGAGTCGGCAGCTGGGAACTCAATCGTGTGAGCACGACCATAAGTTCCTTTCAAGATACCCAGTCTTTCAATTTTCTTCACACCAGCAAACACGTGGTTAGCTGTGTGTTCGTTTGACCAGTAGTGGTCAGCACCCAAGTAGTGCAAACCTTCCAAAGTTCCTTCGGTTAAGAACTTATCAGCAGTCATTGTTCCGTTAGCCTGAGTAAAGGCTTCCAAGATTTCAAAGTCTGCTGCTCTCCATATGAAACCAACACCGTTGGATTTCATCATAGAGCCACCGTTATTTTCACGGATTTCTCTTTTAACACCACGAATAATATCGTCAATGTTAGAAGCTGAGACGGTAATAGGGTCGGTTGCTGCACCACCACCCCCGATTGAGGCTGTTCCGAAGTCTGTCCAAGAACCGTATCTTGCGAGTACGGCACTTTCAACATATTCGTTAAGTAATGCACCAATTCTATCAAACAATTCGGCTTTCTTTGTCCAAGGAGATTGATAGAAATCACCCCAGTCAACGAGAACACCCAAGTCTCGGCCAGTAGAGATTGTTAAGGTCTCTGCTGTTTCTGCAAAAGTTTGCAAGGCTACTCCAGTCCCACGAGTTACGCTTTGAACGGATGGAGTTGTAGACATATAAGACGAAGAAATGACACGAGTATTTGTTACTGTGACTTTGCACATTTCTTTCCAAGTAGTTGGATGGTCTAATCTGTTCTGCAACGAATCCTCAAAAGTAGTTTCGTAGGTGATTGTGTTCCATTTGTTACTCCTATTTCTAGGGGAGAAAATTCTTCGATTTTCTCTCTCTACCTTTTACTTAATCTAAAAGTGGTTTGGTGACAAGGCTTACAGAATGTTCTACCCTGAGCCAGCCATAGTTCCTTACAATCTATAGCATTTTCAACAGAGACTATATTATTTCCTCTGATTATTTCTATAAATTGCTTGGGGTGATGATCGGCTTCTAAGTCGCTACCCCTTTTACCGCACATCTGACAAGTAAAGTTATCCCGTTCAAAGATATTGGCTCTCCATTTCTTATATTGAAATAGGCTCCTAATAGCTTGATACAAAGGTCGTTTCTTATCATCTGTCCATTTTGGGTGTTCTTTCCCAAATTTACCTTTATTGAGACCAGCAGTATGAGCTATTACTTTATCAGAAATTTTACGTCTTTTAAGTCCTTCTATAATTCTTTGGCGACCTTCTACTGAAAGTGTATACCACTTTCGCTTCTTGCCTTGCCAATATTTTAGAGGATGAGCCTTCATATACTCACTTCGTTTGAGACGTAATCCTTCTGGCATTTTTTGACCTTTTCTCATGCCTAAAGTATATCACATTCTGGTCTCGTATGTTAGATTAAGTTGTCAAAGATTATTCGTAGAGTGCAGACTTTCGCATCATCAATTTTTCGACCATTGACGCCCTCTCGTTAAGTCGTTCACGGTGCTTTCGCTTCCGCCCTGTCACCCATCGCTGGGCTTCCAAGTCAATTAGAGTGGGTTTAAAGTAGCCCTGTTTGTTAAGCTACTGACATTTAAGTTATAGTTAAACTAATAACCCCAGACTAGATGTCTACTGATTATAGAACCCACCATCACTGTTTTCTCCCGCTTTCATCATTTTATTGACGATAGCTTGACGAGTTTTCCTATCTGGGACATCGGCAGGTGTGGGCGGTGTGCCTTTAGCTTGCCAATACTCAGGAGTATTCTTCGCTTGAGAATTACCAGCACCACCACGGATATTGGCAGTAGCTTTGACGTTGTCTCTTGCGGTCTGTTGTCGTTCAAGTTTTACCCTGAAGTCTTCATCTGCAAGAACTTCATCAATGTCTACTCCCCATTTCTTAGCGGTCTTTTGGGCTAGTTCTATATCTTCTGGGTCAGTTATCCCGTTTTGTCTTAGGGACATCTTCTCCAGTCTTTGTAATAGAGCATTTTCGTCTGGTTTGGTTTGATTAGCAGTCTCTTTAGTTTCCTCTTTGGCTTTTTTAAAGTCTTTGAGTTCCCTTTTGAGTGAACCAAGAGTCTGATTAAGTTTTTCGTATTCCTCTTTTTTGAGAGTTACGCTTTCAGTCTCAGTGCTACCTTCTGCTTCGTTGTTTGTAGTGTCAACGACCACTGCTTCATTTTCGTTTTCCATAAATAATAATGGTTAGTGATTTATTAACGATAATCATAAACGCATACATTTTTTAATAATAGTTTTAAGAGGATGAATGATAACCATCAAAAAACCGACACATTTGAGATGGTCGGTTAGTGTCCAAAAAGAGCACTACCTACTTTTTGGACGCTAGCTAACCGTCCCAAATGTTTGTAGTGCTACAGGTATTTAATTGTCAAAAAACTAATTACCGCAACGGTATGTAATTGTTGTTGTTCCTGTGCCTGTGTAACTAACTGTCAAACCCCTTGTTGCTTGTACTCCATACTCTACAGTAGTAGATGCAAACCCTGTTGGCATTTCAGCTAACAAAGCAGATGTGGTAGCAAAATTTGTATGAGTGGTTGATGTTGCATCAACAATCCAAACATAACCCGAATGTTCTCCATTTCCCACAATACTACCCAAAACACCCTGATTTGAGCAGAGTACGGTGTTGTTGGCTAAATAAGTTGTAGATGTTGACATCATTCCTTCAGTTGCACCTGTTCCTGCGAATGCTTTTTCACTTTTCTGCATTATTAACATAAATGTTAAAAAAATCATTCCGATGATAATTCCCAACATTATTACTCTATCAAATGTTTTAGTCATTGTTATTTTTTCTTATTTTTAGTAACGACCTTTTTTTCTTTTTTCTCTGCCTTTTCTTTGACTTTCAAAGCTTCAGCCTCTTGGGCTTCAATTTTATCCTTGAGAGAAGACATTTTTGCATTTCCTAGTGTTGTCATTTAAATTAAATTAAATTCTAATAATACTATTATATCATAATTAAAAAACTAAACATAATTTATAACTTTATTCTGCTCAACTTCTTGAATATCTTTATACTTATCCAATTCTTTGTAAGCATCTCGTAGTATTTCTATCGCTAAAAATCTAGCAGCTAAACTCTGCACATCTCTATCTTTAGTGGGTTTGGTTATTTCATTATCAATTACTTCTCTTACTACACTAGACATTACTGGGTCGTTGATAAATCTATTGAGTTTTGATTTTTCTGTATCGTTAAACATTTGGTTGAGCTAGTGCTAATTGAGGGGCTGGTTGCGTTGTCTGTGGTGCTTCCATTTGCATAGGTTGTGCAGGTGCTTGTAAAAGTGTTGAGAAGTCGGCGATATTCATACCACCGTATTCCAATATACTCTCAAAACTCTTAGCTAAAGCTGGTATTTGCATAGCTTGTTGGAAACCTTGAGGATTAGCGAATATAAACTGGAAGATTGAGAGTAGTTTATCTGATAGTTCTACAAGGTTTTTCTGCTTTCCAGCTACGTTAATTCCTACCTTGAGTTCCACATCTTTAAACTCATCTTTTAATATCTCAAATAGATGTTTGTTGCCTTTCTTTAGGAAAGTATCTTTGATAACTTGTCGCATCATAGCCTGCTCTTCTTGAGTAACCATTTTACCACTCAAAATCATCTCTTTAATCCTTTTTTTGGTTTGGTTTTCAGCTAGTTGGTCAGCTACCCAAGTCAATTCTTCTGTGGATAGAGTAGCTATAAACTTCTTACCTTTCAATATCTCTTTAGTCATTCTAGGTATAATGTCCCAACGGTATATCTGCTCTATAAACTTAGCTCTCTGTCCTCTACGCTTATCGTGTGAGCCTCTACCTTGAGCTACAGAGCGTTCTTGACCTCTAAATGTAGTTCCTGATGCCGCTTCTTTCCCTAGGATAGGGTCTTGAGCAGAAGCTCCAAGCTGTGCGTGTTCATACCACTCATTGATAGCGTTTTGGTGAAGTTGAATACTCGTTGGCGATTCAGTTGGCGCTCTGTAAATTCTTTTACCATCTTCAATAGTAGTAATTTCGTTGATACCCATATCCTGTATCTTGTTTTTCTGGGTATATGCAGGGTCATCAGTGTAAAGAACCGATTGAGATGAACCTTCAACCAAATTCATCTTATGGATAGTCAAGAAGTTGGTCCATATTTGGTCGCCTACTAATCTTTCACCAACACCTCTACCCAAAGCTCTTTGATAAACTTTCTTTGAAGTGAAGAACAATACATCGTCATCATTGGCTTTCTTTCTGTAAAGAGTTACACCTTGTTTGTTTTTATCTTTATCGTAGTAGTAAGCAATAATTTGGAGTTGGTTGCAGTAATACTCCATATCGTTGTTATCTTTCAAATAGTGTTCTGGCATTGAACCTCTGACGATATAAGTTTCAATAGTTTTACCAGTACTTCGGTTTTGTTTTTCATTTTGTGTGCCAATAGCATCTTTCTCTTGAGTGGCTAAGACAATCAAATCTTCAATAGAGATAGTTGCACCATTGCTTTCTTCACCCCAACCCACTTTAGACATAGATCTCAGTTTATCTGGGGAAAAGTTATGTTTAAAAGCTATTGTACCGCCTAATATATCTGTTTGGTCACAAAATACTACCGAGTTTAATGGTAGTATCTCTGGTTTATCCACACCCCTTTGCACTAAAACACCTCCATAATCCAAATCACTTTCAGTTATTTCATCAAACATTGTGTCTAAATCTACTTCACGGGTATAGACTTCATCGTGGTATTTCTTAACAAAGAATGAAAGAACTTTACCAGTAGCGGACTCTATAAAAAAGGTTACATCTTTGACTTCTAAGTCTTCAGTCCAATAGGATAACTCAAGCATTGGCTCTATGATGTTCTTGAAAGCTCTGAGCCAGTCATTAGCCCCGGTGAAGAAAATGCCATTCTTTAAATGGAAGATTAACTGCACATGTCGCTTCATATTCCAGTACCAGTTTTCGCCAATTTGTACTTCTTGTGTCTCAAAGGCACTTTCTTCTTGAGTTACATAGTCAAATATTGATGGTTGATTGTGCATTAGATTCCTTGAAATAATATTGATAAATTTTTAACAGCTATCTCTTTACCCAAGCCGTGAGAACTAAAGAACCGAGTAGCTTGTAATGGCATAAGTATTCTTTCCTTCCTTACTCCGTTGTGTTCTACAATCATAATACCCCTTACTCCTTTGACATTTCTTATCTCAAATTTATTTAAAGCTTCTGTTACGTTATCCCCAGTTTGTTCATATGTTTTACCCAGTATTTTAAATGATACTTTGTAAACTTTTTTCTTTTTTTTTGCTTTTATAGTCTTTTTCATTTAATCAAATGTTATTCCTAAATCGCTTGCTTTTACAAAGGTTGCTTGACCACCAGCTTGAGAGTTTATGGTTTTACCTAGTGTCTGAGCTATTCCAAAATCACTTTTAACTTGTTTCTTTGGTCTACTGGCTATCTTAGCGTCTACTTCTTTAGCTATCCTTAATCTTACTTCATTACAAAAAGGGCAGAGATACGCCTCAAAATCTTCTTCTTCGTATTCAATACCACATTTTATACAAGGAAATTTTGTCATTGGATATAATTATAACATATTTTATTACGCAAGCCACGCAAATACTTCTTTATAGTTGTCAATGAGTTTATAATTTTCAGTAATCTCCTCACCGACTTTTATATCTCTTAGTGCCTTGTCATCTTTAGCATCATAATTAACATCTTCACTATGGTTTAGAAACGCTGAGAATTTTGTTACTGGAAACATAAAATGTGAGCCAACAGTTATCAAAGGAAAATGTCCGAGCAGTGTCTGTCGTATCTCTGGGTCTAGTTTATCAAACATTTTGTAAGGCAAATCAAACTGATGGGGGATTATGTCAGTATATAATTTCTCACCTTTCTTGATGTTTCTTAATGCCACCACACCGACACCGTGAATAGTAGATGGTGCAAGTTTAATCTTTACTATTTCATTGAGTAGATTAACTTGTTCCTTAAGTTTTGTTTTAATGTGCTTCTTAGTAGGCTTAAACGCTTTAACTTTCTTTATTTTTGGTTTTTTCATTTTAATATAAAATCTTTTTCTTGTAACATAATTGTTTGAATTTTTTGCCACATTTGGAATTGAGCCATATCTTTGAAACCTAAACTCTTGATATACTCTCGTTTCTTTTGAAACTTATATTGGCAACGCTTGCAACTTACAAAACCTTTAACTGTAGCGTGTTTGTGGTCTGAATACATTATCTGGTCTATTTTAGTCTGAATAGGTATAAAACATTTAGGAGATTTTAACTCTTTAGGAAAGTCCTTGAATAAAGGGTGTGATTTTAAGTCTTTTAGTTTTGTAGTGTCTAGCTTATTCATAAGCCTATATTATTCTTAACCTTTTTATATTTCTTCTGCACGTGGGGACAACTGTCCCATCCTTCACGGCAACACTGGGGTATTACCATATTCTCTACTCCGATGACTTTAATTTCACCTAGTAAGTGGGTTTTTTCCTTGGTTTTGTTTTCTTCATTATCCATAATTATATCCCAATGTTAGTCTTTTGTGTATGTGGATTATTAGCATAAAAATTTTGAGGCAACACTTCTCTGTCATAAAATGTGAAAGATAAAGCGTCAGCAACATCGGGACTCATTATACCATCTTTAATCATTTCTTCCTTGCCTTTTATCTTAACTTTCCTATCACTTTGGATTTTATATTTAATATCCAGTAAGTCTAACCAATCTTTACCTTCTAATTCGCCAGTTCCTAACCACTCCTTCATTCTCCAAAACATCTCAGCTTTTCTATTAAAGTAGTTATTATCATCTTGTGCTTTTTCACCAGCCATAATGCCTTTAATCAAAATAGTAAGCTCTCTAAACTCTTTCAGTCTGTCCATTACTGGCTTTCCAATACCAACCTTGTCTATATAAATTCTTTTCGGTTTTTCTTTAGCATTCTTATACATCTCAGCAATTATACCCACAAAATTCATCGTGTCTGAATTGTTTTCTTTATAAAGTATTCTAGCACCATTTTTACCTCGTTCTACAATGACAGAGCAGTTAGAACCCTCACCGGCCACATCACAAGCCCATCTCAAGTCTCCAAAGATGGGGACAGACTCTCTTATCCTAGACTGTAAAAACTCATCACCAATAAGCACCGAGTAACCAGCATCGTCAATGGCATCAGCCTTAGGAAACTTATTCATATACAGCATATCAAACATTGGTTTAGTTCTCATTTCCTCTATAAATTCTCTTGAGATTCTACCTTCTCTTATTCCTTGCTCACAATCTATGTTTATGTGGTGATACTTTGGGTCAAATGATGCTTTATAAAAATGATTACGCCTCATAGCGTTACCAATTTCAAATAGGAAGTTATCTATATGACCACCCAGCATTCTTAAAATACCAACATATTGAATATCGTCTATCAAAGAGCTTTCATCAATAATAACATTTGGAGCACCAAAACCCATAAGAGCATCCAGTAAGTCTTTAGTTCTTTTACCCTCTGATGAAAGTGTAAATACTTCACTAATATCTCCATTTGGTAGTCTATATGTCATTCTTTCTTTACTCCTCTCTCGTCTAATCCTATCCAAACTCTCACCTTTATCTACTTCAAACAAAGACATTGTGTATTCATTATCAAAAGTGTGGTCGATAATATAACTCATAATGATACGAGCCTTCTTGTTACTCGGAGCTACTATCGCCCATTTCTCTGGGAAGGTTGTTATTCTAGTTAACACAGCCATAGCCACAGTGTCTGACTTGCCATATTGAGTATAAGATAGCGTATGGGTTCTGGGGTGTTTTCTAGTAGCTATCGTTTCAAATATCTCAGCTTGACCACTAGATAATTCAAAGGGTTCACCTTTATAATTCTTATACCTACTCCTTACTAATTGTTTTATTGCTTCCATTTAAAATACTTTTAGTTGCTTCTTGTATTGCTTCTAGGTTTTCTATTTTCAAAGTGCTGTTTAATTCTGTCTTTTGAACTGCCGTGCCGTGCAATCTATCCAATACATCCTTATAAAATCTATAATCACCTTTCCCTGCGTTGGTAAAGCCACTTGATATTAGTTCCAGCTCTAATTCATCTGGTGTTTTATTTTTTAATTGACCAAGTTTAATAAGAGCTTCTTTGTAAAGGGTAGCATAGTTCTTTTGACCAAGTGGTCTACCATTAGGATTACCACTCTCACCTTTCTTAAATGGCTTCAAGTGTTTTGTTTGTGGTCTTACTTTGTTTTTGACACTGTTTTCTGAGTTTTCTTCCATTCTGTTATTTTACCATTTAATTTAACAATAGGCGAATCAACATAGTCTACATAGCGTTAGATGGATATGGAGTTATGTTTAGGTTTTTTCTTATTCTTTTTGCTCATATTCATTTTATTATCCCTTTTTTGTTAAATAGTGTTTTAAACCCGCAAATTGATCTCCGTTTTTTATTTTATAACCATTTTGTCCACTAAACACATCACAAGTTGCATTCCAATCAGAAGCACACACATCTAAAGTAAAGTGAAATTCGGCATCTAACTCATCAAATAAATCCTGCGGAGTAGACCAATCTGAACCACGAGAATGCCACCTACCGTCATTTCTCACTCTTGCTATCTTAGTTTTCAGTGCTTCTTTCATTTCATAGAGGTTAAAGGGGTTGATAAATTAGTTAGTTAGATAATAAATTAGTGTAATGTTCAATCCAATACTGATAAGGGAAGTCCCAGCCGTCTTTCTGATTTAATACATCAAATTCGTGGTCAATTTCTGTGCCGTATTTTTTGTGCATTCGGATTTGATATTCGTGCCAGTGTCCTGAGAGGTTTATGTTGCAGTGATAGCACTGGCAGTGGACATTTCTTTCATCATAGAACAGGTATTTTTTGCAAGTCGCACCAGTTCTGTAATGTCCAGCTTGTCCAGGCCAAACTTTCTTTCCGCAGGTGAAGCAAACATATTTATCTCGCTCTCGTATGAACTTTGAAAAGAGTTTCCAGAGAGTTTTGTTTAGAGCCACTTTGCCACCTCTCTTGCTTACCTTGCGGAGTGTGGTTCGCTTCATTGGTTTCGTCTGTTTCTTTTTAAATCCGCTTCTTTTCATTTTTTCAAAAGATTAAGTTCCAAAAGGTAATCAATGTAATCTTCCGGGCCCCCAAAAGGATAAACTTCGTCCCGCCATTTTTTATATTCTTTCGGATCTAATACTTTGGTTCGGTCAATTCCGTAGTTTTCTTCCAAAGAATCAATGATTTTTTCAATGTATCCTTCGTTTAATTTTCCTATTGTGCTTTTACCGACTTTATAAACTTTCCCATTTAATACAAACGCTTCTGGATTAAATTCCATTTTTGCTATTTCGTGTATATGTTTCAATACTTCGCCATCTGTGTAGTCTTTACCATCTAAATACGCCCAAAGAGTTATCACAGCCCCGTGATAAAAACCCCTCTGCTTATCGCTCTCTTTGAAAGTTGGAGTTATAAACACTCTTTTACCTTCGTGAAATTTTACAAACTTAACAAATTTTTCACGCATAAAATCGTTTTTAAAAGTGAGTTTTCCGTTTTGGACTATAGCGATAAATGAAGTCATAAATTTAGTATGGAATTTGCGAAGGGTCTATTTCTTCTTCTACTTCTTTGGTTGGAGTAATTTGATTATATTCTTCCTTTGGTGTTAATTCTTTTCGTGGTGTGTTCGTTTGTGCTGGTCTTTGTCCGTATTCTTTCTTTTCTTCAAACGGAAATACATTTGCATTTAAGCCAATGGCTGGAATTTCAATAATTCTGCTTACACTTCCGTCTTGTTTTACGAATTCAGTCATAGTTCCGCAATTCTGCCAAAGTGTTTTTTCTACATTGTCTTTAAAATACTTTTTGGGGACACTGATGTTATATTTTTTTACCATAAAATTAAAATGTTAATTCTAATACCCACTCCTCTACTAATGCCAACTTCAATTTTTCGTATTCCAAGTATTCTGTGATTTTTTCTGCGTAGTCTTCTCGTTTAATTATTAGAAAGAAGAAATCTTTTGCTGGAATGCGGGGATCATAGAAAACCACATAAAGAGTTTTTAGATTATCATTTACAATGAACGGTTGAATTGTTTGGTCTTCATATTCGCTGGGGACTTTTTGTGTGATATATGCTTCCAAATGTGAGGCGGAGGATAGGCATTTAGCTTCCACACATTCGGTATCGCCTATGTAAGCGTCAGGGGAAAAAGCGATATTTGGATTATCTACTCTTGAAAAGATGACAAGGTCGGTATTTACTTCTTTTCCTGTTTCTTTTGCAAATCTAGCGACAGCTTCTTCTTCAAGTCGTGTTCCGCGCGCCATTGCATTTTCATCATCTGGTGCAATAGCAATTCTATCGGCTATGAGTTGATAAAACCCTTTCTTTTCGCCCGTGCCTCGTTTTACTATTATGTCTTTTAATTTTGAACCTGTTATTTTTCCCGCTCTCGCTGTGAGCCAAGTATCTTTATCATCAAATTTTTGAATTAAAAAACTATTCTGATTTTGTTTCTGTTTTTTTGTTTTCATATTTTTGTTTTATAGTATCCTTAATTTTTACTAATTCTTTTTTTGCTTCTGGCGGAAGTGCCGACCATACACTTTTTAATTCCACTTCATTTTTAGTGGCTTCTAACTTTTCTTGAAATGGTGTTAGATCAATTTCTGGTTTTTCGTCTTTCTGTATTTCTTCTTCAATGTATTGCTTTGCCATTTCTTCGGGAAAGCCAGCGCGCAAAGCGTGCATCTCCGCCACCTTCGCTAACATTGTTTTTGGTTTTGATACCCAAAGATTTCGTCCAGTGGAGTATTCGTTAAAATATACGGTTGCTGTATATTCACCCACATAACCATCTACATTTCTTTTGATCGTAATGGTGCAAGTATCCAAACTTCCATCTGGTTTGAATGTATAAGCTGGAGCAGATTTTCCAGCGAGGCCAGATCGCATTGCGATTTTTCGGGAATAATCTATGGAGGTTATAAGCGAATATCCATCTTTGAATGGTATTGCATAGACATTTTTTTCAAGGAAGTCTTTGAAGTCAAAACCTCTCAAAACTGCTTCTTGAATTGCTAGATATACTTGCGGTATAGCTAAACCTTTGAAGGTCGTTAACATTAAAGCGTCTAATACTTTTTTATCCGATAATTCATTCTTAATTTCTTCTTGAATTTTCTTTATATCTGTTGTCATAACTTTTATTTATTTTGATAATAATACTTTTTTGTGTGTAAATTTTTACATAACCTATCTAATAAAATTTAATCATTTGATTGACACTCTGGGCAAGGTTTTGTTCCAACCACATCTACTTCAAAATTATCACCATCGCCTAAAATTTCTATAAAACCATCTCCTCCACATTTTTCACAAACTTCTTCTTCTTTGTTTGTTTCTTTTTCTTTTATCATAAATTTATTTAATCATACTTGCTAATAATGCAACTGCGACAAACAACAACATCCATTTTTCACTTAAGTTCCCAATCTCTTAAAATACTTTCTTCTTCATACCCCACTTTTTTCCATTGTTTATCGGTGCCAATCCACTCCAATTCTTTGTCTTCGTTAATTCCACACAAACTTAAATATGTTAACTTGATTAGTAACTCCCTTGCATTATAAATCATGATTTATTTTTTAAACTTTTAATTCTAAATCTATTTGAATATGTGTCAGTTTTTTTGTGGCAATCTTCGCAAAGTGTTCTACCATTATCTATCGCAAAACGAAGTTCTGGATAGTCAGCAAATCTTTTGATATGGTCTGCGTTTAATTTCCCACCTCTTTGGCCACACCAAATACAAGTATAGTTATCTCTCTCAAAAACCGATTTACGCCAAAGTTTATATTCTAGGGACACTCTTACTCGTCTATTTATTGGAGTTTTTCCTCCTTGCCAATTCCAGTGTTTATTTCCTTTTAAAGCCTCTGATAATTTTTTTCTGGTTTCTATTGTAATAACTTGTTTTGCTCTTGCTTTTCTTATCTTATTTTTTGATTCTTCGGATTGTTTAAATCCCATTTTTAGACGAGTTTTACTTATTTTATTTCCCCAAGTAACTTTTCTTCCAATCATCGCTTTTTTTATTTTGGATTTAGTTTGGCTAGAAAGTTTAATACCTTTGTGGGCTTTAGACATTTTTTCAAGTGTTTTATTGGAATAAGGATTTTTTAACCCCTTATGCCAAGGAATATTTCCTTTCAGGGCGATAGAATTAGCTAAGCCGATTTTTCTCCTTGTTTCCTTTGAGGTTATATGTCCTCTCAAAGAGAGACTAATTTTATCCTTTGATTCTTTTGTCATTTTTGAACCCTTTTTCATTTTAGGTCAGTTTTATTAAGAGTTCCCTAGCGTTGTAAATCATTTTATTGTTGATGCAATTAGTGCTAGTAATACGACCAATAACATCCATTTTTCCTTTGAAGTGAGGCGGTATTGTTTTTCGTTAGCTTTCATTGAAATTTTCTCGTGCATATTTTTCCATTAAAAGTGCTAATAATTGGGACAAGGACATTTCTCGTATATCAGCGTTTCTTTTGAGTTTAAGATAAGTTTCCTCATCTACTCGTATTCCTTTCCATTTTTTTGCTTTTTTCATAATTTTTGTTTTAAACTCGGCAATCGGGAGGGATTTTCAAATAAGCGAGTAAATTCTCTGGTGGGGAAAAACGTGGTGATTGGAGGTGGCGATTGATGAAAACCTTTTGTGCGTTTAGCCAGAACGCCCCACATAACTCCACTTTCTTTTTCCCCCATCAAAGAACAAACAAACTTACCGATTTCCCTACCCCTATGCCTTGCTTATGTGATTAGTATATACCTTTCTACATTGTTGTCAATAAAACTGTGGATAACGAAATAACCTTATTTATCATACTCCATCTCCTTTAATTATAAATAAAAATAGCGTAGGTATCTGAACATGTGGTTCTTTTTACGATTATTTCTTTTACAACTTCTTTAATAACTTCCTGTTTTGCTTTATCTTCCTTGCTTGAAGTCAGCTGGTCAGCAAGCCAATAACCACCTATAAGTAAAATGATAAAAAGAATCCCTACCCATATTTGCTTCGTTGTAATTTTATTTTGTTCCATAATTTGATATATATACTACTAAAGTTTGTAAGGATGTTTGTTAACTATTCTTTTGACTCTGGCGACTATTTTCTTTCCCAAGAATTTCTCTAGTTTAGTTTTAGTCCAATCACAGGTAGAACATTTTGGTTGGAAGTTCTGCAGAGATAACTCGTATAAATGCTCGGCTATATATTTATTTATTTTTATGTTTTTCATAACTTCTGTGTTGTAATTTTTACCCATATTACTTGTTAATGTTAAACTTAATTGACCACCAGAACTCTTTACTTGCCCCATTCAATCCTTTCCTGTTTAGATTATCTTTGAATATTGATATGGTGTGTCTTAAATCTTCCATTGAAAGGTGAGAGAGTTTTATAGCTATCATTCTTGCTGGGAATTTCTTATTGTTTTTATTTCTTAAAGTATCTACAAAGAAAGAAATAAGTTCTGCTCTCTCACTTCCTTTCTTTACTTCTGGTAGTTTAATTATTTCACCTATTCCTTGCATAGAAAATCACTTATCTTTATAAAATTTTCTATTGGGTAAATTCGGATGTTATTCAAAGTATCAAAATACTTTCCTTCCTCTAA